>LXOW01028420.1_pt1 | contig 12945 bp, 14 predicted proteins | sample 1368591 | NCBI WGS metagenome assembly LXOW01 (sample SAMN04884650, study PRJNA319009) | bovine gut metagenome | isolation source: Cow rumen | host: Bos taurus | place: Italy: Legnaro (PD) | collected 2014-07-09
TCGCCGCAGCCCCGGCCCCGTAGTCAGAAATCAGAGCCGGGAATTACAGATCATTGGAAAAACCGGGCGGGATTTTCCAGCCATTGGAAAATAATTTTCCAATCATTGGAAAACCGTCCGTCAGTCGTGCGGCGGGCGTTTGCGGAATTTGGAGCCGAACGGTTTCTTGTTGAACGGCTTGCCTTTGCCGAAGGGTTTCTTGCCGAAAGGCTTCTTGCCGGGGAAGGGCTTTTTGCCGAAGGGTTTCTTTCCGAACGGCTTTTTGCCGAAAGGATGACGGCCTTCGGTGGCTTCTTCGGAGGATTCGCCGGGGAACGGTTCCCCGCCGTGGAAGGGTTTACGGCCGAAGGGCTTGCCTTTGCCGAAGGGTTTCTTCCCGAACGGTTTTTTGCCGAACGGTTTTTTGCCGAACGGCTTTTTGCCGAAGGGCTTGCGGAAAGGTTTGCGGGGGGGCGTCCCGGCATCCGGGGCGTCTTCGTCGAGGACGAAGTCGTCGGAGGGGACTCCATAGGGCCGGCGGAGGGCGCGGGGAGGATGCGGCGAATCGCCGTCATCGCCCCCGTAGGGGCGCTTCTTGAAGGGCGGGCGGAATTTTCCGAACGGTTTCTTCCCGAACGGCTTGCGGGGATGCGGAAAAGCGTCTTCCCCGTCGCCGGAGTGGCGTCCGGAATTCTTGAAGCTGCGGTCGCGGCGGGGCGGCGGAACGTCGGCCTCGTCGATGGTATCGGCCAAATCGCGGAAAGACGCCCCGTCGCGGTCGTCGTGGGGCTTTCCGTGACCAAAGGGTTTCTTGGCGAAAGGTTTCTTGCCGAAGGGCTTTTTGCCGAAGGGTTTCCTGCCGAACGGCTTCTTGGCAAACGGTTTCTTGCGGAAGGGGCGGTCCGGGGCGGCCTCCCCGGCATCCGGCGGGCCACCGGCGGATTCGGGGCCGTCCGCCGGGAATTGGTCCCGCGGGATGCGGCGGAAGGACCGGCGCGGCGCCGCCTCCCCCGCATCGCGGGCCGGACGTTTGCGGCGGTAGGAGCCGAAACCGTTGAAATCGGGTTCTTCGGGCATGTCGGATGGAGGAATGGGCGTATTCATGGTGGCTGGAAACCCTGCACTTCCCGCCGCCGGATTGCAAGGGCGTTTTTCGGGCCGTGCGCCGGGAGGACGGCGGGGGCGTTGCGTGGCGGGGGGCGGGGTGGTATAAGCGGGGACATGGATGGTGCNNCTAGATCGCTCGTCGGCAGCGTCAGATGTGTATAAGAGACAGGGTATAAGCGGGGACATGGATGGTGCGGCGGTACAGATGGGGTTGTACGGTCTGGCGGCGGTGCTGTACGCCGTCGGGCTGGTGGGGTGTTTCGTGCCGGTGCTGCCGGGGCCGCCGGTGGCGTACGCCGGGTTCCTCTGCCTGCTGGGCACGTCGCGTTCCCCCGGCTGGCGCTTGGCGGCGGTGATGGGGTTGATCGTGGCGCTCGCGACGATCCTCGACGCCGTGGTGCCCGCATGGGGCGCCCGCAAATTCCACAGTACGCGCTGGGGGGCGTGGGGGGCGTTGGCCGGAGCGGTGGCGGGTGCGTTCTTCTTCCCGGCGGGGTTGCTGCTGGGGCCGTTCGCGGGCGCGGTGGCGGGCGAACTGCTGGCGGGGCGCCGGTTCGGCGAGGCGGCGCTGGGGGGCGTGGGTGCGCTGCTGGGGTTCCTGTGCGGCGTGGCGGTCAAGCTGGCGGCGTGCCTGCTGTTGGCGCTAGCGGCGTGGGCGGTGATCGGGGACTGACGCGGCACGCTTGACTTGCACGGGGGGAGAACGCAGAATCCGGCGCATGAAAAATCTGCGCAAGAACGGGTTGTTCGCCCTGGCGGCCGCGGCGGTGCTGCTGGCGGCGGTGGTTTTCCGCGGGGCGGGGCTGGGGCACGGGCTGGAGCAGGGGATCGTGTACCATCCGGACGAGCCGAAGCAGGTGATGCGTCTGGAATCGTACCTGCACGGGCACTACGTCCACCATGTCGGCAACCTCTTCTACGACGGCTACCCCTACGGCCTCAACCGCGTCGACGANNCCAGGCCCGCGCCCTCCGCCTCCTCTACGGCGTGCTGGCCGCGCTCCTCGTCTACGCCGCCGCCCGCCGGTGGGGCGCGGGACGCTGGGCGGCGCTCGCCGGGGCCGCCCTCTACGCCTCCGCGCCCCTGGCGGTGACCGTGGCTCATTCGGTGACGGGCGACATCGGGGTGGACCTCTTCGTCGCGCTGGCCCTCTACGCGGCGAGCGCGCAGGCGGTCGGCGGCGGCGCGCTGTGGTGGATCGCGTTCGGCGCGGCCTGCGGCGCGGGCTGGGCGTGCAAGTTCCAGGGCGCGCTCGCCGCGTGGATGGCGGTTCCGCCGCTGCTGGTGGGATTGCGCGACGGCTGGCGCGGCTGGGGACGCCTCCTCGGGGCGGGCCTGCTGGTCGCGCTGGGGGCCGTCGGGGCGGTCGCGTTGCTGAATCCGGCGCTGGTCGCGGACACGACGCGCGCGTGGCACGACACGGTGCGCAATTTCGGCTTCATCCAGAACTACGGGGTGCCCGCGGAGCGCCTCGCGTGGCCGCTGGGACAGAAGGTCGTCTGGGGGCTCACGCACAACGTGCCGTTCGTCGCGCGCTGCCTGGGCTGGGGGCTGGTCGCGCTGTCGCTCGCCGCGGCGCTGCTGCTGGTGGGGGCCGCCGCACGTCCGGCATTCGCATCCCTGTCGCCCCGGAAACGGCGGCGCGCCGCCCCCGTCCCCGGAACCCTACCCGACTCCGCCACCGGAGCCGAAACGGAAATCCCCGTCCCTCCCGTCCCCGAGCCCGCCGACCCCGACCCCACGCCCGAAGAGCGCGCCGAGGCCGAGGCTTCGGTGCTGGGTTCGCGCTGGCTGCTGGGCATCGCGACGTTCCCGTGGGTGGCGTTCCTGCTGGCCACGGCGCTGAAGCTGGAAATCCAGCCGTTCCATTTCACGTTCCTGATTCCGCCGATGGCGCTTTCCGTCGCGCTGGCGGTATCGTGGTGGACCGAGCCGCCCGACGGCGGACCGCGCCCCTTCGCCGCCCTCCTCGCCGTGCTGCTGGTCGCCGCCGCGCTGGGCGAGGCCGCATGGGGCACCGCGCGCGAGGTGTTCTTCTGGCGCCGGCCGGACATCCAGGACCTGTCGCGCCGCCAGTCCGAGGCGGTGTTCGGCGACCCGCGGTGGGGTGGGGGACGCCGGGGAATGTCCCGTTGGATCAAGCGGTATTATGCCGAACCGTCGGTGCTTCCCTGCTTCCGCAACGCCGAGTCCCGCCTTGCCTGCCCGCCCGGTGCGTGGGTCGCGGGCCAGACGCTGCTGCCGGTCCCGTCCATCCCGTTTCCCGAGACCGGCGACGCCCCGTGGGTTTTCCTGGACGGCCCCGCATTCCCGCGCGACGACCGCATGTTCGTCGTGCCGGCCACCGGCGCCGGATTCCATCCCCCGGCCTTCGCCGCCGACGGAACCCCGCTGTTCCTCGACGTGTTTCCCCCGCGCGGAGTCTGGACCGAGCGCATCCTCGTCTTCCCCGCGCCGCCGCGCAAGCTCGTGGTCGGCCTGCGGACCGGATGCCTCCCCGCCCGCTGCGAAGTCTCCACCGCCCTTTTCGGCAACGCCCCCGTCCGCCTGCTCGCGCCCGAGAGCCAGACGGTCGTCGAACTGCCGCGTCCCGAACCCGTCTACGCCTTCCCCGCCGACGAAGAAGCCGGAAAGCCCGCCGTATGGGCCTGCCGCCTGCGCGTCCGCGCCCAGCTCGGCCCCGTGTGGGTGAGCGTCCTCGCCACGCCGGAGGAGCTGGCGCTGTACCAGCTGCACGGGCCGGCCGGACTAGCCCCGGCGGCTTCGGAAGCGGGAACAAGCGAAGAGCCCGGCGAGCCCGAATCCATCGACGTTGCCGCCGCCGCCCCCTCCCTCCCTCCACCCCCTCGCCGCCGACCTGCCGCTCTACTCCCGCGAGATGGCCAGCCTCCGCTACCTCAACTCGGACACGCCCCTTTCCCTGTCCGAAACCTCTTCCCCGATCCCCGGCGCCGGTCCCGGTCTCGCCGCCGGTGCCTACCGCTTCCACGCCCGCGTCGCCTGCGACGGACCCGCCACCATCCACCTCGCCCTATCCGACCGCAACGCCACCGATGCCCCCGATGACGGCCCCGCCGCCGCTTTCGGATTCGGCCCCGGCGAGCACGACCTCGACTGGACCTTCGAAAAAGCCTGCGCCCCCTACGGCGCCACCCTCCGCGCCTCCGCGGACGGCCCCGGATGCACCCTCCTCTCCTGGACCCTCAAACCCGACGTCGAAGCCATGGCCGCCCCCGGCTGGTCGCCCCCGCCGCCCGCCGTGCCCGTCCTCCCCGGCGATGCCTCCCCCGACGCCATCCCCGTCACGGCCCTCGGCATCGCCTACGACCACGTCGCCACCCTCCTCGACATCCGCATTCCCGATGCGTGGCACTCCTCCGACACCATCCCCTACGCCGTCACCGTCCGCGTGCATCCGGGAATCCCCCACTCGCTGTTCGCCGAGCTGGCCATCTTCCTGCATCTCGAAAACGACCGCGGCGAACTGGCGGGCACCCTCGATTACGCCCTGACCGACGCCTCCTTCGCCGACGGCCCCCTCCGCTGGAAGCTCAACACCCCTTCCCTCCCCCCCGGCTCCTACACCCTTTCCATCGGCCTCTTCAATGGCCGCCACGGCAAGAAACTCTCCTACGCCCCCCACCAGCGCACCACCCCCGTCAAGCCCATCACCGTCCTCCCCGACTAGAGCGGTTCAAGAAAGACTGTAGCCTCTCCGTTACCCCTCATTCGCACGGCCGCGACGGAGCGCGGCCCTCCCAGAGCCACTTCCCATGCGCCGTTTTTCCAGTAGGGGTTCCAAGCGGGAGGGCCGGGCTCCGTCCCGGCCGTGGTGGAAGGATGGTGCATGCAAAGTGGCTTTTTCCCATCGGTAGAGCCACACTGTTTCTTGAACCACTCTAAATGCCCCTACCGGCGGACGTGGCCGTTGTTTTGTCGCCCCACCAAATCCATCACGGCCCGAGCGCCAGCGCCTTCTTCGGGCAGCGGTCGATGCAGCGGCGGCAGGACATGCAGTCGGGGTTGCGGAAAACGCCGTCCTGCGCCGCGCCGGGCGGGAAGAAGCCGAACGGGCAGGCCTTGGCGCAGAGGCCGCACTTCACGCAGGCGCCGTCCACGCGGATGCCGGTCTTGCCGGGGTTGATCGTCTTGTAGATCTTGCCCATCGGGCAGATGGAGCACCAGAACCAGCGGTTGGTGGCAAGCCAGCCGACGAGGCCGATGGTCGTGGTGATGGCGATGGCCGTCCAGAAGAGGAAGCCCCATTCGCGCAGCGTCGCCGGGCGCAGCCAGGCGAGCAGTCCGGCGAACATCGCGATCATGACGTAGATGGACGTCTTTTTGGCGAGGAGGCCGGGAGGGACCTTGCGGCCCGTGTCGGGGAGCATCGCATAGAAGGCGCCGCGCGGGCAGAAGTTCCCGCATCCGTGGCGTCCGCCGTGGCGGATGGCCCCGGCGAGGCCGACGGCGACGTTGACGACGAGGCACCACGCCAGGATCGGATAACGCCAGCCGAGGGCCAGCACGACGACGAAGACCGCGGCTTCGATGCGGCGTTTGGTGGTTTCCGGGGGCGTCTTCATGCTTCGTGGACGCGCTTGCCGCTGACGTGGTCGGGGACGAGGGCGAAGACGAGGACGGCGGCCCCCGCGGCGCGGATTTCCTTCTCGATGGCTTCTTCATCCATCGGGAAGCGGCGGCAGAGCTTGCGGCAGATGGAGAGAGCCTCCTCGCGGTCGTCGACGAATTCGACGTGGCCGTGGACGACGACGCTGCGGAAGGTCAGCGCCCAGGCGGGCGGCCGGGAGGGATCGTGGACGCCTCCGTCGATGGCTGTGAAGCAGGCGCGCGGGTCGCGGCGCAGGGCGTCGATCTTGTGGCCGGCCTTGGCGCCGTGGAAGTAGAGGCGCCCCGTTTCTTCGTCGTAGAAGGGATTGAGCGTGACGCAGTAGGGCCGCCCGCCGTCGCCCGTCACGGCGAGGACGCCGCGCCTGGCGGTGCGGAGGACGTCGCGGATGTCGTCCTCGGACAGCGCCTGCCCGGCGCGGCGCATGGGGCGGAAGTCCGCCGCCGGCGCGTCCGCGGCTCCCCCGGGTTGCGCCCGCGGGACGAACGGCGGCGGGTCCGGGTCGTGGGGGCCGATGGTTTTCTCCATCCAGGCCACGCCGTACCAGCGGCCGAACTTGCGGCCGCAGCGGGCGAAGCGCCCGACTTCGGCGTATCCCATGCGGCGGTGGAAGGCGGGGCTGGCGTCGGGGAGATGCGGGTCGCCGGGCGCGGCTCCCGGCGCGGGCACGGCGACGCAGGCTTCCAGGTCGAGGATGCCCTGCGCCGCGCAGAGGCGTTCCAGTTCTCCGTAGAGCCGCCGCCCGACGCCGGTGCCGCGCGCGCCGCCGCGGACGTAGATCGTCGTTTCGGCGGTCCGGTCGTATGCCGGACGGGCCCGGAAGGGGGAGGCGTAGGCGAACCCGACGGTCTCGCCGCCGCGTTCGGCGACGAGCCACGGATGGCGGAGCAGGACCTTTCCGATGCGGCGGCGCATTTCCGCGGCGTCCGGCGGTTCCAGCTCGAACGTCACGGCCGTTTCGCGGACGTACGGCGCGTAGATGGCGGCACAGGCCGCCGCGTCGTCCGGTACGGCGGTGCGCACGGAAACGCCGCCGGCGCCGGATGCGGGGGATGCGGAACGGGGTTCCACGGAGCGCCTCCTTCCTGCCGCCCGCCCTCAGGCGTCTTCCCGCGGCACCGGCAGCTTCTCGCCTTCGGGGCCGACGCGCACGAACGTGATGTCCGTCGTGAAGACGCTCGTCTCCTCGCGCGACTCGATGTGGCGGCGGAAGACTTCGACGTGGTAGGTCACCGACGTGTTCCCGACCCGCTGGCGCACGGTCTCGAAGCGCAGCACGGACTTCGGGTGGACGCTCCGGTGGAACGTCACTTCGCCCATGCCGACCGTGACGAAGTTGCATCCGGGGTAGTCGGCGCTCACGGACATCCACGCGACCTCGTCCACCCACATGAGCATCTTGCCGCCGAAGAGGAACCCGTAGTGGTTCAAGTCGCCGGGCATCACCAGTTTGTACGAGGTCATGGCGTCATCCTTTGCTTGTCGTGCCCCCGGCGGCCGTCATGCCGCGCGGTCTGCGGAGCACCATAGCACGGGGCCGCGCCGGGCGGAAGTCCGGTGTCGCGCCGCGTCCCCCCGCTTCCGCATGGTGATTGCATTTGGCCCCATGTGGGAGGGCCGTGCTCCGTCACGGCCGAGCGGGAAACACGCACCTGTGATGATCCTGCCGAAGCCCCTGGCCCCGGCCCGGACGGAGCCGGGCCCTCCCGGAGAAACCTCGAAAAACGGCGCTTCGGGCAAAGGACGATGCCAAATGCAATCGCCCCCCGCTTCCGGCATCACCGGGCCGTGACGAGGGCGATGCCGGCGAGGCAGAGCGCGACGCCCGCGATCTGGCGCCAGCCGACGTGTTCGCCGAGGAAGAGCGCGCCGACGAGCAGCAGCAGCACCGCGACGGCGCTGTAGGTGACGATGGGGCCGACGCTCGCGTTCCAGCCCGCCCGGTAGAGGCAGAGGAAGCCGCCTTCGAGGCCGATGATGGCCAGGCCGAGCGCGTAGTTGGCCCAGTTGAGCGCGCGGACCTGCGCGCCGAGCGCCGCCCCCCGCCCCGTGGCGAAGAACAGCGCCAGCGAGACCGCCGCCGCGATGGCGTAGGCGACGACGAGCGCGGCGAACGGATTGACCGCCTTCGCCGCCCCGCGCGAAGCGAGATGGTAGACGAGATTCGACCCGACGATCAGGAACAGCGGCCAGACGGCATTGCCCATGGAGGGGGAATCAGGCGCCCAGCGCCTTGGCGATGAGGTCCTTGGCGGCGGCCAAGGCGTCGGGGAGTTTTTCGGGCTGGCGGCCGCCGGCCTGGGCCTTGTCGGGTTTGCCGCCGCCGCCGCCGCCCGCCACCTTGGCCACCGCGCCGACGAGTTTGCCGGCGTGGATGCCGCGGTCGCGCGCGGCGGGGCCCGCCTGGAGGATGAAGGAGACCTTTCCGGCGTCGCGGGCGGCCAGCAGGACCACGCCGTCGGGGTGGGTCTCGCGGAGGCTGTCGGCCAGGGCGCGGAGGGGGTCGGCGGGCAGTTCGCCGGCGTCGGCGATGAGGACGGGGATGCCGGAGATGTCGGTGAATTGGGAGGCGAGGGCGGCGCCGCGTTCCAGGGCGGCCTTTTCGGCGGCGGCCTTGAGTTCCTTCTCGAGCTTCTGGACCTGCGCGGCGAGGGCTTCGACGCGGGCGGGGACTTCGGCGGGGGATACGGAGAGGCGCGCGGCGACGGCGCCCAGGGCGTCGTGTTCGGCGAGGGTGTGGTCGGCGGCGGCGGGGCCGGTCTGGGCCTCGATGCGGCGGACGCCGGCGGCCACGGAGGATTCGCTGACGATGCGGAAGGCGCCGATGTCGCCGGAGCGGGAGGCGTGGGTGCCGCCGCAGAGTTCCTTGGAGATGCCGTCGACGTCGACGACGCGCACGATGTCGCCGTATTTTTCGTCGAAGACGGCGACGATGCCGCTGCCGGGGACTTCCTTGAGGGGGATTTCGTAGGTGCGGACTTCGGCGTTGGCGCAGACGTACCCGGCGACGGTGCGCTCGACGGCGGCCAGCTGGTCGCGGGTCAGGGCGTCGGAGCCGGTGAAGTCGAAGCGCAGGCGGTCGGGCGCGACGTAGGAGCCGGCCTGCCGGATGGAGGTGGTGCCGACGACCTGCTTGAGGGCGGCGTTGAGCAGGTGGGTGGCGGTGTGGTTGCGCCGGATGGCGGCCCGGCGGCCGGCATCGACGGCGGCGTGGACCCAGTCGCCGGGACGCAGGGTTCCGGCGGCGAGTTTGCCGCGGTGGAGAAGGATGCCCAGTGCGGGCTTGCGGGTGTCGGCGACGTCGAAACGCAGGTCGCCGCCGGGCGCGGTGATGATGCCGGTGTCGCCGACCTGGCCGCCGGATTCGCCGTAGAAGGGGGTCTTGCTCAGGAGCAGGTCGGCGGATTCGCCGGCGGAGAGGGCGTCGGCGGGTTTGCCGTCCTTGAGGATGGCGAGGACCTGGGCGTCGGTCTCGAGTTCGGCGTAGCCGGTGAATTCGCTGGAGAGGCCGCGCTCGACGAGCGCCGCCACGACGTCGTTGTCCTGCGCGGTGCGGTCCTTGCGGGCGCCGCGGGCGCGGTCGCGCTGTTCCTGCATGAAGCGCTCGAACGCGGGCGCGTCCACCGTCAGCCCCTGCTCGGCCGCCATCAGCGCGGAGAGGTCGGCGGGGAACCCGTAGGTGTCGTAGAGCTTGAAGACTTCCTCGCCGGGGAACGTGTTCTTGCCTTCGGCGCGCAGGCGGGCGACGATTTCGTCGAAGAGCGCGATGCCGCGGTCGAGGGTCACCGCGAAGGATTCTTCTTCGCTGCGCAGGGCGCGCAGGATCTCGGCGCGGCGGGCGGTGAGCTCGGGGAAGTGCGGCGCCATCTGCGCCTCGAGCGTCGGGAAGAGGGCGCACAGGAAGGGTTTGTTGAGGCCGATCTTGCGGCCGTAGCGGGCGGCGCGGCGGAGGAGGCGGCGCAGGACGTAGCCGCGGCCGTCGTTGGAGGGCATCACGCCGTCGGCGATCGCGAAGGAGAGGGTCCGCAGGTGGTCGGCGATGACGCGCATCGCGACGGCGTCCTCGGTGCCGTCCGCGTAGGGCTTGCCGCAGAGGGCCGAGACGGCGCCGATGAGCGGGGCGAAGACGTCGGTGTCGTAGTTGGACTTCTTGCCCTGCAGCACGGCGCAGACGCGCTCGAAGCCCATGCCCGTGTCCACGCACTTGGAGGGCAGCGGGTCGAGCGAGCCGTCGCTCTTGCGGTTGTACTGCATGAAGACCAGGTTCCAGATCTCGATGACTTCCGGCGTGCCGGCGTTGACCATCTCGGGGGTGCAGCCGTTTTCCGTGTTGTCGAGATGGATTTCGCTGCACGGGCCGCAGGGACCCGTCTCGCCCATTTCCCAGAAGTTGTCCTTCTTGCCGAAGCGCAGGATGTGCGCCGGATCGATGTCCGTGACCGTGCGCCAGAGCTCGGCGGCCTCGTCGTCGTCGGTGTACACCGTGGCCCAGAGGCGGGGCTTCGGGAGCTTCCATACTTCGGTGAGCAGCTCCCAGGCCCAGGAGATGGCCTCCTTCTTGTAATAGTCGCCGAACGACCAGTTGCCGAGCATCTCGAAGAACGTGTGGTGGTACGTGTCGCGGCCGACCTCCTCGAGATCGTTGTGCTTGCCGGAGACGCGTATGCACTTCTGCGTGTCGGCGACGCGGCCGTGGGAAGGCTTGCGGGCGCCGAGGAAGATTTCCTTGAACTGGTTCATGCCGGCGTTGGCGAACAGGAGGGTGGGGTCGGCCGGCAGCACCACGGGCGAGGACGGCACGATCTCGTGCCCCTTGCCGCGGAAGAAGTCGAGGAAGGATTGGCGGATTTCGGTGGATGTCATCATGGCTTGGGCTCCTTGTGGAAAATCCCGCGCATTCTCCCACAGCGCCGGGAAAAGGCGAGAGAAAAAGGGCGGGACGCGCAAACGGGGCGGGAAGGCCGCCGGCCGCGCGGGCCGCTCACTCGTAGGATTCGAAGACCCGGCGGACGTGCCCGTCCGGCCCGTATACGATGTCGATGGGGCAGTCCGGCAGGCCGAAGACCCGGTACTGGATGCAGCGCTCCCCGTCCTGCAGCTCGTAGTGGCGGCCCCACCAGGAGTCCTTCATTTCGATGGGGCGCGAGGTGCAGTACCACAGGCGGCGGTCCACCGTCACGCGGGGCGCTTCGGTCTGCTTGAGCCAGTCCGACGTCCTGATCGCCACCCCGTAGGGCAAGGCCATGGTCAGCCCCAGCGTCATCCACCACATCGGGACCGCCAGCGCCACGGCGGCGGCCGCCCGGAGGAACCATTGGGTCAAAGGCTTCATGGTTCCGCCGTCAGGAGGGTCATCCAACCGAGCGCCCCCGCCAGCAGGTAGGCCGCCAATCCCCATCCCAACACCCGCGCCAGGCGCGGATGCCGCCGCCGGACCGTCCAGGTCCACACGCCCTGGCTCCCCAGCGCCAATCCCAGCGCCATCGGTCCCAGGAAATACACCCAATACGGCCATGAAAAATCGCTCATGGAAGGGACAATGCCCAAGCCACGGCATGCAAGCAAGCCGATAGTGAACCGCGGCCGGATGCCTGGCCGGAGCCTCCCCCTGACGGAGGACGTTGCGGTAGTTTTTCATGGGCGTTTGGATGCTGGAAAACCGTCGAAAAGTCGCGTGTTTTCCTTAATATCGCAGAAGGACCGGACGAGGGGCGGAGGGGAATGGAAGGATGCCGGGGCTGCAAAGGAAACGCCCCGGATGCGGGGATGCTTCCGGGGCGCTGAAAAACGCCTGCAATCGATGGACGGGGCGGTCCGTTCCTATTTGCGGAGGAGCATGAGTTCGTCGTAGACGGCGCGGAGTTCGGGGGTGGAGAGGGCTTTGTCGGTGGAATCGAAGAAGTCGCCGAGATCGGCGAAGCCTTCGTGTTCGTAGACGCTGGCCTGGATGCCCATTTCGAGGCGGTCCACCTGCTTGACGAGCTTTGCCTCGGGCGTCTCGCACGCCTCGTATTCCTCCCACACGGCGAGGTATTCCCTGCCGTTCGGCAGCTTCGCGAGGACGCGCTCGACGGCGGCTTTCTCCAGCTCGTGCTTCTCTTCGAGGGACATCTTGCCGGGCACGATGTCGCCGGCGTGGATTTCGCCGAAATCGTGGAGGAGAGCCAGAAGGAGGATTTTCGTGCGGTCGAGTTGCGGGAAGTGCGCGTCGGCGAGGAACAGCGACAGCATGGCGACCCCCATCGAATGCTCGGCGACGCTCTCGCACTGGTCGCGCGGCACGCCGGCGCGGAGCCAGCCCTGCCGGTACAGGGTCTTGAGGTGCTGGAACTCGTACATCGCGCGCAGCAGCGCGGAGGCATCGGTGTCGGCAAGATGGCGGATGGCGCCGGGTCGTTTCGTTTCCATGGATATCGTTCCTCTCTGGACCGACTCTCCGCCAAGCACGGCCCGGAAGCAAGCCGAAAGCAAACCCCGGCACGCGGAAAAAGGGTTGGTTCCGGTGGCGGGGTTCGGGTAGAGTCCGCGGCATGGACTGCAAGACAACCATCCCGGTCGTGCCCGCGGAGGACTGATATGGATACGGTGGCACCGGCGGTACGTTCCCGCATGATGGCGGCGATCCACGGCCGCGACACGCGCCCCGAGCTGCTGGTGAGGCGTTTCCTCTGGCACGAGGGGTGGCGTTACCGCGTGTGCGACCGCCGCCTCCCGGGCCATCCCGACATCGTCATTCCGCGCGCGCGTGCCATCGTCGAAGTCCGCGGCTGCTTCTGGCACCACCACGGTTGGACCTGGGACGGCCGCAAGCTCGTCCACGAAACCGACTGCCCCGACGCCACCACCCCGAAAAGCAACCGCCCCTTCTGGAACGCGAAATTCCGCGCCAACGTCCGCCGCGACGCCCGCAACGAACTCCTCTGGCGCGAATCCGGCTGGAACCTCGTCGTCCTCTGGACCTGCGGCCTCTCCCCCTCACGCATCCAAGCGACCCTCGCCTGGCTCGACCGCACCCTCCTCCGCTGGACCGCCGCCCGCAACCAATAGTTTCTCCGGAAGTCAGCTCTAGAGCGGTTCAATAAATAGTATAGCCGCATGACGAGAACCAGGAAGCGGCATCTTGCGGGGTGACGAGCCGGAGCGCTTTTCGGATGGCCCGGTGCAGAGCGGATGATGTCCGGGCCGCAATCGCACGCAAGACGGTCTTGATCTTGCTCCACATCTTTTCGAT
>LXOW01269904.1_pt2 | contig 12944 bp, 12 predicted proteins | sample 1368591 | NCBI WGS metagenome assembly LXOW01 (sample SAMN04884650, study PRJNA319009) | bovine gut metagenome | isolation source: Cow rumen | host: Bos taurus | place: Italy: Legnaro (PD) | collected 2014-07-09
CGTCAGACGGGTATGGCCATCACCTGGTCGGCCGTACTGGGAGCCGCAGCCCGTCTGCGTCCTATCCTGATGACTTCACTGGCTATGGTTATCGGTCTGCTGCCGATGATGTTTGCCTCGGGTGTGGGTAAGAACGGTAACCAGACGTTGGGTGCTGCTGCCGTAGGCGGTATGCTCATCGGTACGATCCTGCAGATCTTCGTCGTTCCTACGCTGTTCGTCATCTTCCAGTCTATCCAGGAGAAGATCAGTCCGTTGAAGTTCGAGGATGAGGAGAATGCCGAGGTGGCTGCCGAGTTGGCCCAGTATGCACATGCAAAACCTGTTGATTATGAATTGGAGAAGTAATATGAAGAAGATAATGATCATGATGTCCGCAGCCCTGCTGCTGTCGAGTTGCGGACTCTACAACAAATACGAGCGGCCGACGGTGGATTCCGAAGGTATCATCCGTGATCCCCTGTCACCCGCCGATACGCTGGCAGTAGCGCCTCAGGACACCGCCTCTTTCGGAAACATGCCTTGGCGCAGTGTCTTCACCGACCCGCAGCTGCAGCAGCTCATCGAGCAGGGCCTGGCGCATAATGCCAACCTGCAGAATGCCGCCCTCACTGTCAAGATGTACGAGAGCATCCTGACGGCAGCGAAGTTGGCCTTCCTGCCAGCCATCACCCTTGGCTCACAGCAGCCGATGGGTACGATTGCCACGATGCACACCAGCCCGTCGACGGAGACGAAGAGCTATTCGATTCCCATCTCTGCCTCATGGACCATCGACCTCTTCGGCAATATCCTTTCGCAGAAGCGTTCCACCCAGATGAAACTCCTGGGCTATAAGGACTACCAGATGGCTGTCCGTGCCCAGGTCATCAGTGGCATCGCCAACAGTTACTACACCCTGCTGATGCTCGACGAACAGGTCCGCATCGTGAAGGAGATGTCGAAGATGGCGAAAGAGACGTGGAACATCACCCAGCAGCAGTTCAACCTGGGTCGTGTCCGTGCCAATGCCGTGCACAGTGCTGAGGCGGCTTACCTCTCCACGCAGACACAGCTCAACGACTTCGAGCGTCAGATCCGTTCCACTGAGAACGCCCTCTCTCTGCTCATCGGACAGGCTGGTCAGCAGATTCCGCGCTCCACACTGGCTGAGCAGTCGCTGCCCAGCGAGTTTGCCGTAGGCGTGGGTGTGGCGTTGTTGCAGAACCGTCCCGACGTGCATAATGCCGAGATGAATCTCGCATCCTGCTTCCACGATGTGCAGACCGCCCGTTCTCAGTTCTATCCGAACATCACGATCGGTGCCTCTGCCGCCTTCACCAACAACAATGGTGTCTTGAATCCCGGCAAGTGGCTCACCTCTGTGTTCGGCTCACTCGTGCAACCCATCTTCCAGCGCGGTGCCCTGATTGCCAACCTGAAGGTCAGCAAGTTACCGTATGAGCAGGCTTTCAACACCTGGCAGAACACCATCTTCAAGGCTGGTAATGAGGTGTCGAATGCCCTGGTGAACTACAACCAGTACGATGCCAACTCGAAGATTGAGGCCCAGCGTGTCGAAGCCCTGTCAAAGGCTGTCGATGCCACTATCGCCCTCTACCATTCCAGTGGTACGACTTATCTGGAGGTGCTGACAGCCCAGACACAACTGCTCTCGGCCCAACTCTCTCTGGCTACCGACGACTTCAACAAGATGCAGTCGGTTGTATCCCTCTATACAGCCCTCGGCGGCGGTGGAAAGTAAATTGATAATTGAAAATTGATAATTGATAATTATGGCAAGCGAAATATCCCCCAAAGCTGAGATCAGCCCAAAGGCAAAGATCGGCAACAACTGTAAGATATTCCCCTTCGCATATATCGAGGACGACGTGGAGATCGGCGATAACTGCATCATCTTCCCCTTCGTCTCGATCTGCGACGGTTCACGTATCGGCAACAACAACAAGATCCACCAGGGCTCGGTGATCGCCGCCCTGCCGCAGGACTTCAACTTCCGTGGTGCCAAGTCATACGTGAAGATCGGTAATAACAATGTGATTCGTGAGAATGTGGTCATCAACCGTGGCACGAATAAGGATGGTTGCACGATAATCGGCAACGATAACTTCCTGCTCGAAGGTACCCATATCAGCCATGACACCGTAGTGGGCGACCACTGCGTGTTTGGCTATGGCACTAAGATTGCCGGCGACTGTGAGATCGGCAATGGTGTCATCTTCTCTTCGGGTGCCATCCAGAATGCCAACACCCGTGCCGGCCGTCTCTCCCTGATTCAGGCAGGTTGTGCCTTCTCTCACGATGTGCCCCCGTTTGTCATTGCCGGTGGCAACCCGATGGCCTATGGTGGTCCTAACACCACGATGATGAAGATTGCCGGCATCGACGAGAAGGTGCAGAAGCACATCGCCAATGCCTACCGTCTGCTCTTCCATGGAAAGACCAGCGTGTTTGATGTGATCAATCAGATCAAGGATCAGGTGCCCGACGGCCCTGAGATCCGAACCATCATCGACTTCCTCAGTCACTCGAAACGAGGCATCATGTGTAAGTGATCATCAATCCCCGCTGAAAGGCGGGGATTTTTGGTTCTATTATATGGCATGTTTTATTATAAATTCAGTGTATTTAAAAAGTAAATTCACTGAATTTGGTCGGTAAATTCACTGAATTTGGTAAGTAAATACACTGAATTTACTAATCAAGCTCCTATGAGAAAGAATTCAGTAAGCCAATAATACGGTTTACATCGGTGTCATCCATCGCCTGATGACATGGGATGCTTAGCTCTTGGGCATGGATTTGCTCTGTGATGGGGAATGACAGCTGATTCCATTCCTTATAGCACTTCTGCTTGTGAGGCGGTATGGGATAGTGTATTTGTGTTTCTATCCCGTTCTTCCTAAGGTACTGCTGCAATTCATCCCGACATTCACAGAACACCGGGAAGATATGCCAAACACTATCTCTTTCAGATAGAGACAGGTGAATCTGTGGATTCTTCACCTTATTAATATATAAGGAAGCTATTTCCTTTCGACGCTGATTGTCGGCATCGAGATATTTCAGTTTGACATCAAGCATGGCAGCCTGCAACTCATCCATACGCGAGTTGCGCCCTTGATAGTCATGAACATGTTTCTGACAGCTTCCGTAATTTCCTAAGGCTCTTATCACTTCAGCCAAGGCTTCGTCATTGGTCGTCACAGCCCCAGCGTCACCTAATGCCCCCAGATTCTTACCCGGATAGAAGCTATGTCCTGCAGCATCACCCAGTGAGCCCGTTTTTTTCTTTCCGAAAGTGCATCCATGTGCCTGTGCATTATCCTCTATCAGTTTGAGATGATGGTGCTTGCAGATGTCAGCTATCCGCTCGGTGTAGGCACAACGGCCATAGAGATGAACGATCATGATGGCTTTTGTACGCGCTGTGATGGCTTGTTCGATCAGAGCATCATCAATCTGCAAGGTCTCCCATGATGGTTCCACCAGCACAGGTTTCAGTCCGCATTGCGTAATAGCTAAGATGGAAGCGATATAAGTGTTGGCAGGAACGATAACCTCATCACCGACATTCATCACGCCCAGTTCCATATAAGCACGCAATATCAGTGACAAAGCATCAAGTCCATTACCACAGCCGATGCAATGGCGAGTACCGATATAAGAAGCATAATGCGTTTCAAACTGACGAGTAGCCTCTCCTTTCAGATACCAGCCGCTATCCAGCACACGACGGATCGCCTGACGAATCTCTTCGTCATAGCGGTCATTGATGCGTTTCAGGTCGAGATACTTCATCACTTTTCACTTCTCACTTAATCTCGTACTTATACCAGTCGTAACAGATGCCCCGTCCGCCAAAACCTTCCTTCTGATAGATCAGTCCTTCGTTCAGATAGGTACCTTGGTTCTCTGTAGAGATGCCGAAGTCGAAAAACGCATGCTGTTCCAAGGCCTGCCGGATGACCACCTCAAAGAGCAGATCCAGGGCATGGACTTCCCGTCCTCTCGGACTGGCAGCAATATACTGGGCATGCACCACCCGATCCGTGACGTAAAGCACACTACCACCGATGGTTTCATCTCCTTCCTTGGCAACAAACAAACGGATCTGTTGCGAAAAACGCTGATGCAACAGTGTGATTTCTTCAAGCGTGTGAACAGGATTCAGCCCATAACGCGCTAGCAAATTCGCTGTCAGGATCTGCCAGAACGGCTGATAATCCTCGGTTTCCTCAATTACCACACCAGACTGTTGCGCCTTTCGAGCGCCGCCCTGTCGGATGCGATACCACGCATTCTGATGCTCCCGGGAGATGGTTGACGACAAACTACGGGTAAGACGCACATCGCAGACTTCCACGATGGCATACAGATCCTCTTCCGCTGGCTGTTGATGGTAGATCCACGGCACAGGCTTATACACCACTTTTCGGATGCCCTCCTCACGTAACGTCGCATTCAGCAGTCTGAAGATGTCCACCACCTCAGCCGCTGTGGTTCTGTCACTCATAATCAATCCGCCATAGGTCAGCCCCTGATGCGAGTACAGTGTATCACCATCAACGTTGGCCGGCAGGAGTGCATAGAGCTTCCCACAACGGAAAAACAGCAACGAATGATCCTGGAAACGGTCGGCATGATAATCCATATAGCGGCGATCGAAGAGGAAGGTTCCATTCTTCGACGCCGCTACAAATCGGTTCCATTCGTCAGCAAACGCTGGCGTATATCTTTTAATCTCTAAGCTTGGCATACGGATCCGTTCCGAGGACGGTCTTGGCAAGACGCTTCGCCTTATCACGGAGGGCGTTCACATCATCGCCCACCTCACCGTAACAGAGCACAACACCCATACGACGGCCCTTGTGAGCCTCAGGCTTACCGAAGATACGGATGCGGGTGCGGTCCTCCTTCAATGCCTCATCGAGGTTGTAAGGCAGGAGTGAACGGTCCACCGGTGTCTTGGCCTCTGTCGGTGAGAGAATGACTGCCGATGCACCGGCATGCTCCAGATGGATAGCAGGGATGGGCAGTCCCATCACAGCACGGAAATGGAGCTCAAACTCACTGAGGTTTGTGGTATGTCCAAGCGTCACCATACCTGTGTCGTGTGGACGTGGTGAAAGCTCTGAGAAGATCACCTCACCCTGCTTGGTTAAGAAGAACTCCACGCCCCAGATGCCAGCACCCGTCAGTGCCTTTGTTACCTTGTCAGCCATCATCTGGGCCTGCTTCAGCGCCTCATCCGAAATCTTATACGGTTGCCATGACTCACGATAGTCACCGCTCTTCTGCACATGTCCGATAGGCGGACAGAAGATCGTAGGCCAGCCATGCTGCTGAGTCACCGTCAACAGCGTGAACTCTGAGTCGAAATCGATAAACTCCTCAATGATCACTTCCTTCACATCACCGCGTGAGCCTTCCATAGCCTCCTTGAAAGCCTGTTCCAACTCACCGTCATTATGCACATAGCTCTGACCATGACCAGAGGAAGACATCAATGGCTTTACCACACAAGGGAAGCCAATCTCATCGGCAGCAGCCTTGAACTCCTCGAAAGTCTTGGCATAGAAATACTTGGCGGTACGCAGACCGAGTTCCTTAGCAGCCAAGTCACGGATGGCACGACGGTTCATCGTGAAGTTCACGGCACGGGCCGAAGGCACCACTTGGATACCCTGCTCCTCAAACTTAAAGAGACGCTCCGTACGGATGGCCTCGATCTCAGGTACGATGATATCGGGCTTGTGCTTGTTCACCACGGCCTCGAGGGCGTCACCGTCGAGCATTGAAAACACTTCACGTTCGTCAGCCACCTGCATGGCAGGGGCATTGTCGTAACGATCACAGGCAATTACGTACTGGCCTGCACGCATAGCGGCTATCACAAACTCCTTACCGAGTTCTCCTGAGCCTAATAACAAAATCTTTTTCATACGTCTTATCTGTTGGCATACATATTATCGTAATACTTCTGGTAGTCACCGCTGGTCACATTGTCGAGCCACTCCTGGTTGTCGAGATACCAGCGCACAGTCTTCTCGATACCCTCTTCGAACTGCAGGCTGGGCTCCCAACCCAGTTCCTTCTGAAGTTTGGTAGAATCGATGGCATAACGCAGGTCGTGTCCAGCACGGTCTGTCACGAAGGTGATCAGATCCATATCCTCGCCTTCCTTTCTGCCCAGCAGACGATCCACCGTCTTGATTACCACTTTGATGATGTCGATGTTCTTCCACTCGTTGAAGCCACCAATATTGTAAGTATCAGCAATCTTACCCTCATGGAAAATCACGTCAATCGCACGGGCATGGTCTTCTACATACAACCAGTCACGCACATTCTCACCCTTGCCATAGACGGGCAGAGGCTTGCGATGACGGATGTTATTGATGAACAGCGGTATCAGTTTCTCCGGGAACTGATAGGGACCGTAGTTATTCGAGCAGTTCGTCACCACCACAGGCATACCATAGGTATCGTGATAAGCACGAACGAAATGGTCGCTTGAAGCCTTGGCAGCAGAATATGGTGAGTGAGGATTGTACTTGGTCGTCTCCAGGAAGAACTTATCGCCGTAAGCCAGATGGTGCTCAGCACTTGAAGCAGTCGTGGTGAATGGAGGTTCAATACCTTCTGGATGTGTCAGTTCTAGTGCGCCATACACCTCATCGGTAGAGATGTGGTAAAAGCGCTTGCCCTCGTATTTCTCGGGCAGACTCTCCCAATACAGCTTGGCAGCCTGCAACAGGCTCAAGGTTCCCATCACGTTGGTCTTGGCGAAGGTAAATGGATCCTTAATCGAACGGTCCACATGACTCTCTGCAGCCAGATGGATGATACCATCCACCTTCTTGTCCTGCATCAACTTGTAGAAAGCATCGAAGTCGCAGATATCCATCTTCACAAACTCATAATTAGGTGCATTCTCGATGTCCTTGAGGTTGGCAAGGTTGCCAGCATACGTCAGTTTGTCGAGGTTAATGATGTGGTACTCAGGGTACTTGTTTACAAACAGGCGCACCACATGGCTTCCAATAAAGCCCGCACCACCAGTAATAACGATTGTTCTTTTCATATTCTATCTCCTAATGTTATGACTTCTAAATCTTTAAATTCCCGGCCATCGATAGTCAGTCGGATCAGCGTCCGCTCCTTGTGCCAGCCTTGGATACCAGCTGCTCCTGGGTTGATATGCAAGAGTCCCAAGGTCTTATCGTATTTCACCTTCAGTATATGCGAGTGACCTGCTACAAACAACTGCGGCGGATTGGCAAAGAGGGTCGAGCGCACGCTGAAATCGTAGTTGCCAGGATAACCGCCGATATGTTTAATGAGTACATCCACATCCTCGACCTTGAATCGGTTCAACTCACGGTACATCAGCCGCAGGTCTCCCCCGTCGCAGTTGCCACATACAGCCCTAAACGGACGGAAAGCTGCCAGTCGATCTGCCACCTCTACAGTCCCGATATCCCCTGCGTGCCAGATTTCATCGCACGGTTCGAAGTAGTGCAAGTACTTCTCATCCCAATACCCATGCGTATCACTCAATATCCCGATCTTCTTCATTTTCTTATTTCCTCAATTTCTCATTTCCTCAATCTTCGCATATACCAGATCAGCATCGGGATTGTCATGGCAAACGATCCGAAGTCACTCACCGGCATCGAATACCAGACACCATCCAGATCCCAGAACAACGGAAACACGTAGGCCATCGGCAACAACAGGAACAGCTGACGGGATAGCGAGAGGAAGATCGACACTTTTACCTTTCCGATACTCTGGAAGAAATGCGTGATGGTAGCCTGTGAACCGACGACAAAGAACACCAGCATGTCGAGTTGGATGCCTCGGGCAGCAAGTTCTAACAGTGTCTCGTCAGTAGTGAAGATACGGGCAATCTGTCTTGGGAACAACATCGACAAGCCCCAGCCCACCAACAGAATAGCAGTAGCACAGCCGATGGCGATATACAGACAACGAAACATGCGGTCGTATTGCTTGGCACCGAAATTATAGCCCACGATCGGCTGCATACCCTGACACACCCCCATCACGAACATAAAGAACATCATGACCACCGAATTGGCAATCGAGTAGGCACCCACCGCCATATCACCGCCATAACGCACGAACTGGTTGTTCATAAAGATCACAATCACGCACGAGCAAACGTTCATCAGGAAGGGTGAGATGCCGATGCCAATGATACTGGTCACCAACCGCTGCTTCAGCTTGTAGATGCCATGCTGCAGGTGCAGGATCTCGTTCTTGTTCGAGAACAGCCACAACTGCCAGCACATCGCCATCGTCTGCGAGGTCACCGTCGCCAAGGCAGCCCCGCGGATGCCCCAACGGAACCACCACACGAACATCACCACCAGCACGATGTTCATCGCCACCGTAAACAGCACCGAATACATGGCGTGCTTAGGCTTTCCTGCTGCTCTGAGCACGGCATTCATACCAAAATACATGTGGGTCATCACATTACCCAACAGGATGATGGTCATAAACTCACGGGCATAGGGAAGCGTCACTTCACTGGCGCCGAAGAAATACAGGATGGGATCCAGAAACAACAGACAGATTACCATAAACGAAAAACCGATGATCAGGTTCAGCGTAAGGGTATTACCCAGTAGATTCTGAGCAGTCGGGTAGTCCTTCTGTCCTAACTTCACACTAATAGAGGCACTCGAGCCCACACCTACCGCCGCACCAAAGGCAGCACTCAGGTTCATAAAGGGGAACGTGATGCCCAGACCCGCAATAGCTTCCGGACCCACGATCTGACCGATCATCGCCCGGTCAATAATATTATAGAGACTCGACGCCGACATGGCCACGATAGCCGGCAAGGCATACTGCCAAAGCAACTGCCCCACAGGCTTCGTCCCCATTTCCAACGCCGCTTGCTTATGATCATCCATCTTACTTCAAATTCACATCAGTAAATCGGTTGCAAAGTTACGACTTTTTTCCGATACCGCCATACATTTCCCCCACTTTCTCTCCTGATCAGGCATCTTTCCACCGAAGATGATAGCTGAATGGACCGAAGAAACGTCAAAAACAACCAGAAGACCACCAATCATGTATAGACGGCCTTAACATTTTTGCATCTATACATTGATTAACAAATTGAAACACAATAAATTACAAAAGAAATGTAGGAATGTATAGAGGAATACAACATTCTGAATGAAAAAAAATAAAATCGAGAGCAGCTAGACCCTGCGTGTCAAATATAAAAACAAAAAAGTCAGCCCGAAGACTGACTTTTGATTCTTTGATAGTTACGTTTTAGCAATTATTATATCCTCACTCCATCGCTGCTTTTATGGTTTCGACGATGTAGCGGACATCATCGTCCGAGACATAAGGACCGGCAGGCAGACACATTCCAACTTTGAATATTGATTCTGAAACGCCATTCACATAAGCTGGAGCCGAAGCATATACCGGTTGTTTATGCATTGGCTTCCAAACAGGGCGGGCCTCGACATTTGCTTTATTTAAGATTTCTCGCAGTGCCTCCACGTTGTTATTCGGCTGACAGTCTGTGGTGGCCGATGATGCAGCATGAATCACGCCAGCAGCGCCTCCTACTGCACCAGTCACAATCGTCTTGTATGCATTCTCCTGACCTTTTATTGTAACATCCTCATCAATGGTAATGGTACAGAGCCAGTAGTTTGAGTCATACTCGCCTGTCGCAGGCTGACTGTGAACATGTATGCCTGGTACGTCAGCAAACAGTTCTTCGTAAAGAGCCTGAACATGCCTGTGATGAGCCAGATGATCCTCAACCACCGTCATCTGACCGCGCCCTATCCCCGCACAGATATTCGACATGCGGTAGTTGTAACCAATCTTCTCGTGCTGGTAGTAAGGATAGCTCTCACGATACTGTGTTGCATACATCATAATCTCGCGCCACTCATCATCGTTGGCAGTAATCAGTGCACCGCCTCCAGAGGTCGTGATTATTTTATTGCCGTTGAAACTCAACACACCGTACTTTCCGAAAGTTCCAAGCACCTGACCATTATAGCGAGACCCAAATCCTTCTGCAGCATCCTCCACAACAGGGATCTCATAGCGATTGGCAATCTCCATAATCCTGTCAATCTTGTAAGGCATTCCATACAATGCTACAGGCACGATAGCCTTCGGCTTCTTTCCCGTCTTGGCAATACGGTCCTTGATAGCCTCTTCCATCAGCTCCGTATCCATGTTCCAGGTATCTCTCTCCGAATCTACAAATACAGGCGTTGCCTGCCCCCAGATAGGTCACAGGATGTGCTGAAGCGCAGAAAGTAAAGCTCTGTGCTATCACCTCATCGCCAGGTCCGACACCACAATTCAACAGCGCCAGATGCACTGCCGCTGTCCCACTCGAAAGCACAACAACGCGCTTACTCAGTTTTTCGTTATCGTTTCCGTTCACGAATCCTTCAAGTTCGTGTTCGAATGCGTCAACGTTGGGACCGAGTGGCACCACCCAATTGGTATCAAACGCCTCTTTGATATACTTTTGTTCTAATCCTGCCTCACTCATGTGAGCAAGACAGAGGTAAATTCTCTTTCTTTCTGACATATAAATTAAGATAGAATCGTTTCCGATTCAAAAATTCGGGTGCAAAGGTACACTTTTTTTTTTTATTTAGCAAGAAAAACTATTTTTTTCGTTCTTTCTCATTAATTATTTATTNNTGACTCAATTGACTCAATGTCTATTTCCCCAAAGACTTCTGAAAGATTGTGAGTTATACTAATTTTTGAGGCTGCTTTAAGTTTTAGATGCCGAATATAATCATCAACCTTCTTATTGACATTTTTGTATTTCTTCGGTCTCCCATTAAACCAGATGAAATCATCAAGAATAGTCCTCCTTGTTTCCTCATTATCTGGCAACAAGTATTCTATATCAATCCAAGCTCTTTCATCAAATATAATCTCATCTATCATTACACGCCTATATATCAATCATTGATTTCACGACCCATATAGGGAACCATTGTTGCTGGAATCTTGATACCGTTTTCGGTCTGATTGTTCTCCAGCAGGGCTGCCACGATACGAGGCAGAACCAAAGCCGATACTAATTCACAGTAATTTTGCAGACTAAGGGATAATGATCACTTAGCGTAGTATTAACCGTATGTACATCACTAATTTTCACTCCCTTTGCCGCGACATTGTCTAAAGGCTTTGATTTCTTATAAAAAGTAATAATTGAGCCGTCATTTGCTAAAGAATAGCCTGCCTTCTTAAATTTAGAGTAATTACTGGTATTAAAATCGCCACATATCACTACTCTTTTTTCATTTTTATATTTTTCAATCAACTCTGCGATTTGATTCTGAACAAGACTTGCATCTTTGGTTGAATAAATCAGATACAAGCATACAAACTTAACTAATTTTTCCCCCACGAACATATCTGCAGAGATATAATAATAATCATCATGAGAATCTTTGTATTTAGTTGTTTTAATATAATCAAATTCATGTTTCTTGAAATTACCCATCCGAACATTACTATATATAGCATTATGTCCAGTCCCTTTTTTTGTTGCGCCACCTTCTATCCAAGAATTATAACCATCAAACAGTATATTCGATGACAAATGTTCAACACCATCCTTGTCCGTGCCAAATATTGGGCTATACTCATTCAGAGATATCAAATCTGCGTTTATACTATCATATAATACTTCTCTAAACTCTTTTAGTTTTGAATCATAGATGGCTCCATCTATTACTTTTTTAGATGATCCATAAGCATAATAGTGTGCAATATTCCATGTACACAAGACAAACTCCGACTTTGTCGTTATCTGAAGAGATGCCTTTTTTTCTGGCATAACACTGGAATGTAAAGAGGCAAATAATACACCCACACTTATTGCAAAAGCAAGAATCAAAACATACTTTTTCATACTCATTTATTATTAAGTGAAACCATTCATTCTGTACCAGGAATAATACGCTTATCAGAACGATATAAAGGAAAGAATGAGGAGGATTCATCAAAAAGAGTATCTTCTTCTTTTTTCATCCTCACCAAATCATTATACCTATCAAAATCAATTATTTGCTTACCAATAGAGAACTGGTAGTCTGAGTTTCTGTTAAATCCTGCCTTAAACNNACCTAAATGAAACGTTTTTAATCCTCTTTCATATCCCCATAATGCGGCCTTGTAAAGAAGAAGATTATTGGGTTCAAAATTCCGATATTCAAGTAGAGAGCCTGACAGGTGATAATGCATCTGACCATTGCAATGAAGCATAATAGCCATCATAATAATCTTCTCGTTCAAGGTTGCATAGAACATCTCGTAATGATCCTTTAATCCTTCATGGATAGCCTCATAAAATGGCATTTCAAAGAAATAATAGTCTGTAGCGTTATCTTTCTCCATTGTTGCATTATAGACAGGCAAAAATTCACGGAACAACTCCATCCCCTGACCATGATGAATCACAATGCCATTCTTTTCTGCCTTTCTGATTTTCCCTCTCTTCTTTGAAGTCATGTTATTCCAAATATCTTCAGGGGTACTGAGATCAATAGCTATTGTTTTACCCAAGTCAATGACTGATGTAAAATCTCTAGCCAAGAGAGCATTGTTAAGAACTGGATGATAACGTACGAAATTGTCTATGATACCTTCTTCTTTCATTTTCATATTGAAAGAATTCCAAAAACTCCTTAAGTCCTCCTGAGTATATTCACCATCAAATAAGATGCCTCCATATCCATAGGGAGTAATAGCATCATATACGCCTTCCACAAATGTCTTTCTTTTCATATAAACGTAGATAGCTCTCCAAGAATCTCCTTCAGCATATAGCAAGCAAGGATCTCCATCGCCATGAAGCATAAAAGGCCTTACATAACCACTCAAGTAATATACAT
>LXOW01261949.1_pt1 | contig 12925 bp, 12 predicted proteins | sample 1368591 | NCBI WGS metagenome assembly LXOW01 (sample SAMN04884650, study PRJNA319009) | bovine gut metagenome | isolation source: Cow rumen | host: Bos taurus | place: Italy: Legnaro (PD) | collected 2014-07-09
CTGGTGATTCCGGTGTCCTTCGCCGCCTGCTTCATCCGCCTGGGCAACCTGTTCAATTCAGAGATTTACGGAGCACCCACTTCCCTGCCCTGGGGCTTCGTCTTCGAGCGCAACGGAGAAACGGAGGCCTGCCACCCCACCCAGCTGTACGAGGCCGGCACCTATCTCCTGCTGGGCTGCTTCCTCATGTGGCTCTACTGGAAAAAACTGGACAAAGTGTACCGCGGCACGTTCGTGGGCATCTTCCTCATCGTGTGCTTCGGCTCCCGCTTCCTTATTGAATTCATCAAAAACGACCAGGTGGACTTTGAGGCCGGCATGCTCCTGAACATGGGCCAGATCCTGAGCATCCCCTTTGTCCTGCTGGGCATNNAGGGTAATTTTTTTGCCGTCGGAGAAGACGTCCAGGCGGCGGGCATCGTCGTTGACCAGGATGGGGAAGTCGTTGTTCATGGTGCCGGGCTCGCAGTACATAAACTCGTGGAGGTCGGCGCCAATCATCAGGTCCAGGCCCACCTGGTTGAGAAGTTCCATGAAGTTCACGTTGAGCCAGCGCTGCAGCAGGAAATCCGTCTTGTCCGGGTGGTCAATCATGGGTACATGAACCAGGCACATCTTAACGGGGGCATAGAAGAAGGAGGGCTCCAGAAGGGCCTTCCGGGCCCATTCCAGCTGCTCTTTCAAATACTCTTCGTACACGGCCGACCCGCTGAAAAGGATGGAGCGGTCGTGACCGGTTTCCCCTCCGTCAAACACCACAAAAGCAACGGGGCCCTGGCGGAACGTATAATAAAACGGTGCGGGATCTGAGTTGGGGAAAAGATCGGCCACCAGCTGCACGTTGTTGCCGCGTCCCTCGTGATTGCCACGTCCAAACAGAACAGGCAGCTGGGCAGAGAGCTCTCCCAGCGGGGCTACCTCATAACGCACCAGCGTGTCCAGTGAGTAGTTGCCGGCGGTGGCAATGTCTCCATTAAGGAACAGGAAATCCGTAGCCAAAGGATCCACCCCAGAAGCCAGGGCACTGTACTTGCCTGTCTGGAGATGGATATCGTTAAACATGGAGAAACGGCAGACAGGAGCCTCTGCACAGAAGGTTTTTACGCTTTCCCACCGGTGTGCATAGCTGGTTTCAAACTTGGGTTTGCGGGCATTGGAGTCGTCTTTGAGGTTTTCTCCGCCCACGCGGTACTTAACGGTCTCGCCGGGCTGCAGACCCTTCAGATGGATTTTGTGCAGCCGTCCGAAGATGCGCCGGCCGGCAAACGTTTCCCAGATGCGGGTACCGTCTTCCAGCTCTACCCAGGCCATGCCGGGCTTCTCGCTTACCCACAGGATGGTGAGGGAGTTCTCACGGGTTTCCGTAACCCACGGCCCCCATTGCAGACCCTGGCAAAAGGCCGATGCCCCGCAAAGCAGCAGGGTGGCTACCAGCAGCAACTTTTTCATAGCTATCGTTTAAGTCTTACGTAAATACTGAGGGGGAGGACCTTGCCAAAAGAATCGTTGAACGCCAGTTCCCCGGAAGTCATCTCCTTGAACTGGCCCTTGAAGGCCTCCCTCACCACGGTCTCTCCCAGGGCGGCGCTATAGCCGTTGGAATAGAGATTCAGCACCATGAAGGCGTCTCTATCGCTGAGGATGGCCGATACATTCTGAAGCAGGCCGAAGAGTAGCTCGTCCAACTTCCACTTCTCTCCGTCCGGGCCATGACCGTAGGCCGGCGGATCCAGGATGATGCCATCGTATTTGTTGCCGCGCTTGGCCTCGCGTTTGGCAAACTTGAGGGCGTCTTCCACCACCCAGCGGATGCCGTCCAGGCCACTCCGCTCCATATTCTCGCGGGCCCAGGTAACTACCTGGCGCACGGAGTCCAGGTGGGTGACATCGGCCCCGGCGCACTTGGCGGCCAGGGAGGCGGCGCCCGTGTAGGCAAACAGGTTGAGCACCTTGGGTGCCGGCAGTCCGTTGGCCTTGTGGATGCGGCTTAATCGGCCCGTCTCCTTGTAGATGAATTCCCAGTTGGGGGCCTGCTCCGGGAACACGCCCACGTGCTTGAAGCTGGTAAGGCCCAGGCGCAGGTTGAGGTGGAGGTCGCTGGCGGCATGCGTCTGTTCGTCGGGGGCGCCATTATAAACGATGCTCCACTGGTCCTCCATTTTCTTGGTCCGGTTCCAGGTGCCACTGTCTTCCTTTCCGGCTTTGCCAAAGCCCGCTCCGGGCTGGAAGGTTACGTGCAGAAGGCGCTTCCATTCGGCCTCCGGCATGGAGGGCGTCCAGAGGGCCTTGGGCTCCGGTCTTCTGAGCACGTATTTACCAAACCTCTCCAGTTTTTCTCCGTTTCCGGAGTCCAGGAGCTCGTAGTCTTTCCAATAAGCGGCAGGGAATTCGATGGGCATATCGTTTGATATTTTCTGCAAAGATAGCTAAATTTGCAGACTGGAAACAAATTACAAACATTATATCTATGCAACAGTTTATTGACAAGTACGATTTCAAAGGCAAGAAGGCCATCGTTCGCGTAGACTTCAACGTTCCGCTCAACGAGAACTTCGAAATCACCGACGACACCCGCATCGTCCGCGCCATGCCCACCCTTAAGAAGGTCCTGGCCGAAGGTGGCTCCCTTATCATCATGTCCCACCTGGGCCGCCCCAAGAAGGTAGATCCCAAGTTCTCCCTCAAGCACATCGTGGGTCGCGTAAGCGAATGCCTGGGCGTTCCCGTCCAGTTTGCAGAGGACTGCCAGAAGGCAAAGCCCCAGGCCGACGCCCTGAAGCCCGGTGAGGTCCTCCTGCTCGAGAACCTCCGCTTCTATGCAGAGGAAGAAGGCAAGCCCCGCGGACTGGCCGAAGATGCCACCGACGAGGAGAAGAAGGCCGCCAAGGCTGTTGTGAAGGCTTCCCAGAAGGAATTCGTGAAGACCCTCGCCTCCTACGCAGACTGCTACATCAACGATGCTTTCGGCACGGCTCACCGCGCCCACGCCTCCACCGCCCTCATTGCCGAGTACTTCCCCAATGACAAGATGTTCGGCTACCTGATGGAAGGCGAAATCAAGGCTATCGACAACGTGCTCAAGAATGCCCAGCGTCCCCTCACCGCTATCATCGGCGGTTCCAAGGTCAGCTCCAAGCTCGCCGTTCTCAAGAACCTGGTGGGCAAGGTGGACAACCTCATCATCGGCGGCGGTATGGGTTATACCTTCATCAAGGCCCAGGGTGGTAAGATTGGTAACTCCCTCCACGAGGACGACCTCATTCCCGACGCTCTCGAGATCCTGGCTACCGCCAAGGAGAAGGGTGTGAACGTTTCCCTGTCTGTCCAGACCGTTGCCGGTCAGGCCTTTGACAACGACACCCCTCGCAAGATCTTCGACACCAACAACATCGCCGACGACTGGGAGGGTATGGATGCCGCTCCCGCCACGCTGGAGAACTGGAAGAAGATCATCCTCGCTTCCAAGACCATCCTCTGGAACGGTCCCGTGGGTGTATTCGAGCTGCCCAACTTTGCCAAGGGTACCCTCCAGATTGCTGAGGACCTGGCCGAAGCCACCAAGAACGGTGCCTACACCCTGGTAGGCGGCGGTGACTCCGTAGCAGCCGTGACCCAGATGGGCTACGCCGACAAGGTGAGCTACGTCTCCACCGGCGGCGGCGCCATGCTCGAGGCCATCGAGGGCAAGGTCCTCCCCGGCATCGCAGCCATCCAGGAGTAATCCTACATACAGTATAAGAAAAGGCCCGAGGTGAAAACCCCGGGCCTTTCTTTTGGCTTGAAGGCTTATTTCAGAGCCTTTTCAATCTGCTGGGCAATGGCCTGCCAGTGAGCGGCGGTGGCATCGGAGCCCTTGACCTTTTCGGCCTTCTTCTGGATGTTCAGGAGTTCACCCATTACCAGATCGGCACTGGGGGAAGTCTTGGCACGGGCGCTGCCCACCACCTCGATAGCGGTGGTCACAAAGCGCTTCTGCAGGTAGCGGCGGTAGCTGTCTACCTTACCACCCTTCTCCAGTTCGGTGAACACCATGTCGTGCAGGTCGGAGAGATAGTCTTCCGGCTTGTAGTTGGCGGCATCGGCCTTGGCAAACTGATCCATGCGGTCCATACGGTCCAGGCTCAGCAGGGAGCTGGCGCTGATCACGTTGTTGATGAAAGGATACAGATAGGCGTCGGGCTTATCGGTCAGGTTGAAGATATAAGGCTGCTCCACAATCCAGGCGGGACGGGTGAATACGCGCTGGTTGAGGAAGTTCAGGGCGCGCTTCTGCTGGGCCTTGGGAACGGGGGCGTAAGTAGCGCCGGCCTGCTCAATACTCAGGTTGGTCACAAAGCGACCGCCGATAGACATGGCCACGTGGCCCACGTAACGGTTGTACTGGGAAGTAAGGGCGTCGTACATGCGGTCCAGGTTGGTATACATGTTGGCCTCTTCCTTGTTCCACTCGGGGAGTTCACCAATGATGCGCTGGAGGTTCTTGATACCGTACTCGCTGGCGGCCACGGCGTCGTCACCCAGGTCTTCGCTCTGGGCGCGGGGATCCTGGTCGTAACCTTCGCCNNGTGGGCTTGTAACCGTACTCGATGGCCCACTTGTCGTAGGTGTTGATACGGGGATAGATACCGTCCTTGGTGATGTTGTCCTCGGGCTGGGCTACGTAGTTGAAGCGGGCGTAGTCCATGATGGACACGGTGTGGCCGTGCTCCTCTACCCAAGCCTTGTCACGGAGTTTCTCAACGGGAGTGAAGCTGGATGAACCTTTGTTGTGGCGCAGACCCAGGGTATGGCCCACCTCGTGGGAGGAGACAAAGCGGATGAGGTCTCCCATGAGTTCATCGGAGTATTTGAAGGCGCGGGCGCGGGGATCGATGGCGCCGGCCTGGATCTGGTACCAGTCGTGTACCAGGGTCATAACGTTGTGATACCAGCCAATGTGGCTCTCGATGATTTCACCGCTGCGAGGGTCGTGCACGTTGGGGCCGTAAGCGTTGGCCGTGGGGGAAGCCAGGTAACGGATCACGGAGAAACGGGCGTCTTCCAGGCTCATACCCAGCTCTTCGGCGTTCTCCGGCCATTCTTCGGCCCGGATGGCATTCTTCCAACCGGCCTGCTCGAAGGCCTTCTGCCAGTCGTTGACACCGGCAATCAGATAGGGGCGCCACTGCTTGGGGGTAGCAGGGTCGATATAATAGACGATGGGCTTGACGGGCTCCACCAGCTCTCCCCTCTTCTGCTTCTCCACGTCCTCGGGACGGGCTTCCAGGCGCCAGCGGGTGATGAAGCGCACGCGCTCTACGCCCTGCTGCTCATCGGAGAACATGCTGTAGCCGTTGGCGAAGTAACCCACGCGGGGGTCAAAGTAACGCTGCTGCATAGGGGTCTCCGGGAGGAGAATCATGGAGGTATTCAGAACCATGGTCACTACACCGGCTTCCATACCTGCGGGCAGGGAAGTGGAGCGGGCGGGGCCGCTATTACCGGCACCGGGGCCGGACTGGGGCTGGTTGTAGGAGAAGGTCTTGGTTACCGTCACCTCGGTGTTCATGGGATAGGTGCGCATGCTCTGGATAAAGCTGGCATCTCCCTTTACACCGCCCAGGTTATAGGAACGTTTGCTGCGGCTGTCCATGGAGAACACCTGCAGGTCACCCTCGAACAGGCTGTTGGCCTTGATGCGGGTGGTGCCGGCGGTGCTGTTCTTCTCGGGCTTGAAGGAGGCCACGATGGGGTTCTCGGAGCTAACCTTTACGGCTTTGTCAATGATCTGGTCCTTATCGGCGTAGATGCTAAGCACATCTACTCTCAAAAGAAGATTGCCGTTGACGGCTTTCTCCCAGTAGAGCATAGCCTCGTTCACTTCCTCGCCGCCGTACTCCTGAGCACCGGGGGTATTGCTCACGAAACGGGTAATGGCCAGGAATCTGCGACCCAGGATGCTATCCGGAATCTCCAGATACCAGTCCTTTTCGTTCTGGGCTACAGAGAACAGACCCTGTTTGAAATCCAGGTTCACGGGAGCTTCCTTCTTGGACTCCTCCTTGGGAGCATCCTTGTCGGAAGAGGGACGCGGCGGACGGCCACCAGGGCCGGGCTGGGCGAAAGCGCTCAGGCAAAGTACCAGAGACGCAACCAGTAAAAGTTTTCTTTTCATTTTATATACGTTTAAGGTTGTTGGACAGTTAAGGAATCTTCTACGTTCTCAATGTCGTAGGGCGTGCCGGAAGCGGCATGGAGCAACTGCTCCAGCTCTTCCATCATGGCATTGCCCAGTTCCTTGTCCCCGTAGTCTTTGCAGACATCGGCCACATACAGCAGGATGCGGCTGGCGGTTTCAAATTCGTCGGCTCCCAGGCTGCCCCAGCCCAGATAGAAGGCCGAAGTTTCCAGCAGCTCTTCGGCAAACCGCAGAGCCAGGTCGCGGGCTTTGTCCACCGCTCCCAGATGGTAGTAATTCTCGATCAACTGGGCCACCATATAATCGTTGCCGGAGAAGCCCAGGGAAATGGTTTCCAGCGGGAAATTCTCTTCCGGGAAAACGGTCTGGCACATGTCCTGGATTTCCAGGGCCTTCTCCTGCTCACCGGCGTCAATGAGGGCATTGGCCACCGTGAGGAACAGCTGACGCTGGCTCAGCACACCCAGGAAGGTGTACATGTTCTGGTAATCTACAAACCAGTCCGTACGGCTCAGGGCATCCCACTTGTAAGTATTCTTGATGCGATTGTACAGCTCCAGGGCGTCCACCTTGCCGGCATCGGTGGTGCCGGGCTTGTTCTTGATGGGCGTGAAGCGGTAGGAGAAGCCGTCGTACAGGAGGTAATCCTTGATGCCGATATTGATGTCTCCACCCTGGCTCAGTACGCTGATGGGACGGTCCCAATTGTAATTGGACAGCAGATCCAGCATAAAGAGCTCCGGCTTGGAGAGGTAATTCTTGTCCTTGGACATGGAAAGCATGATGGAATCCGGAATCTCATCGGCAAACTTCTCCGGAACAATGCCGTACTTGAGGCAGTTCTCCTTGTTCACCGGGATCACGATGTTGCGGGCGCAGATGAAATCCAGCTTGGTGCCGTCTTCCAGGGCCACCGTCATCTTGGGATCCTTGAACACGTCCATCACATCCTTGATGAGCATGGGAGAGCCGTCGTCGTACGCAATGTATACAAACTCGTTGGTTCCGTACAGGTACTGGCTGGCCGGGACGGTGAGCGGGAGAGGCTTGCTCTCGTTACAGGCCCACTTCATCTGATCGATGTACCAGTCGGTGCCCAGCAGAGAGGTGTTTACCACGCGGACATCCGTGCGGACATTCTCGATTTCCTGGGCGTACCAAAGCGGGAAGGTATCGTTGTCTCCATGGGTTACCAGCAGACCATTCTCCCCTACCGAATTGAGATAGTTATAAGCCATCTCAGGGGCGGTGTAACGGTTAGAGCGGTCGTGGTCGTCCCAGTTCTCGGCAGCCATAAGGGCCGGTACGCAGAGGCAAAGGGCCGAAGCTGCCGCGGCCACCATCTTGGGATCGGCCTTCTTGGCATTCTCCGTAATCCACTGGTACAGGGCGGCCACACCCAGGCCTATCCAGATGGCAAACATGTAGAACGAACCCGCATAGGCGTAGTCTCGTTCACGAACCTGGTAAGGCGGCTGGTTCAGATACAGCACAATGGCGATACCCGTCATGAAGAACATCAGGAACACCAGCCAGCTGCCGCGCTTGTCCCGGTCAAACTGGAACACCAGGCCCAGCAGACCCAGCAGCAGCGGCAGGAAGAAGTAGTGGTTCTTGCCCTTGTTGTCCCGCAGCGGAGCGGGGGCGTTGGACTGGTCTCCCAGACGGATGCTGTCCAGGAACGTAATGCCGCTTTCCCAGTTGCCGTTGAACACGTTGCCGGGAACGGGGCTGTGGATGTCGTTCTGGCGGCCCACAAAGTTCCACATGAAGTAGCGCCAGTACATCCAGTTAAGCTGATAGTCAAAGAAATACGCCAGGTTGGCGCCCATGGTGGGCTTGCGGTGCTGGGCGCCGCGGATGCGGGTGCCCTTGCCCTGGGTATAGAGCTGATAGAAGTCTATGTAACGCTGGTCGGCGTTGGACCACATACGGGGGAAGAGCATCTTGCCCTCGGGGTTGTACTCGGCGTCTGCCGGAGCGGTGGCCTTGATGTACTTGCCGTTCAGCGGGGCCCAGTAGCTGCCGCTCTTGATGTCGTAGGGGGCACCGAAGTACTGGCCGTACAGCAGCGGCGTGGAGCCATACTGCTCACGGCTGAGGTAACGCACCAGGGTGTAGGGGTTATCGGGCTGGTACTCGTTGGTAGGGGTCTTGACGCTGGAGCGGATAACCACGATGGAGAACATAGAGAAGCCTATGGCCAGCGTGGTCACGCAAAGGAGAACCGTATTGAGGAACACCTTTTCCTTCTTCAGGGTGACAAACAGGCCCCAGAAGCAAAGGGCCAGTACGCCCACCAGGAAGAACAGGGCGCCAGAATTATAAGGCAGGCCGAAGCCGTTGACAAAGATGCGGTCAAACCAGGCGGCCGTCTTGGGGAAGTACGGGATAAACAGGTACACCACCACGAACTCGATCACGATGCCGATGGCAAAGATGCCCGCCAGTTTCTTGAAAGGCAGTTTCCTGTCCTCGTTCTTCCGGTAGTAGTACATAAATACGAAAGCCGGAATGGTGAGGAGGTTCAGAAGGTGCACGCCGATGGAGAGGCCCATCAGGAAGGCAATGAGCACGATCCAGCGGTTGGCGTGGGGCTCATCGGCCTTGTCGTACCACTGGCACATCGCCCAGAACACCAGGGCCGTGAACAGGGAGGACATGGCATACACCTCTCCCTCAACGGCACTGAACCAGAACGTATCGCTGAAGCAGTAAGCCAGAGCACCTACGGCACCCGAGCCGAAGATAGCGATGGCTTGAGCCACGCTATAGCTCTCTTCTCGAGGCTTCACTACCCGTTTGGCAAAGAATATAATGGTGAAGTAGAGGAAGAAGATGGTGAGGGCGCTCAGGATGGCGTTCATGGCATTGATGGCCACGGCGGCGTGGGAAGCGTCAACGGGAATGCTGAAGAAACGGGCGAACAGCTGGAACACCGGGTTTCCCGGGGGGTGACCCACTTCCAGCTTATATGACGAGGCAATGAACTCACCGCAGTCCCAGAACGACGCCGTGGGCTCTATGGTGGACAGATAGGTAACGGCTGAAATCACCAGCACCGCGAGACTCACTATCCAGTTCCACTTCTTAAAGGTCTTCTTATCCATTCTTTGCAATTCTAACTAGAATTACAAATGTAAGAAAAAAAAGATTCCCGGTCAAGCCGGGAATGACGATAACTACTTTTCTCCTACGTACATGCGGCAAAGGCCGAAGGAGAAGGGGCGCTGATAAACGTTTTGGAAGCCGGCGGCCTGCATCATGGACAGGAATACGCCCGGGGCCGGGAAGGCGTGAACGGAGGCCGGGAGGTACTTGTAGGCGGCCTTGTCTCCGGAAATGCGGCCTCCGATCCAGGGCAGGATATGCATGAAATAGAGGTCGTAGAACCAGCGGACCACCCGGTTGGAGGGCAGGGAAAGTTCCAGGATCACGGCTTTTCCGCCGGGTTTGAGGACGCGGTGGAACTCTTTGAGGCCCAGCTCCTTGTGCTCGAAGTTCCGGATGCCGAAGGCGCAGGTCACGCGGTGGAAAGAAGCCTCCTTGAAGGGCAGGTTCTCGCCGTCGGCCACCTGGAGCGAGACGCGGTCTTCCACGCCGGCCTTGCGGGCCTTGTCCATCACCAGGGCCATCATACCTTCGGAGATATCGGCCCCTATTACGTGGCTGCCGGGAGCGGCGGCCTTGGCCGTTACGATGGTGCTGTCTCCGGTGCCGCAGGCCACGTCCAGAATCTGCTGGGGCGTGCCGTCCACAATCTCCTTGAGGGCGTGTTGGCGCCAGAGTTTGTCCACGTCCAGGGACATGATGTGGTTGAGCTTGTCGTACGAAGGGGCAATCTCATCGAACATCTGCTGGATTTTCTCTTTCTTAGGCATTTTTCTTCTTAAAGAAATGGAATTCTTCCGGAACGGGGTCGTAACCGCTTCCGCCCCACGGGTGGCAGCGAAGGATGCGGCGGATGGTCAGATACAGGCCCTTGATGGGACCGTGCTTCTTAAAAGCTTCCAGCCCATACTGCGAGCACGTGGGTGTGAACCGGCAGCTGGGCGGAGTAAGCGGACTGATGCACAACTGATAAAACTTGATCAGCAGTACAAAAGGGAAAATCAGAATCGATTTGAGCGTGGAATGGAATTTACTCATAATCAACAACTTGCGAAAATCCTCCTCCGAAAAAAGCGGAGGAGAAATTATATATCTTTCTGATTTTCAGGGACTTGCATTTCACGGGCCGAAACAGCCTGGAGGAGGTTGGCCATATCGGCAAAAATGGTCTCGTAAGGAAGCACCTCGGTGGAGGTGTAGATGAACAGGATGTCTACGGAAGGCCCCAGGAGGTCTTTCTGGTGGCGGTAGGCTTCGCGGAGACGACGCTTGAGGAGGTTGCGCTTGACGGCGCGCTTGAAGTGGCGTTTGGGAACGGACACCACAATCCGGGAAGGCCCTTCTTCGGCCCTCAAAAGATATTTGCAGCGGATACTGCCGGCGCTAAGCGATTTCCCATGCTCGAACAACCCTACCACGGCAGTCTTGCCGCAGAGGCGTTCGATTTTGGGAAGGCTTTCATCCATACTAGAGGGTACCCAGGTACTGCTCAATGGCGCTGGCTACAGACGGGGCCTCGGGAGACGGGGCTTTCACGTCAATGCGGAGACCGGCTTCTTCCATTGCCTTGACAATGGATTTGCCGTAAGAGACCATCTTGATGTCTCCCTGCTTGAAATCCGGGAAGTTTTCCTGGAGGGACTTGACATCTGCAGGGTTGTAGAAGACAATCATATCGTAGTCCTGGAGCTTGAGGTCCTTGAGGTCCTGGCTCACGGATTTCACAAACACACCGGTGTTGTACTCCAGACCGTGGGCCTGCAGCAGGGAGGTAAGGGCGTCACTGCTGGAGGTGTCGCTCTGGGCTACCAGGAACTTCTCTCCCTTGTGCTTGGGGCCGATCAGGGCCACAACGCTCTCGGGGGTACCAGTGCCGTAGAAGATTTTGCGCTTGCGGTATACGATATGCTTCTGCAGGTACATGGCCACCGCTTCGGTGGTGCAGAAGTACTTCATAGTCTCGGGAATCTTGGCCCTAAGTTCTTCGGCCAGGGAGAAGAAGGCGTCAATGACGTGTCGGGAAGAGAAGATGATAGCCGTATAATCCAGCACGTTGATACGCTGGGCACGGAATTCCCGGGAGGTCAGAGGTTCGATTTTGAAAAAGGGGCGGAAATCGAAGGTTGCGCCGAATTTCTCCGTAACAGACTCATATTGAGTAAGAACGCGGGGGGCGTTCTGGGAAACCAAGATTCTCTTGATGCTCATTTTGTAAACCTTTCTTCTCTACAATACTACTGCCGAAACTACCAGCAGGGCCGCAGGTAAAATTTCGAGCGCGCAAAGGTACAAAAAAGTTCGCAAATGATTGCAAGATAATGATAAAATTTGTGCGCAGCGGAACAAAAAGAGAAGGTATACAAAGGCCGTTTCTCCGTATAAAACCAGCCGCACAATGCTGTCATCCAGGCCGATGAGAGCCAGGATTCCCACCGTAACGAGCAGCACCAACATCAAGAAAATAAAGTACGTATATCCAACGCGATGTGCCTGACGGAAAGTATCAAAACGGCGACGCGGCCTGAGCCATAAATACAGGAAATGCCTCAACAGGCAAAACGCCAGCAAAGCCAGGAAAACCCCGGCAACCTGGAGGTTGGGATCCAATTCCTGGAAAAACTCTGGGAAGTACAGCTTGTACCGGTACACCAGCATCACGGCCGGGATGGTGAGCACCAAGGCCACCAGGTTACGGTCTTGGCTNNGCGGCACTGCCGCGAACGCGGAGATAACTGTCTGCCATATACGGGAGCACCTGCAGGAAGCGCTTGAGGGTGGCTATGGCCAGCACCACAAACACTACCAACATCAGATTCAGCAGCCACGGAGACGGCTGAACCTCCGGGGCTACGGCCTCGGGGGCAGTGGTCTCCAGCAGGAGTTTCCCGGATTTGAATAACGAATCTAGCATGGATTAATTGCCTCTTTTGGCATTGTAGCCCATTGCCTGCAAAATGGATACCACCTTGTCCCGGAAATCTCCTTGAATGGTGATTTCTCCATCTTTGGCGCTACCGCCTACTCCCAATTTGGTTTTGAGCGTTCGGCCCAACTCTTTGAGGTCATCGGCCTTCCCTACAAAACCGCTGACCAGGGTGACTTGCTTGCCACCCCGGTTACGGCGGTCTATTCCTACTATGAGGCGCTGTTTCTCCGGAGGAAGCGTATCTGCTTCCTGCGTGGCTTCCGTCTGGTATTGGAAGTCCGGATTGGTGGAGTAAACCACGCCCAGACGGGATTTCCAATCGTTTTCCATACTTATTTGTTGCGGCCTGCCGCCTCCACCAGGGTACGGATGTGCTTGTTAAGCCCTTCGTTGGCTATGAGGCTCTCCAGCGTGCAGTGCATGCGGTAGCGCCAGTAGTAACGCGGAATGGCGGGGACGTTGATGCGTTCATCGGCCGGATTGCCCTGATAGCGGATTTCTCCGTCTGTAGCCAGGTAATCCTGCAAGGGCAGGATGGACAGCATGGCCGGGGACTTCATGTGCTGGGCCAGGATGAGGTCTGCCACCCAGGGCTCGCAGAAGTACGGGGCGTCACCCTCGCAACCCAGCATCTCGTTATAGAAGCGCTGGGTAAGGCCGCGGTCTTCTTCCCACCAGGCGCGCAGGGGCGACGTGTCGTGTGTACCCGT
>LXOW01433987.1_pt1 | contig 12909 bp, 8 predicted proteins | sample 1368591 | NCBI WGS metagenome assembly LXOW01 (sample SAMN04884650, study PRJNA319009) | bovine gut metagenome | isolation source: Cow rumen | host: Bos taurus | place: Italy: Legnaro (PD) | collected 2014-07-09
ATGGGTGAAGGAACAGCCCGCAACACCACCCTCGAAACCCGTACGGCTATCCGCGAAGGTCGTGTGATTCCTGGCATGTCGATGGAAGAGGTTGAGATGGCAGTCGGTGAGGCTACCAGCAAGGTGACCACCAGCGACGGTGTGACAGAATGGATGTATCCGCGTTCGAACAGTATACTCGTTGTGCAGTTCAACGAAGACGGTATTGTGAAGAAAGCCGGAGCCCGTGCCCTGGGTAGCGGTGCTGCAAACACCAAGAAGCGCAGAATGGCTGAACAGAGTGCAGGAGGTCAGCGCATGACAAGTAGCGGCTTTAAAGGTAATGGTACTCCTCTGCAGTAATCCAAGCACAAGATAAATAAAGGCTGCGTTTTCCGTTGTGGATGCGCAGCCTTTACTATATCCGGACAAGTGTCCTTACCTGGCTTCGGCCAGTTTCTCCTTAATCTTTGTCTCAAGTTCCTCGCAGAGCTCTGGATTGTCCTTCAGCAGAGCCTTTACTGCGTCGCGTCCCTGGGCAAGCTTTGAGTCGCCATAGCTGAACCATGAACCGCTCTTCTTGATTACGTCGTACTCTACACCCAGGTCTACTATCTCGCCAATCTTTGAGATACCCTCGCCAAAGGTGATTTCGAACTCAGTCTTGCGGAATGGGGGAGCAACCTTGTTCTTGATAACCTTCACACGTACCTGGTTACCAACGATTTCGTCGCCATCCTTAATGGCAGTAACCTTGCGAATGTCCAGACGTACTGATGCATAGAACTTCAGTGCGTTACCACCAGTGGTTGTCTCAGGATTACCAAACATCACGCCAATCTTCTCACGCAACTGGTTGATAAAGATACATGTGGTATTGGTCTTTGATATGGTAGATGTGAGCTTGCGCAGAGCCTGGCTCATCAGTCGTGCCTGCAAACCTACTGCAGAATCGCCCATATCACCCTCGATCTCCTTCTTAGGAGTAAGAGCTGCTACAGAGTCGATTACAATGATGTCGATAGCGCTTGAGCGGATAAGCTGGTCGGCTATTTCGAGTGCCTGCTCACCATTGTCAGGCTGTGAGATGTAGAGGTTGTCTACGTCTACGCCCAGGTTGGCTGCATAGAAACGGTCGAAAGCGTGCTCTGCATCGATGAAGGCAGCGATACCACCTCTCTTCTGACACTCTGCGATAGCGTGGATGGCCAGAGTGGTTTTACCTGATGACTCAGGACCATATATCTCGATGATACGTCCCTTGGGGTAGCCTCCTACGCCCAGAGCAGCATTCAGTCCTATCGATCCTGTAGGTATAACGTCTACGTTGTCAACTTGCTCGTCGCCCATGCGCATGATTGAGCCTTTGCCATAGTCCTTCTCGATCTTAGACATGGCGGCCTGCAGTGCTTTTAATTTTTCCTGTTGAGGGGTCAATGCCTCTTCTTTTTCTTTTGCCATAGTTAGTTTTACTATATTATGAGTTACTATTTACAATTGATTAAAGTTCCAGATCGCCGTCGTGGATCTCGTGCCAGGGCAGACCCTGCTTGTTGAGCTGCTCCATGAATGGATCTGGATCGAACTCCTCTACGTTGTGTACGCCTGGCTTCTTCCACAGACCCTTGCAGAACATCATGGCACCAATCATGGCTGGTACACCTGTGGTGTAGCTTACGCCCTGCATGCCAGTCTCCTCATAGGCTGCGCGATGGCTGCAGTTGTTGTATACATAGTAGGTGTGCTCCTTGCCGTCATTACCAATACCACGAATGCGACAGCCGATAGATGTCTCGCCCTCATAGTTTTCGCCCAGATCCTGTGGGTTGGGCAGTACGGCCTTCAGGAACTGCAGAGGTACAATCTTTACCTTAGCTGTGCCAGTGCCGTCAGCCAGTGGAGCCTCGTACTCTACCTCGTCGATACGGCTCATGCCGATGTTCTGAATTACCTCAAGGTGCTTAAGGTACTGCTGACCAAATGTCATCCAGAAGCGAGCACGCTTGATGGTGGGGTAGTTGATAACCAGACTCTCAATCTCCTCATGGTGCAGCAGATAGCTGTCGCGTGGGCCGATGTTAGGATAGTTCAAATCCTTGTGTATCTCCAGTGGCTCAGTCTCTACCCACTTGCCATCTTCCCAATACAATCCCTTCTGGGTGATCTCACGAATGTTGATCTCTGGGTTGAAGTTGGTGGCGAATGCCTTGTGGTGGTCGCCAGCATTACAGTCTACGATATCCAGATACTGAATCTCCTTGAAGTGATGCTTAGCAGCATATGCAGTATAGATGCTGGTTACGCCTGGGTCGAAACCACAACCAAGGATGGCTGTAAGTCCAGCCTTCTCAAAGCGGTCGCGATAAGCCCACTGCCATGAGTACTCAAAGTGAGCCTCGTCCTTTGGCTCATAGTTGGCTGTATCCAGATATGAACAGCCACATGCCAGACAGGCGTCCATGATGGTCAGATCCTGATAGGGCAGGGCCAGGTTGATGACCAACTCAGGCTTGAAGTCGTTGAACAGAGCCTTAAGCTGTTCTACATCGTCAGCATCTACCTGAGCTGTCTTGATGTCCATTTTATATCCAGCCTTATGGATGTCCTCTACTATCTTGTCGCACTTCGCCTTACGACGCGATGCAATCATAAACTCACTAAATGTGCCCCCATTCTCAGACTCAGGAGTCTGAGTGTGGCACGCATTTTGTGCAATCTTGAATGCTGCCACCGTTGCGACGCCACCAGCGCCAATCATTAATACTCTTGACATAGTCCTATTTCGTTTTTTGTTTTCGTTATTTTCGTTATCGTTTTTCGTTATTACGACATTTTGTTCAGTTCTTCCGACTTGATGCCCAGTGCAGCCATCAGCGAGTAGCCCAGTATCTCCTGACGGAAATTGCCGCCTTCCATAGGTTGCATGGCCAACACGGTGATACGTTTCTCGTCGTCAGCATGGCGCAGACCCTCGCGTACCTTATTATATATATGTTCAGCGTCAGGCACCACAATGAGGCGTTTCACCTCCTCAGCATTCGACAGCACCTGCATAGAGTCGACGAACAAATCATCCATCGTCGTCAGGTCTTCCACCTTCACACAACTGATGAGGAACTCCCCCAGCCTACCCTCGAAAGCCTTACCGTCGAGTTCGGCAAAAGAGCCAGGACGAAAGTTTTCCATCTTCGCCTGCTTATGCAGCAGCACCACTTGAATCGATGTCTGAGGCTTGATGTCTGAGGTCTGAGGCCGCAGTCCGCCATCCAACGCGACACACTCCAACCACTGAGCCATATCGGCCTGTGGAATACGCCGTCCCAGCATGCGTTCGAAGTTCACCGTCAAGTCAAACGCAACCTTGTCGACGTAATCAGCGTCGACAAGGATGACATTATCTTTCCACTTCGTTTCTTTCATGCAGCAAAGTTACACATTTTGCTGCAAATATCCAAAGAAAAGCGAGAATAATTATTTAATCGTATTATTGTACTACATACTTTTTGCCATTTTGTATGTAGATACCCTTTCTTGGACTCGTCACTTGAACGCCCTGCAGACAATACACCTTGGCATTATCCGACAGGCCGTGCTTCACTTCCTGAATATCACTGGAATTGTTTATTTCATAGACGGTAATAATCAGGCAGCATTGCTTCTTGCCAAGTTTAAAAGTAAAACTGCCTTCAATGGGACTGGCCGATGTCAGTGTATGCGACTTATAAGTCATCTCATCACCGTTCTTTGCCGGAAACACGTAGTCCGTAGCACTGTAGTCATTCCCATTGAATGCAGCGATATATGCATCCTCCTCGTAATTGTCATAACCATAGAACTGGACCTTGCCAACCTTCATCCCCGCAGGTAAACTGACGGTGTACAACGTGTTGGCCGAATACTTCACCGTTTCCGACTTGCCATTGCTGTATCCTTTACTATTTGAATTGCTGACAGAGATGCCGCCATTGAAATGGTAGGTTGTATTCGGGTCGCTATTGCTATAGGTCGTCCCCGACAGTTCATGAGGCGTATAACCCTCAGCGCCTTGCTGATTCTCCATACGCTGCTTCCACTTGGGATATTCGTTCTTGATGACATTCAACGGCCAGCTGCCCATGAACTGATACTTCGTACGGCGTAGTGCATTCAACGAGGTAGGAACTGTACAACCCTTCCAATCGACAGAATCGGGAGTATCCTCGTAATGATACATGTAACGATAATACAGATGTTGCAAATTGTCGTCGTAAATTGCAAAAATCGGCTGATAGGCCTTTTCTGGATTATACGACTTCGTGGCTATCTCGTACTCCGTATAAGTATAAGTCTTGCCGTTCTGCGTGTAGGAGCGTGACTTGCCGCGATTTTTCAGTTTCTTAAAGAAAACGTCGTAGTTTTGCTGACCCATCTCACCACCCAACTGGATGAAACGTCCCCATACCGCACTGCCGGCTCTTTCGACAATACGACGATCGGCCTCACCATTGGCATTCGTAAAGTCCTCTACAGCAGCATTCTCTTTGTACTTATGAGCGTCGAGCCATGCAACAGCCGTATGAATGGTATTTTGTAAAGCCTCTGATGGCTGCTCAATGGTCATCAGATACGACAGCAGACTGGCCGACTCGCTACCGCTGATGGATGGCAATTCGTGGGGACGGCCCTCCATTGGCAGAAACGTTATCGTGTCGTGCTGGGCACACCAAGCAGCAGGCGTGCCGTTATCGTCAACCTGACATTTGATGATGACCTCAACAGCCTTGTCAAACGAAGCCTGACACTTGGCACGGTTAGTCTCGTCAGTGATCTCGGCAAAATCACCCTTATTGTTCGCAATGTCCCTGAGTATCTTCATGACATTGGTTATCAAGTCGTCGTTAAACGTGATGTAATCCTGATAACTGCCATTACCCGACAGTGGCCAATATTGCGACCAGCCGCCACAGCCTTTCTCAGCGGTGAAAAGCATGTTCAGTGCCTTTTGGAACGATTCCTTGTATTTCTCCACCAAAGTCTTCTGATAGACCTTCGCCAAGAACCGCATCTCCATCGTCGTCGCACCGTTGTCCAAACAGGAATGCTCGTTGGCACCACCTGTATCATCAGCCTTGTGGAACTCGATGTTCTTCATCCAACCACCGCTTTTCTTCTGGTATTTCAGCACTTTGTCGGCTATCTGCTGAGCCTCTTCACTGCCATACCAGTCTGCTGGCATCTTGCCAGAACAGATGTCCGACCACTTCATGCTCGAAGCGCTCTGCGCATTCATGTTTGTCGCAAAGCCCAACAGGAAAACAGCGAAAAATAATAGTTCTCTTATCATTTTGTTTAGTAGTTTGTTCTTTTAAAAAAAGGCGAGCCCGTTTTTGACTCGCCTTTAACTTTACGCAGATAGAAGATTACTTCTGAATCATCTTACGGCCGTTCATGATGACTACGCCCTTGTAGCCCTCAGCAACCTTCTGACCAGAGAGGTTGTAACGAACACCATTCTCAGAAGCAGACTTCACGGTGTTGATACCAGTAGAACTACCCTCCTTGAACTCGAAACCATAGAAGCCGAGCTTAGAACCGTCGCACCATACCTTGTAAGTCTTGCCAGCCTTTACGTCGAAAGTGTAAGTACCATAGTACTTCGGATCTACCGTAATGCCTTCGTAGCCAGCCATGTCGGTGCCGTCCTCAGAGATGTGGAAAGCCTTATTAGCATTCAAAACGACAGCAACAGTAATGTTACCATCGATAGCGGGTATGAACATATAGACCGTACCACCAGCTTTGTTACCGTTAACGTCATTTCCCTTGGTGTAGGCAGTATAGCCTTCAATAGAAGCGTCAGCTGCAGCTGCAGCGAAATTGTTTGTTGTTTCTGTGTAATCCTTGTCACCAAAGTACATCTTGCAATTCTCGACACGCTTGTCCTTTGCAGGCTGTGTGCCGTAGGCGACTTCCTCGCCCTCTTCCATTGCATACTTACCCTGAGCATTAGCGGTCAGAGCCATTGCGCATACTGCGATAAGAGTAAAAATTTTCTTCATACGCTTGTTAGTTTTGTTTAAAAATGTTAGTAAAAAATTATATTATCATTATCTTTTGAGTCCAAAATCGATGCAAAATTACGATATTTCTTCGAAACAGCCAAACATTTTCGCCTATTTCTCAACAAAACGCACGAAAAGGTTTACGTGAACGGGCTGTGATAAAAACAAATCCAGCCGAATTGATGAACTCGGCTGGATTTTTGTTAGTATAAGAGGTTTGTGTCAATTCAGCACTTCTGCGGCCTTCCAATCGTATGTGGCCAGAACGGTACGCATGCTGTCCTTCGACAAAGTCATAGTCACCACAAAGTCCTTCTTGATGGCACCGGTCTTATCCAGGATGCCGTCAAAGGCAGACGTGGGCTTCATCACCTTCTGGACGATGTCGTTCTGATCTGCAGGCAATGCAGCGACTGCATTGAAGTTCTTCATGACATAATCCAGCGACTCGTAGATGGGATGTTCGATGACCTTGATGAGCTTCTCACCATAGATGACCGTATCCTTCAGTTCCACGAAACGAGCCTGAGCTGCTTGGCTCAGCGAGCCAGGATTGCTCAGCGTGAAGTCAATCCAATAGTCCTGCTTGTCGCCCTGGGTGTGGTCAGCCATTGGGTCTCCAGTGATTTCTTTGTCACGGTCGCAGCTGAAGAACGTTGCCGACATAGCGAGCACAGCCAGGAGTACAGTTACATATTTATAAATCTTCATAATCTTATAATTTTCAATTGTCAATTATCAATTATCATTTGCCTTTCAACAGACGCTGACAACCAGCACCACTCTTATAGATAGGAGAGTTCTGCACCTGAGCATTCTGCTTATAGTAGAGGCCCTCAATACCATTATCAGTATGGAAGTCGTTGCCGGTAGGAGTCTCACCGATGAAGTACTTCGGATTCGGACTCTCCATCAGGTCGGTAGCACGCAGTGTCTCATCCAGATGTACGGTGAGCTCGTCGGTACCCCAAGGATAGATACCCTCACCACCCTTGATAAACTTACCAGGAGCATTCGATGTTCCGTTGAGCGCATTGGCAGCGAACGGTTGACCATTGCTCAAGTATTCCTCATCGTTGGTGGTCCAGTTGTTGTAGATATTGAAGGTCACTGTTCCAGAACCGTCACCGCCCTGAATCTCGCGGGTATCCCAGCCAGCAGAACTCATCAGACGGTTCACGTCATTAGCATCCTTGGTCAGGATGATGACGTTGTCGTGGAATCCGAGTACAGAACCACCAGGATTGTAGCGGGTGTTCAGAATCGGGTTGTTGGCAACGGTACAGAAGTTGACGAAGGTGTTGTGGTGTACGTCAATCTTCCAGCGTACGCTCTCGTCCCATACATTGTTCTTGTTGTTGTCTGTAATGACTGAACGCTTCGGGTTGTTGTAGAACACACACTCGCTGACCTCGACATCCTGCAGAATGTTCGATTTGACCTTGCCTCCATGATCGGCGAAGATGTAGGCATAGTCACCACCCGTCTGTGCGTAGTATCCGCAATTGTAGAAGTCGCAGCCTACCATACGAATGTGCTGGATGTAGAAGTCGTTAGAGCCCTGGATACGGAAGAATCCGCGGATGAGTCCCTGGAACGAGCAGTTACGCCACTCCAGCGTGGTAACGTTGATACCCATACCGTTGGAGTACATGTTCATGAAGTAGTTACCGACGGCATTGCCGATACCCTCCTGAGCGTGTCCGTAGTTGGTAGCCATCGGCACGTTGACGTCGAGTTCCATGAAGCGGACAGAGTCGATGTCGAGCGTGATAGAGGCGTTCTCACCAGCTACCGGCTGGCGACCGAGCATGAAGTTACAGGTGTTGACAGAAGTACCAGTCTTGGTCATACCGCTCAGGTAGAACTTAGCACGGCCCTTACCGGCTGCGAGGTCGGCAGGATTGGTCATCAGAGTAAAGCCCTTATACACCTGAACGTTCGAACTGACGAAGTAGGTCTTGCCACCTTCCAGATAGAATACCTGGTTCTCAGCCGTTACGCTGCTGGCGCAATAGTCGTCCAGCACCTTGTCAATCTTACAAGCCTTATACTGCGAGATGTCGTAGATGTTCCATGTAGCAGGATCGGTACCCATGGTATCTTTCTCCCAGACCTCATGCTTGATGATGATAGGATCGGCGGGAGTACCCTTGGTGCGCTTCATCGTCGTATTGAAGACAGCGTCGATAGCCAGTGGAATCTGCTTATCCCATGCATTGATGTTGTAGGCAGAGTTCTCAGAGAGGCCCTCGACTACAATCTCAGCAATACCATTCTCGTCCCAAGCAGACTCAGGAATTTCATACCTCGCAAACTGTGCAGGAACAGTAGCGTTAGGCGTAGAGGCATTGGCCTCGATGGTCAGGAAGTCCACGCAGAGGATGTTCTGCTCCGCATCCTTGAAGTGCCAGTACTCACGGAACTTCGCCTTCTCATCATCCTTATATGAAGAGATGTTGCGGTTCAGCGTCAGCTTCATCGAGGTCTTTGTGATGTCAGACACCTGGATGACGAAGGGCACCCAGTCACGGGCAGCGGTTTCCAACTGGAAGTAGTCAGCCCACTCGCGCAGGTTACCACGACCATACCATGAAGAGTTCTTCGGGTCAGTCTTCCAAGCGGCATCACCGGAGTTCAACACGTCGTAGACACCTGCCTCGCCTTTCCACAGCTGATAACCACTGGGATCGAACGAATTCAGGGCACGGATGCAGAAGCGGTAGCTGCTCTGGTAGGTCAGGTTCTTGATGATAAGATTGTAGCGGTCAGGATCAGCCACGACGACGTGACCTTCGAGGAACTTGCCGTCCACATTATTCTCGGTCTCTTCCCAAGCGTCCTCACCATTGGCTACGAAGGCATGAGGTGTCGTCCACTCAATCTCATAACCTGCAGCGCCATCGACAAGATACCAATACAGGTTGGCCGTATTATAGTCAGTAATGACGCTGTTATACGGGTCGTTGGAGCCCTTGTTGGTATTGTCGTCCTTACGGAACATCGTACGGAACAGACGTCCGTCAGCACTCTCAGGTACTGTTACGTTGTTGTCATCCTTACAGGATTCGACAGACAATGCCATAAAGAGCATCAGCGAATATAATAATATCTTTTTCATAATCTTATATTTCTCAATTATCAATTATCAATTCTCTTAGAATCCATAGTAGTTCTTATAGACATTACCTGAACGTGCAATAGCCTCCTCTGGGATTGGCAGGAGATAGCGTACTGCCGGCAGACGTTTAATATTGTCCTGAGCATTGTCGGGATTGATGTTGAACTTCTGGGCTGTACCGTTATCTACAACAACGATGTTACCACCCTGGTCAGTACGGATGTAGCCATAGAGTGAATAGACAATCTGGTTCTTGGGAGTACCGTCGTCGTTCGACCAGCTGACATTTGCAACCGTCCAGCCAATCGTATTGCTGGCGGTAGAAAGACCGGTAATAGTCTTCGCAGATACAGGATCGAAGTCCAACTCATTGTTGTCGAAGTACTTGGCAGGAGCCGTTCCCGTCGGATTCTTGAACGAACCGTCATACCTGTTGGCAACGTAGAACATATAGACGCCACGGTTGGGGAAATCCGGATCGACATAGTTCTTCACATAGATACAATACATGCTGGAAACAAATTTCTCCTGATAGGGGAATCCGTCGTAGGCTTCTACCATATCGATGTATGCAGACGTTCCGGCCATAGCCTCTGTCATTGCATAATAGTCGAGGAAGGTGAAGAATACCTTCTCGGCATACATGTTGTTACGGACGAGGTCCTTCCAACGCATGTTCTCACCGGCAAATTCCCACTTGCGCTCGTCGAGCACCAGCTTCAGGAAATCCTCCTTCGTGCTGGCTGCAGCTACGTAAGCGTCAACCATCTCAGCCTGATCCGCAGCGGCAAAAGCACGCTTGCGAACAGTCTTCAGAGCCTCCTGGGCCTCAGCTGTCGGACCGTTGTTGACTTCATTGTCAGCCTCAGCAAACATCAGCAGCACGTCGGCATAGCGGATGTAAGCGAAGTTAATACCAGTACCGGAGGTTGTGCTCTTACCCAGACCGTTGCTATTCCACAGCTTCGACCACTTGTTGTTGTGAATGGTGTAGTCGCTGGAACGCAGGGTGGGCAGACCCTGGTTAGAATAGTACCAGATACCGTCAATATAGTCGCGGCGCAGGTCCTTTTCGTTGAAGCTATAGCGATAGAATGCGCTGGTGCGCACACCGCCGTCAGTCTTACCCCATACAGAGTTTGAGTAGTCGGTAGCATCGCTGGCATCCACGCCATTGGCGGGTCCCTGAGCATAGCCCCAGTTACTGTTGTTGGCCTTGGCAAAAGGAATCTCGAAGATGGGGTCGTCGCCTGAGGTAGCCACGAAGTTACACTCGTCGATGAACACATCGCGGAAACTCTTGTTCAGAGAGTGACCACCGGCGTCGATAATCTTCTTCGTATAGTCACGGGCAATCTTATAATACTCTTTGTAGTTGCCGGGGCGAGTCATTGAGTAACTCTTGGTTTCACCCTCAGCGTGGTTCAGCGAGTAACCGCCAGCCTGCAGTGCCAGACGGGCAATCATGGCGTAGGCAGCCTCCTGCGAGATACGCTCAGGAGCAGCAATGTGCGAGTCCTTGTCAGAGTACATATACTCGGCAGCATACATCAGGTCGGCAATCAGCTCGTCGCTAATGGTCTGACGGGGAGTAATGGGAGGAACGAAATCGTCGGTCTCGTAAGTACCCTTCAACGTGAAGGGAACGTCGCCCCAGTAGCTGATCAGCTCATGATAGAACATAGCACGCATCACCTTGGCTTCACCCATCATCTGGGTCAGCATGGTCACCTTCGGCACCTGAATGGTTGTAACGCTACCGTCGGCAGCCTCCTGGGCAGCCTCCTCTGTTTCTTCTAAATAGATGCTGCTGTTCTGCAGGTTGTAGATGAACTCGTTGGCCGTCTCGACAGCGGAGTAGAGATTGTTCCACAGCGACTCTACGTTGCTGGCATCCGAACGCACGTCGAAACGACGAGGCTGGTTACCTGCAGCTGCTTCGTTGCCGTTGGCATAGAAGTCAACGTCGCTGTTCAATTGGAAAGTACTGTAAAGGGTGTTGCCGAACAGACCGTCGGAGCACACCTTTGCATAGACGCCATACAGTGCTGTGCGCGTCTCACCCTCAGAGCCGAACACCAGTTCCGTGGTAGCTGCATTGGTAGCAGGGTCCACCTCCAGGTAGTCGTTGCACGATGTCAACGCCAGCATGGCCAGTCCACTGATAAATATCTTATTAAGTTTCATATTTATATTCGTTTAATTCGTTTAATTCGTGGTTTAGAATGTGACGTTAAGACCGAAAGAGAATGTGCGTGCACGCGGATAGCGGTTGTAGTCCATAGAAGGAGTCAGACCCGACTGTACGTCAACCTCAGGATCATAGCCTGAATACTTGGTCAGGATAAAGAGGTTGGAAGCCGATACATACGCGCGAACCTTATTTAAATAAATCTTCTTAGAGAGGCTCTTCGGCAGGGTATAGCCGATAGTCACGTCAGAGCAACGAATGAACGAACCGTCCTCTACGAAGCAGTCGATCATGGCGTTCGTCACGAGGTCGGCGGGATTCCACTTGTTGGCGTTGGCATTCATAGCCTTATACAAGCCAGGCATACCGTCGAGGTTACCGTTCTTATACAGCGACTCACCAGTGATGTTATGTCCGCTCAGGTCGGTATAACCGTCAGGAGCCGAGTAGCGCCAGCGTCCGTCAGCAAACTTAGCATAGACATTGGTAAAGCTGTTCTGACTGCCCGACATACTTGACAGTGCATAACCAGTAGCATTATAGACATCGAAGTCAAGCATATAGGTGAAGTTGGCTACGAAGTCGAAATCCTTCCACTGACCGCTCAGACCGAAACCGCCCTGCCACTTCGGCGTGGTGCGTCCGATGACGGTCTTGTCGTTGATGTCAATCTGTCCGTCACCGTTCAGGTCCTTGATCTTAATCTTGCCAGGCATGGTGCTGTAGCCAGAGTGTGAACCTGCCAGCACGCCATTGCCCGAGTTGCCTTCATAACCGTCGGTGATGGTACCGCCAATGAGGATGCCGTTGACAACACCCTTGCCCTTAGGATTGGCAGCATAGGTCGATGTTGTCGGATAGAGGAACTCGTCCCAAGTGTACAGGCCGTCATAAACGTAACCGTACATCAGGCCGACCTCACCGCCAACCTCCAACAGGTAGTCGTTCTGGTCGCTTGACGACCATGCACCGGCTTTATTATAGATACGTGTGTCGGTAGCATTCAGTTCCTTGACCGTCATCTTGTTGTGACCAAGGGTGACGTTGGCGCTCAGCACATAGTCCTTACCGCGAAGGATGTCACCGTTGACGGTCAACTCCCAACCGTTGTTCTGCACCTTACCGATGTTCTGCTGCTGTTTGGTATAACCGGTCACGCTGGGGATGGGTGACTCGTAAAGCAGGTCGCGGGTGGTGTTCCAATAGAACTCAGGCGTGATGCTCAGGCGACCTCCGAACAGCGAGATATCCATAGCAACGTTACGGGTGACAGTTGTCTCCCACTTGATTTCCTTGTTAGGATATTTGCCTGGGGTGCTATAATACAGCTCACCATTGGCCGTTGTCGTCGAGGCAAACTCGGGACCGCCGGCATTGTTGGTCGTATAGAGGAAGCGCCACAGGTCGTCGCCAATGGCATTGTTACCTGCCAGACCGAAAGCTACACGGAGTTTCAACTGGTCAATCCATTTCACGTCCTTCAGGAACTTCTCCTGATTGATAACCCAAGCACCACTGACAGAGGGGAAGTAACCCCACTGGTGACCGGGAGCAAACTTCGAGCTACCGTCGGCACG
>LXOW01148802.1_pt1 | contig 12895 bp, 12 predicted proteins | sample 1368591 | NCBI WGS metagenome assembly LXOW01 (sample SAMN04884650, study PRJNA319009) | bovine gut metagenome | isolation source: Cow rumen | host: Bos taurus | place: Italy: Legnaro (PD) | collected 2014-07-09
GCCACGACCCGGACGTCATGCAGCGCGTCTACGACATCGGCCGCAAAGCCGCCGAATCCGCCGACCTGGCGTTTGGATAGGTGCCGGGCATGTCGCTTGTCGCGCCGCGCGGCGAAACGATTCCATCCGGATTGCGTAGGCGAGCTCGGTTCAATCGCCTACCGCCGTGCGACTGAGGCTATGACGCGGATCAACGCCGCTTGGGACAGCCTTCGCAGAATGCGGCGGTTGTAGTGGGTGGAATTATGTGAGGTTGGAAGTAAAGAGAAGAATTGTTGCAGACAATGAAGTTGATGTCATATTGCAAATCGCAGAAACCACGTCGGCTTACAGGGGCGGAGGAAGGGAGTGATGGCTAAGAGAAAGTTTATAGAAANNAATCGTCGAGCGGGAGTTGAAGAAGGAACTGCGCCGACTGCGCTCGCGCAACGGCTGGCGTGCGGATTTTGAATACTTCAATCCAAAGCAAAACAGGTCCGTAGATTTTGGTATACTATAGCCATACAAGGAATTATCACTGAAGGCAGCAGTAAGGTAGATGTTAACAAATGAATATAAAAGTTGGGTTAGCGCACTGAAGAAACGCTACCGAGCGACCCAGATCAAGGCGGCGGTGGCGGTCAATTCCGCCATGCTTGAATTCTACTGGTCGCTTGGCGCAGACATCAGCCGCATATACCCAGGGAAGAAGAGAAACCTCAATTTCTTTGAGAACCTGAGCAATGACCTTTGCCTTGGGATGGATAATCCCAAGGGGCTGTCTGTGGCCAACATTCGCTATGCGTATCGCTTCTATGAGCTTTATAGTCGTCTTTCACAAGTCGCAGTCAATGCCGATTATCTTCAACGAGATGTTGAGGATAACAATACAGCCGGTTATCTTCAACGAGTTGTTGAAGATAAGACACCGGGCGAACATGGGTCTTATGCCAATGACGCGCCATTGCCAGAAATAGTCAAAGTGCCATGGGGTCATCATACTGTCATTCTTGGCAAATGCAAGGGCGATCAGAACAAGGCGCTTTTCTATGTCCGCAAGACGATAGAAAATGGATGGAGCAGGACCGATCTTCAGGTTGCGATTGGCGAGAAGCTCTATGAGAGGTCCGGCAAGGCGCAGACTAATTTTGACGGTACGCTACCGGCTCCAGACGGGTATCTTGCGAAGGCTCTGATTAAGAACGAGTATTCATTTGCGCTGACGGAAACAGTTGACGAGAACAATGAGCGCGAGGTCGAAAAGGCGCTTGTACGAAATATCACGCGGACGTTGACGGAGCTTGGTGGTGGCTTTGCGTATGTAGGGCGCCAGGTTCGCGTCAATGTGGGCGGTGAGGATTTTTGGCCGGATCTGATATTCTACCACTTGAAGTGCCGCCGGTATCTGGTGATAGAGCTGAAAGCGGTCAACTTCAAACCAGAGCACGTCGGGCAACTTGGCTTCTATATGGTCGCCGTAGATCGGCAGCTGAAGAACGAATGGGATGCGCCGACTATTGGGCTTGTCCTGTGCAGGGACGGCAATAGGACGGTCGTTGAATACGCTCTAAGCGCGACGGACATGCCAATGGGAGTCGCCAAGTACAAGCTTGCGCGGCGACCGCCGAAAGAGCTTGCGGTCATGTCACGCGCCGTTTCGAAACTGGGCGCGGTTGTCGACGAAACGATAGCACTCGCAGAAGAGTCTATGAAAAATGCCAGCGAATCCAAGGGCGACGTCAAGAAATGAGCAGCTGTTGCATCAAATCGGGCAGTGGGTGTCACCGCCTTCGTGCGTGTGTCAAGGACAACAGTCCCCTCGAACTCATGTGCGAAGGCCAAACCCGTCGGCGGGCTGAGTTTAAGAAGGCGGTAAGATAGTCTGTAGCGAAGTAAGTGAAAGGGAATCGAAAATGGAACAGAAGATAACAATATTGATGGATGTTGAGGACTTGATGAGATGGGGACAAGTGGATAGACAATCGTATGTAGCCAATCGTCAGGGTCGGCGGCGAGCCGTTCGAGAGCCATTACGAGAGTGAATGTCATCTAGAAACTTATATTGCAGACCCGCAACGCTCATTTGTGAAACCGCTATATCTAATGTCGGACAAATGGCGTGATGGTGCGTGGTGGGTGGGTGATTTTATTGCATGCTTTCTACTTGATCTTGGATTCATTCTCTCTCATTCTACGAAAGCGATGAATGTTGCTTTTTGGACGATGTTACCAGAGGGGGTATCGCGTCATCTTTCTATGTCTCTGCCGGTGAGATAGGATTTCCGAAGGGGTTCGGGAAAGCGTTCGATGGCGTAGCGGAGCATGGTTCTGGGCATGGTTGCCAGGCGGGGCTTCAGATAAGCCTCGAGGATTTTCCGGTCGCGTTTCCCGACTTCGCGCAGCATCCATCCGACGGCCTTGTGGATCAGGTCGTGCGGATGCGTCATGAGCCTGTCGGCGATCGCCAGCGTATGGCTGAACTCGCCGTGGCGGATGAACTGCATCGTCGTCACTATCGCAATGCGGTTCTCCCAGAGCGATCGGGACGGAGAGACCCCGTACTGCCCCTTGCCGGTTTTAAAGAAACGCATCAGCACCTCGCGCCGTTCGGGATTCGCCAGTGCCTTGATGTCTTGCTCAAGCCGTGTCTTCATGGCGTATATTCTACCATAACCACCGAAAAAACGCTTCGGGCGCCTGCACCGCATCGCGGGGATATGGTATAATGTTTCCATGGAAAAGAAATATGTGACGCGGAGGCGCTTCATGGAAGGCGCGTCTGCCGCCGCGTTCTTGGCGGCGGCGGGGTGCTCGGACGGCGCAGGCGAAAACATCAACTCAAAGAAGGAGGGCGAAGGCATGGAATTCAACGAACTGATCGAGGTGCGCAGGAGCGTGCGCAGGTATGCGAAGAGCGAGATATCGAAGGACGAGATGGAGAAGATCGTCGCGGACGCGCTCAATGCGCCGAGCTGGAAGAACAGCGAGACGACGCGCTACTACGCGGCGATCGGAGACGAGGCGAAGGCGCGTATGTGGAAAGAGGCGCTTCCCACCTTCAACGCGGCGAACTCCGCCGACGCCGCCGCGCTCGTCGCGGTGACGTTCGTGCCGGGCGAAAGCGGCTTCATGGGAAGCGATCCCGCCGACGACCTCGGCGACATGTGGGGCGCCTACGACTGCGGCCTCGCCTCGTCGTACTTCATCCTCGCGGCGAAGAACCGCGGCTGGGACACGCTCATCATGGGAATCCGCGACACAGCCAAGGTCAAGGCGATCCTCGGCATTCCCGCCGGCGAGACCCTCATGTCCATCATCGCCGTCGGCAAGGCCGCGGTAAAGCCCATCAAGCCCCCGCGCAAGCCCGTCGCCGATGTGCTGAAGACCGCCTGAACCTGCGGCAAATGCGCAGCGTCGAGCGCAGATAGGCGTATTGACCCTGTAGGGCATGTTATGGTATANNAATCTGTCGCAGCAGGTGGCGGCGGATCGGAGCGGTATTTCGCTCAAGGCGATTCGCAATCTTGAGGCGGGCGAGAATGCGTCTACGCTCTCGCTTCTTTCCTATTGCCGCACTTTGCGCAAGACAGATTGGCTCATGTCGCTTGCGCCGCCGGAGATCAACGATGCGATGTTCGAACGTCATTTCGTTCGGGAAGGGCGGCGTCAGCGCGCCGGGCGGGCGCGCAAGGAGGTGACGAATGGCTGAATTCAGGCATGTCGGCCGCATCATGGTTTCGCTTTGGGGGCGGCGCGTGGGCATGATCGTTTCGAGCGGTTCCCGCGAGGAATCGTATGCGTTCCAGTATGACCGCAAGTTCCTGAAGTCGGGAATCGAGATTTCTCCGCTTATGATGCCTCTTCGCAGGGAGCCCTATGCGTTTCCCGAGCTGCCGCGGAGCGAGTATGCGGGGCTTCCGCCTGTATTTGCGGACTCGCTTCCCGATGCGTTCGGACGCGGACTCATCGACCGCTGGCTGGAAGAGCGGGGCTATGTCCGCTCCGAAATCACCGCACTCGACAGGCTCGCCTACATCGGACGCCGATCGACGGGTGCACTGACATACGAGCCGGACCACGGGCCTGGCGGCCGCCCCGCGGCTTTCGAGATGCGCAAGCTCGTCGATGCGGCGCGCAGGGCGGCAAACGGCGAGCTGGCGGATCTGGACGGAGACGAGGCGCTCCGCGCGATAATTCGCATTGGGTCGTCCGTCGGCGGCGCGCAGGCGAAGGCCCTTGTCGGATGGAACCGCGAGACGGGGCAGTTCCTCTTCGGCGACCGGGATCTTCCCGAAGGATTCGAGCACTGGATAATCAAGTTCACGCCGAGGGAGTATCCGTGGCGGGGGAGGACGGAATACGAAATCTACAGGAAGGCGCGCGCGGCGGGGATTGACATGTGCGAATCCGTCCTGTATGAACTGGACGGCCTCGGCCATTTCATGACGAAGCGCTTCGACCGGGAGGGCGCGCGGCACCATCATGTGCAGACGCTTTCGGCCATGGCGCATTTCCCGATGTCCGTGCCGACGGAGTTCAGGACATACGAGCAGTACCTTGCGACGGTTGACGCGCTTCACCTTGGCTACGAGGCGATGGAAGAGGCATTCCGGCGAATCGCATTCAACATCGCCGTTGACGAATGCGACGACCACACGAAGAACTTTTCGTTCATGCTGAAGGAAGGCGGCGAATGGCAGCTTGCGCCGGCATACGATCTGACTGGATCGAGCTTCCCGTCGGACGACCCCTGGTCCGCGCATGGCGGACGGCATCAGCTGTCCGTCAACGGCAAGCAGTCGAAGATTACGGACGACGACCTTCTGACCGTCGCGGACCGATTCGCGATCGGCACGGCCCCGCGCGTGCTGCGCGAGGTGAAGGCGGCGATCGCGTAGGCCGCGCGCTCGCANNTCGATTCTGGATATACCAGAGGGAGCGTTTCCCGCTGCAGCAGTATCTGCCGATCGTCGCCGCGTTCACCTTTTCCGCGTCCGGCTATTCGATAATGAGCGGCGGACGCACCGGACTCATCGGCTGGTGGGTCATGGCGGCGGGCATCGCTACCTCGTTCGGGCTGTTCTTCCTCCTTCGCCTTTTCGACGAGTTCAAGGACGCCGAAGACGACGCGAAGTACCGTCCGTACCGCGCCGTGCCGCGCGGGCTCGTCTCCTTCGGCGAGCTGCGCGCTCTCATCCTCGGCGTGATCGCATTCATGGTCGCCGCGAACGCCTGCGTCGCCCCGGCGCTGCTCGCGCCGCTTGCGCTGTCGATAGGCTACCTGCTCCTCATGTGGCGGGAGTTCTTCGTCCCCGCGTGGCTGCGGAGGCATCCCGTCGTCTACATGCTCTCGCACATGATGGTGATGCCGCTCATCGACTTCTACACCTCCGGGCTCGACTGGATCGTCGGCGGATTCCGCCTGCCGACCGGAATGTTCCTGTTCCTCGCGCTTACCTTCACCAACGGATGCATAATCGAGATCGGACGCAAGATCCGCATCCCGGAAGACGAGGAGCCGGGCGTTGAGACGTATTCCGCGCTCTGGGGAGGATTCCGCGCCGCGGCGATATGGCTTGTCCTTCTGACGGTCACCTGGGCCCTCTCCCTCGGTTGCTGCCACGCGCGCGGATTCCTCGCGAAGGGCGCGATGTGGCTCACGCCCTCGTTCCTGCTCTCGGCCGCGCCTGCCGTCGCGTTCCTGTTCGGACGCAAAACGGGACGCGGAATAGAGGCGGCGTCCGGCATCTGGACGATTGCGATGTACGTGTTCGTCGGCATGGTGCCGCATCTCTGCGGATGGGGGGCGCGGTGAACGGCGGCAAGGCGGACAACCTCGCGCGGCTCGTCGGCTTCGGCTTCGCCGTCCCGCGCTGGATCGCGCTCGGTCCGGATGATTCGGCGGACGATCTCTGCGCGCGGCTTGCGTCGTCCGGACTCGGCTCGGCCGAACGCTTCGCGGTGCGCTCCTCCGCCTCCGCGGAAGACGGCGGCGAACTTTCCTTCGCGGGACAGTTTGCGACCTGCCTTGCCGTGCCGCGCGGGAGACTTGCGCAGGCCGTCGCGGAAGTGCGCGCGTCGTGCGCTTCCGAGGCCGTGCGCGCCTACTGCCGCGCGCGAGGCACGGACGCCTCGGGCATTCGGATGAACGTCATCATCCAGGAAATGGTCGACGCCGAGAGCGCAGGCGTCGCTTTCGCGGTGGATTTCAAGACGGGTTCGCGGCGCGCGGTCACCGTCTCCGCCGTGCGCGGACTCGGCGAGGGGCTCGTGTCCGAAAGCGCCGAAGCCGATACCTACGTCGTGCGCGGCGGCGAAATCGAGGCGACGGTCGCGGAGAAGGAACATGCCGTCCGATTCGCGGCCGACGGCGGGACCGAGCGCGTGGCGCTGGCGGGTGCGGCGCGAACTGAACGCGTCCTCTCCGACGAACAGGTCAGGCGCGTCGCTGCGCTGGCGCAGAAGATTTCGCATGCCTTCGGACGACCCCAGGACGTCGAATGGGCCTTTGCCGCGGACGGCTCCCTGTTCGTTCTGCAGACGCGGCCGATCACCACGCTCGGCACGCTCCCCGATCCGGACGAGGAGGCGGTCTTGTGGGACAACTCGAACATCGTCGAGAGCTATCCCGGCGTGACGCTGCCGCTCACGTTCTCCTTCGCCCGGCGCGTCTATTCCGCCGTCTACCGCCAGCTCTGCAGCGCGCTCGGCGTGGAGAAGTCGCTCATCGACGCGAATCCCGACGCCTTCGAGATGCTCGGACACTGGCGCGGACGGTTCTACTACAATCTCCGCAACTGGTACCGCCTGCTGATGATGCTNNGAGATCCTGCGCGTCGCCTCCACGCTCGCGGGCATCCTCGGCTATGCGGTCACGCTTCCGCGCCGCGTCAGGAAGTTCCGCGCGCGCTTCGACGAAGTCGTCGCCCCGCTCGAGTCCGCGGACTTCTCCGGCCTCTCCGCCGCGGACCTCGCGCGCACGTACGAAGGGCTCGAACGCGAGTTCATAGTCGGCTGGCGCACGCCGTTGGTCAACGACTTCTTTGCGATGGTATCCTACGGACTTCTCCGGAAGAAGCTCTCGGCATGGGGAGTGGACGCCGCGGGCTCGATGCAGAACGACGTGCTCGTGGGCGTAGGAGACATCGTCTCGGCGGAACCCATGCGGCGTCTTGCGGAACTCGCGGAGATCGTGCGTGCGGACGCCGCGCTGCGCGCGAAGATGGAGTCGTCGGACGACAGGGCGTTTCTTTCCGGCATTGACGCGCATCCCGCGTTCGCCGAGGCCTGGCGCGCGTACCTGAAGAAGTTCGGCAGCCGCTGCATGGGCGAGCTGAAGCTCGAGACGGTGACGTACGACATGGATCCGACGCCTCTGCTCGCGATGCTGCGCGGCTATGTCGCGGTGCCTCCGCCGCAGCCCGCGCCGCCGCCGAAGGTCGATCTTTCCGCGCTCCGCGGACATCCCCTGCGCCGGTTCCTGTTTGCGCGCCTCAGGAACGCCGCGCGCCGGTATGTGTCGAACCGCGAGAACCTGCGCTTCGAGCGGACGCGCCTCTTCGCCGTAATCCGCCGCATCATGCTCGCATTCGGCGCGCGCCTCGCGTCGGGCGGATTCGTCGATTCCGCGCGCGACGTGTTCTATCTCACGCTGGACGAAGTGCTCGGCTATTCGGAAGGTTGCGCGGACGCATGCGGTTTCCGCGCGCTGATCGCCGCGCGGCGCGCGCAGTTCGACGCCTACGCAGGGGCCGGGGCTCCGCCGGAGCGCTTCGAGACGCGCGGCGGCGTGCCGGTCGCGGAGAAGGGCGCGCCCGCGGCGGCGGAAGCTGGCGGCGCGGACGCGCTGGCGGGGATCGGCTGCTGCCGCGGAACGGTCCGCGGGACGGCGCGCGTGATACGCGACCTCTCCGGCGCCGCGAACGTCGCGGGATGCATTCTCGTCGCCGAGCGCACGGACCCCGGGTGGGGACCGCTGTTCCCGCTCGCGAAGGGCGTCCTCGTGGAGCGCGGGAGCGTTCTCTCGCACGCGGCGATCCTTACGCGCGAGCTGGGCATTCCCTGCGTCGTCGGCGTAAACGGACTTCTCTCCGCCGTGAGGGACGGCGACACTGTTGAACTTGACGGCGCGGCCGGAACGGTGCGCGTCATTGGAAAGGAGAACCCATGAGCACGGCGCAGGCCGTCGAAGACCGCGCGAAGTTCGACTTCGTGCGCTATGCAAACTGCTGGGAGGATCCGCTCCTGCTGCTCGGCGTGATGCCGCCACAGGCGCGGTGCCTCTCCATCGCCTCTGCGGGCGACAACTCGTTCTCGCTCCTCTGCGGCGGCGCGGCGTCCGTAACGGCCTTCGACCTGAACCGCGCGCAGCTCGACCTCTGCGAGCTGAAGGCGGCGGCGTTCAGGACGCTCCCGCACGCGGAGTTCCTCCGGTTCCTCGGCTTTGCGGAGGCAACGGGCGAGGAGCGCATCGCGCTCTACCGCGACAAGGTGCGCGCCGCGCTTGCGCCGTCCGCCGTCGCGCGCTACGACGCGGACGCGTCCCTCCTCGCTCGCGGCGTAGTCGACGCCGGCAAGTTCGAGTCGTACTTCCGCATCTTCGCCAACCGCATCCTTCCGCTCACGCACACGCGCGCCGAGCGCCGCGAGCTCATGAGGGCGAAGAGCCTCGAGGAGCGCCGCGCGTTCTTCCGCGGGACCTGGGCGAACATGCGCTACCGTCTCCTCTTCAAGCTGTTCTTCAACAAGTGGGTGATGGGNNGCGATGTCCGAGCTGCCGACGGAGGACAATCCGTACCTCCGCTACGTCATCCTCGGAACGTTCGACGGCGTGCTGCCCCACTACGCGCGTCCGGAGAACTTCGAGCTCATCCGCTCGCGCCTCGACCGCATCCGCTTCGTGCAGGGGGCTCCCGCGGAACTTGCGCGGGAGAAGGAAGGATACAGCTTCTTCAACCTCTCGGACATCTTCGAGTACATGGGCCCGGACCTCTTCCGCGCGACCGTCGACGAGCTCCTGGCGCGTTCTGCGCCGGGTGCCGTGTTCGCGTACTACAACATGATGCTTCCGCGCATGCTGACGGACGTGCGGCCGGACCGCTTCACGCGCGACGCGGCGCGTGCAGACAGGCTTTTCGCAGACAACCAGGCGTTTTTCTACGGAGCATACCATGTGGACATTCTTCATTCGTGAGTGCATCGGCGCGGCCGTGCTGGCCGTCGCGACAGGTGCCGTCTTCGCGCTCGGGGAACTTCTCCGGCGCACGGGCGTCCTCTCGCCGGAGCAGTCGCGCAAGCTGCTGCATATCGGCGGATGCGTCACGGCGCTGCTTTTCCCCGTGCTGTTCCATTCGCACTGGTCGGTCCTTGTGATCTGCGGCGGATTCTTCCTGCTCATCCTCTGGCTCGGCTGCCGCGGACAGCTCCATGCCGTCAACGACGTGAAGCGGCGCTCCTACGGGGGCGTGCTGCATCCGGTCGCGCTCTACGTCTGCTACCTTCTCGCGACGTTCTACGACTGCTTCGCCTTCTACGGAATCGCGATTGCCGTGCTCGCGCTCTCCGATACCGCGGCGGCGCTCGTCGGCGAACGGTACGGACGGTTCCGCTACCGCGTCGACGGAGAGGACTACCGCTCCATAGAGGGCTCGTTCTTCTTCTTCCTCGTGACGTACGCGCTCGTGCAGCACATACTACTGCTCGTGCTCGGGATGCCCGCGCTCGAGGCCTCCGTCCTCGCCTTCATGATCGGCGCCATCGTGACGCTGTTCGAGTCCGTCTCGCTTGGCGGCGCGGACAACCTCGCGATCCCCATCGGCGTGATGGCGATCCTCATCAAGAACGCGCATCCGGACGTCGCCGTGATGGCGCACCAGATCGCCTGCCTCGCGGTTTCCGTTCTCGCCGTCTGCATACCCATGCGCATTCTCGGCGTGATGCAGGGCTCCGGACGCGTCGTAACCGCGCTGCTCGTCTATCTTGCAAGCGGACTCCACTCGCCGTGGTGGGGGCTTGTGACCTGGCTGGGCGCGGTTGCCGCGCACTACAGCCACACGCTCCGCCTCGCAGAGGTGCGCACCGTGTTCGCGCTCGCCGCCCTGCCGTTCCTGACGGTGATGGGGTTCAACCTCGCCGAAAAGCTCGGCGGATGGTCCGACCTCCGCATCTCGACGCCTGTATACGCCGTTTCCCTGATCGTCTCCTTCATCGCCGTGAGAGCCTATGAAAAACGCTGAATGCCACACGCTGTCGCCTGAAACGCGCGGACTTTTCGAAGAGCTTCCGCGCCGCCTGTACGGTCCGCGCTACGACCGCGAGCGCGCGCCGGACGGACTTCCGTTCTTCGTCGTCCGCGGCGCATCCGGCGCGGTGCTGGCGCGCGCGGCCGTCTGGACGAACCCGGACGTCAGGTATCTCGGCGAGACGCCCGGCCTCATCGGCTCGTTCGAGTGCATCGACGACGCGGATTGCGCGGCGGCGGTCCTCGGCGCGTGCGAGGAACGCATCCGCGCGGATGGATACGGAAGGGTGGTCGGTCCGATGAACGGCACGACATGGGCGCCCTACAGGCTTGCGCTGCCCGAGGGGGCGCCGTGCCGTTTTCCGCTCGAGCCGCGAAACCCGGCCTACTACTGCGCGCTCTGGGAGTCGCTCGGGTATCGCGTCATCGCGAACTACACGTCGTCGTCGTTCCCGCTCGGACCCGACTCGTTCCCGCGCCTCGAAAAGGCGAAGCGCATCATGTCCGCGCGCGGAATCACCGCGTCGGACTTCCGCCCCGACCGTCTTGACGACGAGCTCAACGCGATATTCGACGTGTCCGTCGTGAGCTTCAGGAACAACTACCTCTACGCTCCGATAACCCGCGAGGAGTTCTTCGCGCAGTATCGTCCGATCGTCTCCCGCCTGCGTCCGCACGACGCGGTGATCGGGCGGCGCGCGGACGGAACGCCCGTCGGCTTCGTGTTCGGGTTTCCGAATCCGTATGCCCCGGCGGGGACGGAGTACGTCCTCAAGACCATCGCCGTGCTGCCGTATTCCGACTGCCGCGGACTCGGCGGGCTTCTCGTCGACTGGATGACTAAGTCGGCCTACGAGGACGGATTCAGGCTTGCCTACCATGCGCTGATGCACGAGGACAACATCTCGTCAAACATGGGCAACCACGCGCACGCCCGGGTCTGCCGACGCTATCGGCTCTACGCAAAGGATCTGTGATGACTGCAACTACCGAAGCCAACCTCTTCAGCTGCCTCCGGCGTTTCGCCGAAGAGGCGCCCGGCCGCCGCGCGCTGATACACCGCGGCAAGACGCTCGCCTACGGCGAATTCCGCATCCGCGTCGAACGCCGCGCGGCGGAGCTGCGCCGGCGCGGAATCGGGAAGGGCGACCGCATCGTCATCTTCGTCCCGATGGGCATCGACCTCTACGAAATCCTCCTGGCGGTGTTCGCCGTCGGCGCAGTCGCGGTGTTTCTCGACGCATGGGCCGATCCGAAGCGCCTCGACTACGCGGCGCAGCTTGCTGAGGCGAAGGCGTACATAGCCGTTCCGAAGGCCTTTCTCCTGCTGCTGCGCTCGCGCGCGCTGAGAAGGATTCCCGTGCGGCTTCTTCCGGGGTTCGGACGCAGAAGGGCGTGCGGCGGTTTCGTTCCGGCGGCGTGCTCGCCTGACGACCCGGCGCTCATCACGTTCACGACGGGTTCAACGGGCGTTCCGAAGGCGGCGCTCCGGTCGTGCGGTTTCCTGTGGGCGCAGCACGAGGCGCTTTCGGCCTCGCTGGACGTGCGCGAAGGGGACGTCGATCTCGCGACGCTTCCGATCTTCGCGCTCAACAACATCGCCTGCGGCGTGACGACGCTCATACCGGACTTCAATCCGGCGCATCCCGCGGACATCGATCCGGCGCGCATTGCCGCCGAGGCGCGCCGCGCCGGCGTGACGACGACGGCAGGCTCTCCCGCGTTCTACCGGCGGCTCGCCGAAGCCGCGCGCGAAGGGAATCCGATTCCCACGCTGCGCGCGCTGCACGTCGGCGGCGCGGCGGTGTTCCCGGAATTCGCCGCGGAGCTGTCCGCCGCGTTCAGGGGAACGCGCGTCATCGCCGTCTACGGTTCCACCGAGGTCGAGCCGATCGCGTCTATTCCGTGCGAAGAACTCGCGTCGGCGGATGTCGCGCTCGGGATTCCCGCGGGGAAGGTGAGTCCGTTCCTTGATCTCGCAGTCGTCCGTCTGGACGCGAAGCTCGAGCATGAGATGACGGACGAGGCGTGGCGGGCGGCGCAGTGCGGAAAGGGCGAAGCCGGCGAAATCTGCGTCGCGGGGGATCATGTCCTCACGACCTACTACAGGAACCCGGAGGCGGTGCGCACGAACAAGATCCGCGTCGGCGGACGAATCTACCACCGCACGGGCGATGCCGGACGGATGGTCGACGGCGGGCTCTATCTGCTCGGACGCGCCAGCCGTGTGTTCCGCACGGCTGGCGGCGCATGGTGCTATCCGGCGCTTGTCGAGCACGAACTTGCCGGTCTTTCTTCAAGCACGGCCGGGACGGTCGTTCGTGCATCCGACGGACGAGCCGTCCTGGTTCTTGAGAGCGGCGATCCGCGCGCGGCAGAGGCGGAGGCGGCGCGGCTTGATCCGTCGCGCGTTCCGCACGACGACATCCGTGTCGTGGAGCACATCCCGCGCGATCCGCGCCACGCCTCGAAGATCGACTACGGCGCGCTGGTCGCTCGTGAGCTGATGTATGGTCAACGTAATGATTAAGATTTGTGTGGTACCCCCCGCGCGCGTTTTGTCTGCAGCATATTGACTCCGCAATGTGATTGTGTTACCATATTCCCCGTCAAAACAAGTAGGATTTGGAAGATACGGGTCAGATAACCGGCGAGTGCGAGAACTTCCTTAGGGAT
>LXOW01401451.1_pt1 | contig 12889 bp, 16 predicted proteins | sample 1368591 | NCBI WGS metagenome assembly LXOW01 (sample SAMN04884650, study PRJNA319009) | bovine gut metagenome | isolation source: Cow rumen | host: Bos taurus | place: Italy: Legnaro (PD) | collected 2014-07-09
AGATGTGTATAAGAGACAGACATGAAACCTTTGTTTATTATTATCTCCATTTTGGTAATTTCCAACATCGTTACGCTGCATTTGTTTCTTCATAGCAGGTGGTCGTATCGCAAACTGATGCAGAAGAATCTGCAGAAGGAAGAACAACGTGACGAATTGGTGGGGAAAATCGCGTATGACAGCACTCCCATACATGATGAACAGGAACGGAAACTGTTAGACAGTCTGCAAAAATGCATGGAAACGGACAAAATGTTCCTGAATCCTAATTTGAGTGTCATTGCCCTCTCCAAAGCATTAGGTACCAACAAAACCACGCTGTCGCACGTCATCAACACACATTTGCATCAAAATTTTGCGTCATTACTGAACAGTTATCGAATACGCGAGGCCATCGACGTGCTGAGCAATCCGAAATTCTTCGATGAGAAGATGGAGGTCGTTGCGGAAAAGTGCGGTTACAACAACCGGCAGGTTTTCCATACGGCATTCAAAAAAGTGATGGGCATCACTCCGAATCATTTCCGCAACATCCAGCGTGCCACCTTGCGCGAGGCACAGCGCAAGGAGAATGGAAACAATTTCGATCGGCAAAACAGGAGAGGCTGATAAATAAAAGTCGAGGTTTTGGGGCCTCGACTTGTTAGCTAATCGCTATAAGACCTAAAGATTCACACCCGCTTCTTCTCCAAGTTCTCATAGCCTTCAGGTGTAAAATTCTTTGCCGGTTCCCACTTGCTGCGGACGGGCGGCACAATGGCACTCGTCTTTTTCAATTCGGCAAAGACTTTGATGGGATTACGCCTTGTTGAATTTCTCTTTGGGTTGTTTGCAGCGGGGGCAACGCCAGTCGTCGGGAAGGTCTTCGAAGGCGACGCCGTCGTGTTCTGCGGGGTCATAGACATAGCCGCAGATGGAGCAGACATACTTGCCGGAGGCTTTCTGCTTGGAAAAATCCACTTCGGCCAAAACGGTCGGTACGGGATGGTCGAGGTCCATCACGCGCTTGGCCTCCAGGTTCTCATAGCCCTGAGGCGTGTGGGTGCCGCAATAGACGGTGGGGTGGTTGCGGACGAACTCGCGGATGCGGTTCTGCGTCTCGCGGGCGGCTGGCAGGTCGTCAAAGACCACCGACAGCTTGTCCTCGTGAAGAGCCTCGTCCACGTAGGTGATGTCGCCGTGAAGCATGTAGAACAGTCCGTCCATCTCCACCACGATGATGCTATTGCCCTTGGTGTGGCCCTTGGCCTTGATGAGGTAGATGCCGTCCTGAATTTTCTGACTTTCGGGGAAGTTGTAGTAGGCTCCGTCGGTATAGCTGACGGGCACGAGGTTCGTGAGTCCCTGCAACTCGGCAGCGTCCATCTCCTCCTGGTTCACATAGATCTTCGCGTTGGGGAAACTTTTCAGTTCGCCGCTGTGGTCGGCATGACGGTGGGTGAGCAGAATCTTGGTTACCTGCTCAGGTTTGTAACCGAGGGCCTTGAAGGCGTCCATATAACTACAGATGTCCTTGCCGGTGAAGATGGGAGAGTTCTCGTCGGGCACCTCTTCAGGAGTCCCTGCAGGGATGCCAGTGTCCACCAGAATCACCTCGCTGCCCGTGTCAATCAGATAGTTCTGCAGACTGCCGCGATAGCGGACGTTCTTGTCAAATTTGTCTTTTCCTTCCTCGCCTCCGAANNGAATTTTACTGCTTTGATTTCCATAATTAAGATTGTTTGATTGTTTAATTGCTTGATTGTTTGATTAAATTTTACCCCCATCAACACATCGAGAATCATCATCAGGACGAAACCGACGTCGAAGCCATCTCCAACGACTTCATGATGTCAGCTACTTCTTCCCTGTGTTCCCACAAAGCACAGCCGCCCGTGTGTTCGCCGCCCACAAGACGCGCGTCGCGGAGTCGCTGGAAAAGGGGTGACTTCAAGGCACCGCGCACACCGAGGGAGAGCACGTTGCTGTCGCTGAATGGAGAGAAGGGACAAGGTTCGGCTGCTCCATCGGGACCGATGTGGAAGAAACCACGACCACCAGCCAAACAACCGCCCATGTGCTTCTCATCGCCAGGGAAGGAGATGATAATCATGTTGGAGAATTGCTCACACAGATGTTCCTGCACCTTTTCCATCCGTTCGGTGTCAGACTCGCTCAAGGCCAAATGTTCTGTGCCTCGTTCGGTGGGCACATATTCTACATAGATGATGAGTTTGCAGCCAAGGTCTTGCAACTGATTGACAAACGAGTCGGAGGTCACAAAGTCCATGTTCTCCGTCGTGACCGTGATGCTCGTTCCGAAGAAAAGGTTCTCCTTCTTCAGCATCTCCATCGCCATCATGGCACGCCTGAACATGCCTTTGCCCCTGCGTTCGTCGGTTCCAAGTTCTGTTCCCTCGATGCTGATGACAGGCACCATGTTCAGGTGTTTCTTCAGGAACTCCATGTAAGATGGGCCGATGAGCGTACCGTTGGTGAAGATGGGGAAGATCATGTCTTTCACCTCTGCCACCTTCTCCAAGATGTCCTTGCGCATCATGGGTTCACCACCTGCCAAGAGCGAGAAGTTGATGCCCAAGTCGGCAGCCTCGGTGAAGATGGCTTTCCATTCCTCTGGCGACAAGGTTCTACGTTGACTCTTGCCAGGGTCGGCGGCGATGCCGTTGGCACGGGCATAGCAACCCTTGCACGAGAGGTTGCAGGTCGTGGAGATGCTGCTGATGAGAAAGGGAGGAACATCCAATCCTTCCTCTTTCTTCACTTTCGCCCTCCGCTTTTCCGAACGGACAAAGGTCTTTTGTAGCGTCAGCACAAACCTCGCCTCACGCGGATTGGTCAGCACACTTTTGTATGCCCTCGCCATAATGTTGCGGATGCTTCCGCTCATGTATTCGTTCAGTTGCATGAAAAAACTTCTATTGGTCGAGAACGGTCTTCACAAATTCTTTGAACGCAGTTATGTCGGCTTGGTCGGGATGTCCTGCCTTGACAGGTCCCATCGAGCCACTGCATGTAAACTCCTTGTCGCTTACGGTGATGCCTTTTGCTTGAAGGGCTTGCCTCATTTGTGGCACAGGTGATTTGATGATGGCACACGAACCAAAGCATACCACACGCTTCACTTTATCGGGCGTGAGCGATTGGATAAAATCCATCACACTGCCGTTCACTTTGCCCAAAAACACTCCTGCCCCAAGAAAGAGCGTGTCAACAGGTTCCGACAATGGCACACTGACCAACTGAGGTTCTGCACCCACGATGTCTTTCACAGCCTCTACCATCTTTTTGGTATGGCCAAATTTACTGTAATAACGGATTGCGTTTTTTGCCATAATTACGTTGAATTTATTCTTCTACTGGTACAAATTTCTCTTTCTTACGCTTGCAACGCGGACAACGCCATGTGTCGGGCAGTTCCTCAAATGGTGTACCGGGTGGGATGTTCTGTTTGGGGTCGCCTTTTTCAGGATCGTAAGTGTACTTGCAAGGACATTTATACTTTGCCATAATAATTGTTGTTTTAGTGATTAAAGGGGAGAGCTGTGACCCTCCCCTGTGAAGAAAAAATTCGTCTGCCTCAAACAAAAAGATACTTCATTTGAAGTCAGATTTTTCATTTTGCCGGTTCCCACTTGCAGCGGACGGGCGACACAATCGCGCCTTCCTTTTTCAATTCTGCAAAAGCTTTGTCCACTTCTTTGCGGTCGATGCCGGTGATTTCCGCAATCTTGCCAGCGTTCACGGGAGCACCGAACTCACGCATGGCCTGTAATACTTTCTCTTTCATAATTATCAATTTTCAGTTATCAATTATCAATTGTCAATTATCAATTATCAATTGTCAATTAGCTTACATCTGCATTATCAGCCAGTTCTGTGCACCAATCTTCTCAATCATTTCAATAGCGCCCTGACTCCAGTAGAGGTCTTCCTCCTCGTCGGCCAGATAGGCCTTCAGAATGTCGAAGGTGAGATAGTCCTCGCATACCGAACCCATGCACTTGCGCAGCAGCTCCACGCCCGGCTCCTGAATCTTCAGGTCCTCCTTGATGTACTCCACGGGGTCATAGCACAGCGCGCGAGCTTCGTGCTTTTCCACCTTCACCTCGCCGCCCAGGTCGAGGATGCGGTCGATGAACTTCTCCACCCATTCCATCTCTTCTGTGTAGTGGCCGATGTACTTCTCACCCAGCTTTGTGAAGCCCTGAGCCTTGAAAATCTGTCCTTGTACTTTGTGTACGAATGCGCCCTCTGAGAGGCCTGTTACGAAGAACTGCAATGCTTCAATTGATTTCTGCTTATCCATAATTTGTTTTTTTAGGTTAATACTAACATTATTTGTTATCTGGGTGCAAAATTACACATTATAATTCATACAATTGCAAGCCCAAACGAAACAAAAACCGACCGAAACGAAACAGATATAATATTTTTGTTGTATCTTTGCAGCGCAAAGAAGTATTCGTATGTACAGTTTGAAGGAATTTTGGCAACTAAGAAACCTGCCCGTGCCCGAGGGTGAGTGGGACGGGAACGTCATCTGCCTGGAGACCAACGTGGAGTGGACATTCGGCGCGAACGAGACGCACGGCTTCCTGTCGTGCTACACCTTTACGATTGTCACGCGCGGCTGGGTTACCATATTATATAATAATCGCGAACTGACGCTGCACGAGGGCGACCTCTACACCTATTCGCCTGGCTTCGAGGTTACCGTCCTTTCGTCTTCCAGCGACTACAGCGGCATCTGCCTGCTGGGTGACGAGCACTTCACGCTCAGCCTGCCCTCAGTGCGCGATGCCATCCGCACGGCCTATTTCACGTTGGTGGAGCTCACCTCGCCTGTGCTGCCTTTGAAGGCTGATGACCGACAACGACTGCAGGAACTGATGCAGATGATGCTACACTACCAGCAGACGGGGCTGCCACAAGCTAACGAGAGTCTGCGTATGCTCTATAACCTCTTCATCACCGACCTCTCTGCCATCCAGCAGCACAGCATCCGCGAGCACCGCTTCCCCAAGCGTGTCGAGGAAATCTTCCTCGGCTTCCTTGGCCTGCTACCCCAGCATTTTGAAGCGCACCACGACGTCGGCTTCTACGCCTCCGAACTGTGCATCACCACAACCTATCTCTCGCGTGTTGTCCGACAGGTATCAGGTGGCCGCACGGTGATGGACTATATCAATCAACTGCTTCTCATGGAGGCCACCTTCCTTTTGCGCCAAACCTCGTTCAGCATCGCCCAGATTGCCGACCGTCTCCACTTTGCCGAAACCACCACCTTCGCCCGTTTCTTCAATCGGATGAAGGGAATGAATCCCAGGGAGTTCAGGAAGAGAGGGTGATTGTATTATTAACACTCCTTATCCTGGCACTGATGCTCTTCGGTTTCGGGTTCCAGGGTGGCGTGGCTGATGCCATGTTCAATAAGGGTGTGTTTGATTCCTTCCGAAATCTGCGGCCAGCAACTGAGGTCGTCGATGACCACATGGGCTGTGAGGGCGGTCTCGGTGGTGCTGATGGCCCACACGTGGATGTGATGGGTTCCTTTCACATGCTCTTCGGCGTTAAGCAGTTGTTCGATTTCCTGTAACTCAACCCCATCGGGGATACCGTCCACTGCAAGTCTCAGGCTGTCGGAAAGCAGTTCCCAGGTGGAGACAAGAATGACGGCGGCGATGATGAGCGACACAATGGGGTCGACAACGGTCCAGCCGGTATAATAAATGATGATGCCGCTGATGACCACACCGATGGATACCAGCGTGTCGGCAGCCATGTGGAGGAAGGCACCGCGCACGTTGAGGTCGTTCTTTTGCCCACGCATGAGCAGCAATGCTGTCGCACCGTTGATGAGGATGCCTACTCCCGCGGTCCATGAAACAGCAATACCGTTCACCTCGGTGGGTTCGCTGAATTTGTGGATGCTCTCAATCACGATGGCTCCCACTGCCACCAGCAGGATGACGGCATTCAGCAGAGAGATGAGGATGGTGGATTTGCGGTATCCGTAGGTATAACGCTCGTTCCGCTGCACTTTGGCCAAGCGGAAGGCGATGAGTACAAGCAATAGACTAAACACGTCGCTGAGGTTGTGTCCTGCATCGCTGAGAAGCGAGAGGGAGTTTTGCCACAGACCCACACCCGCCTCAATGAGCACAAAAAGTCCGTTGAGGATGATGGATAGAATGAAAATGCCATTCAGCGACTGAGTTGGCGCGGCATGATGGTGATGGTGGTGGTGATTCTGAGTTTGACTTTGATGATGATGGTGTTCCATAGAGATGATTAGTTTTGAGGTTACAAATTTACAAAAAAAGCCGCAGCCCGGGGACTGCGACTTGAAATTATCTGAAAATCACTTTACGTGTCTGTATTTGCTCGTTCGAAGACATTCGCAACATATAAATTCCGTTTGGCAGGTTTTCGCGTTCCACTCGAAGCATCGAATTCTCTGCCGTTAACCGTATCGTTCGCAAAACCCGTCCGCACATATCCAATAACTCAAATACCATCTCTTTGTGCTGGTCCTTTACGGTTACCACCACATAATCATGGGCGGGGTTGGGAGCTATGGAAATGTTCATACCCTTATACTCATTTACGCCGGTCATCACGGTTAAATTCAGTGTGATAATGCTGTCACAGCCATTGGTCGTTGCCAGATATTGTGTGTAGGTGCCTGCCGCACTCTCGTTGAAGCCATATTGCGTGTAAGTCTCTCCAGAGTTGATGCTATCATTAATAATGATATTGTACACTGGATTGACAGTCAGGTTCAATGTGAAAATGGTGTCGTTAGTGGTGAACGAGTAACTGCCGGTTTCGGTATAGGAAACGCCGTTTAATTCCATGCTTTCGCCGTCGCAAATGCTTGCGTCCAGGGTGATGTATATGGAGTCAACCACTACCGTGTCGTCAGGTGTATAGTAGTCTATTGTCACGTAATCCATGAAGAGATTATAGCCATAATCGGAAGTGGCCTTGAAAATCAGATAGGTGTCATCATTTTGGGCAGGAATGTCCACAGATACAGAATCCCATCCGCTCATGGCGGGGTCGTAACCGTAAACAGTGGTCAGAAGGGTGGCATTCGCGAGATCGGGGGTGGTATTGAGGTAAACCTCAATTTTGTCTTCTGCCATATATGCGTCCTGTTTGTAGTAGGCGAACGAGAGCGTCATATCCTGCTGAATGGTCATTGCGGGAGAGGTCATAGTTCCCCAACTGCCAGACGGGAAACTCCAGCAGTCATATTTCATCATGAAATTCCCTGAATATGGCGTACATGTGGGATAGTTGCCGGAAGAGACCAGTTGCCATTCTTGCCCAGCCGAAGAGGCATTGAGTGTCCAGCAGCCCAATCCGTTTTCAAAACTTTCAATCCAGGGAAAGTCGGTCACTGTCTCGCAAGGAGTGGTGAATGTGTAAACTTGCGAAGGTTCCGATTCACTGCCATCATCGCAAAGCGTGACAACATAATATTGATAAACAGTGTTGAAAGGCAAATCGTAAAGGGTGTAGTAGTTGTCTATATAGACTTCAATGGAGTCGAACAAGGAGTCTGTGGTCATTTTGTAATAGATTCTGGCACCGTAGGCATTGTTGGTGTATGACCAGGAGATGGTGGCGTCTAAAAGACTGTCCACAGTGGCGGAAATCTGTACAGGAGGGGTGCATTCTGGTGTTTCGAAAACAGCTACATTATCGAGGAAGCAACTCGGGAACATGTGTGTGGAGTTGGCTTTGCTGAACCAGAAGGTGATGTAACGACCGGTGTCGGCGTATGTGGCGAAATTGATTTCCTTGGATTCCCAGCTGCTGACGCTGCCTTCGCGACATACACTTTCCACAGGTACAAATGTCAGTGTGTCAGTTGGATCTGACATCACACCCACCACCAAATGGGTAATGTTTTGCTGTGAGGACTTAAAGTTGAACGACATGGAGACATTCTGCATCGTTATGTTGCTATCCAATGCCGGCATGATAAGATACGACGAATAGGAATCCATCAGCATAAACATTACCGACTGATTGGGGTCGCTAGCACTGCCGCCATTGATGACGGGGTAGTAGCTGCCGTAGGCTTGGTTGTATTCCTGCGAGATTTTGGTCTAATAGTCATTTTGCAGGCTGAGACATGGCTATGGCGTAGACTAGCAGGGCGTTCCAAGCGATTCAAAAGGTTTTGTATGAAAGTCAACGAGTGAAAGTCGTCTAATAGTCATTTTGCAGGCTGGGATGTGCCAGAATCCCAGACACAGCGTATCTTTGCAGAATTTTAAAAGGATTGATATGCACAAAAAAAATGTCCGACTTGCGGGTCGCGTATAACCAAGAAGAATGGGGTCCGTGAGGGGAAACAGCTGTACAAATGTCAGAATTGCGGGCATCAGTTCCGCCAAACCTCGGGTCCGACGAATGAGGAGTTGTGGAGGATGTACCAGGACGGGAAGCAGACGGTCCCGGAACTGTCTGCTTCGTTAGGGATTAGCAGTTCCACCATACGAAGACGGTTCTCCACCCTGGAGATAAAGTGGGTGCAACCGCCGTTGTCAGGTGGAGGATATGTACATGTGGACGCAACGTATTGGGGGCACAATTGGGGCGTGATGCTTGCAATGGACGACGCCACAGGAAAGGTGCTCTACATGGCATTCATAAAGCACGAGACCATCGGAGACTATTGTGCCGCCATAGCATCCATAGAGTCGCGGGGATATAGTGTGAAAGGGATCGTGATAGACGGTATGCGGAGTCTGTTCAGCGAGTTCTCCAGACACCCCGTGCAGATGTGCCATTTCCACATGATTAGTATCATTCGCAGATACTTGACAAAAAAGCCAAGGCTCAAGGCAGCCAGGGAACTGAAACGTATTGTATTCTCTATCACGAACACGGACAAGGACACGTTTGAAAAGGAGTATGCGATGTGGAAGACTGAGTATTCTTCCACCATAAACAGGAGGAGCGTGTCGAAACAGACAGGCGGCAGCCACTACACCCACAAGAAACTGCGTACGGCGATGCACAGCGTTGACTTCTATCTGCCGTATCTGTTCACTTTCCAGCGGGAGTACTGCAAAGGGATGCCCAACACCAACAACAAGCTGGAAGGCACCTTCACCGACCTGAAGAAGAACCTCAACTTACACAGCGGCCTGTCTGTCGAGAACCGCAAGCGGTTCATTTGTGGGTTTTTCTTGGCATCTGCGACATAAGCTGATAGAAGAAGGAGGGACACCTTTGGCCCCTCCTCTCAACTGCTTCATCAGCTTGTGGTCGGCAGTCTTATTCCTCACAGAGTTGCTCCCCAGCAGAGCCCTGCTACGCTTCAGACTGTGCGGCAAAGATACAACACTTTCTCCAACGACCGGTGCAAGCCCTAATTTCGAGCCTGCAATTTGACTATTAGAACAAAAGCTGTTTTTTTTAGCCTGCAAAATGACTATTACGCCGAGATTTTGCTCCAGCAGGTAGGAATGGATGAGAAATCTCCCGGATAGCTTTCAAAGTCTTCCTGCATGGGGAGTGTAAGTACGCAAGTGGTGTCGGTTTCTTGGGCGCGAAGTGCAAACAAGGGTAGCATGAATGCCAGTAAAAACAAGATTTTTTGAAAAGATAGATGTTTTGCCATAGCTATTTTTGATTAAATTTTTTTGACGGCAAAAATATCGTATCTATACCGATTGGGAAATCCCTTTTTAAGGGGTTTTTTGACGTTCGACTCCTCACTTTTGGCGATGCTGTTTTTTGCTCTCGGACAGCGGGCGCCGTTCATCTCGCCATAGGCGGGCGTGATGTCGGCGCCGATTCCGATTCTGATAACAACATTAACCCAATTTACTTAATGGAGGCAGATTCAATGTCATGTCAATTACGATTTCAATATTTATAAGACTTAGATAAATTCCTTTTCGTCAATCAGATTGTTAAGCAGGGCATAAACGGTCAGACCGGAGACGGATTTGATGCCCGTTTTCCGGGTGATGTTTTTCCTATGTGAGATGACCGTGTGGACCGAAAGGTTCATCTGGTCGGCTATCTCCTTGTTCATCATGCCTTTGGCTATGGCAATCAGCACATCAGTCTCCCGTTTCGAGAGTTCCACGTCTTCGTTCTTTTTCTGCTTGTCATTCTTGACAAATTCACTCATCTTGTCGATGATTTTTGAACGGGTGTCGTGGATTTCGATGATGCCGCAATAAGGCACCAGCCACGAATGGTCGAGGCTGGTGGTCACCAAAGCGATGAGAGTGACATGCGGGTGTTTTTTCCTGAACTGGAAGATGAAATCCTTGTTCTGGTAGCCCAATACCGACGGGTCGATGATGACCATATTGGCACCGGTGGTCAGAATTTTCTCGGAGAGGTACTCGGGACTGTCGAGGCACGCTACCACGTCAAACTGTGCCAGGCTGTCAATAATCTCAGCCAAGCCAATGGAGACCATCTCAAAAGACGAGCAAATGATAACACGGTTTCTCATGGCTAAGCGTTTTCAAGTAATTCGACGTAGGGGATGAGGATGCGGTCCTCGATGAGCGAATGGCGGTTGAGGTCGTCGCTCAAGTCCATGATGTCAAGTGAAATCTCGATGCGTTCCTTGGGCAGAATGTCGCCGGGCAGGTATTTCAGAAGTATATTCATCATGTCGTCGAGGGTGTCCTGGATATTGGTGTGATTATGCTCAAATTCATTGATTTTGTATGAATCGCTGCGCTGACCGTTGAGCAAGGCCTCGATGTAGGGGAACACTACCTCTTCTTCATAATATTGTATATGCCGCATCACCTCCTGCTTATATTCATCGTAAAAATGGCTGAGCATGGGACCGTATTTCTGTCCACAGGCTTTGATGATGTTTTGCAAATGCTCCTCAATGTGCGGGAACCGTTCGTCAAGATAATACCGGTGCGAAGCTTTCAAATAAGAGAGAAGGTCGCTCAGGTCGATTTTTTGGAGTTCTTCCTTTCCCGGTCTGAAATCTCCGTTGGAATAAATTTCGCAAATCATCAGGAAGAGATTGACATTGACTTGGTTCATCTGGCATACCTGATCCACATTGCGGTCGCCAAAACCTAGTCCGATGCCGAAACGGGACAAAAGCAGTAATAGCCGTCGGTCTTCGGCCATCAGTTCAGCCAGTTTGGTATCTTTTGAGAATGGTGTTTTCTTTAGGGGCATGATATCGCTATTTTGATGAGGCAAAAATAGTAAAAATGCCCATAGCTCGACATCCTTATTTGTGACGATTCTGCTTCTCCATAACCCCCATTATTGAGGATGAGGGGTAGGATTCACGTGTGCTGATTAATCGGAGAATGGAAACCACTGTACTATCGAACAATTATTTTTTTGGTAATAAACATATTATTCTTCAGTATATAAACCAAATACACACCAGATTGTAATGTATTTGTGGCGATGCGATTCGTTCCATATTGCGCCTTCCCGCTCATCACGCAACGACCTTCCAAAGTGAAAATTTGCCAGTGAAGCATTTCTTCCGTGGGATTTATTTTTCAAATGCGTTAATCACACTTGTTTACCCATTTCATACGCTTCCTGCAATTTGGCATTGCCTTCAATCTCTTTTGGGCCGCCAATGCCACCGCAGAAAAGATGGCCTTTGAGTTCGGACTTCTCATAGCACTCGATCCAGCCCATCATCCCGCTTTCGGTGCGTTTTGGGGTGAAATCCTCGTTCTCGGCCGCCGTTGTCAGCAGATAGACATCGCGGAAATTGTAATCTTTCGGATACATGGCGTTCATGCGGTCGATGAGGGTCTTCATCTGGCCGCTCATCTCATAGTAGTAGATGGGCGTTGCCCAGCACACCACATCGGCATTGAGTACTTGCTCCATGATGGCTGGCACATCGTCCTTGATGACACATGCGCCTAACTTCTGGCAAGCCAAGCATCCGACACAGAACTTGATTTCCTTGCCTCTCAGCGAGATAAATTCAACTTGATGGCCAGCGGTTTTTGCACCTTCTGCGAACTGCTCCGCCAATACTTGACTGTTTGAACCGGCCCTTAGGCTGGTTGAGATAACGACTACTTTTTTCATTTTGTGATGTTTTTAAGCATGTGCAAAAGTATGAAAAAAACCTCAACCCAAGCCTTTGCCCGAATTGCGGATTTTTCGATTATAGAAGCCGTTGATAAATATCCCTATCCACATCCTTGAACACATTGAAAACCACCTGCTTGACACTGCAATTGGGATGTGTTGTCAGGTAATCCTTAACCGTTTGCACCGCGATGTCGGCAGCCAATCGGTTCGGGAAACGGAACTCGCCCGTGGAGATGCAGCAGAAAGCGACGCTTTCGAGGTTGTTTTCATCGGCGCAAGTCATGATGTTTCTGTAGCAAGAGGCCAATTGTTCTTTTTGAAATTCTGTTGGAATGCCGTTGGGGATAATAGGTCCAACCGTATGGATGACATACTTGCACGGCAGATTATAGGCTTTGGTGATTTTAGCCTGGCCAGTCGGCTCCTCATGACCTTGTTGAAGCATCAGTTGATAACATTCCTCGCGCAGTTGTACGCCGGCAGCGGAATGAATGGCGTTGTCGATGCATTTGTGCAAAGGATGGAAGCAACCCAACATCTGGCTGTTGGCCGCATTCACGATGGCGTCTACCTTTAATCGTGTAATATCACCTTGCCAAACCAATAATTGTTTGTCAGTAGAGACGCGATTAATCGCGTCTCTACAGGCGTTTAATTCAACCACACCTTTTTCCTGTAATTGTGCCTGCAATTCCTCATCCTGCAAATCCAGAAACTCATCGCTGATAGGTTTTGGCCAACGCACATTGCGCAAGGCACGAAACAGGTCACGCTTGCCTTGCAAATCCGATGGAATCTCCAT
>LXOW01172754.1_pt1 | contig 12887 bp, 7 predicted proteins | sample 1368591 | NCBI WGS metagenome assembly LXOW01 (sample SAMN04884650, study PRJNA319009) | bovine gut metagenome | isolation source: Cow rumen | host: Bos taurus | place: Italy: Legnaro (PD) | collected 2014-07-09
CCACCGCCTCCCCTATCTCGACGCGGTAGCGGTGACCTTCATCATCGACAAGCAGACGGCTTTCCTCGAGTTCATCAAAGGCAATATGGACTTCATGAACTCCATCGACGCGGGCTACAAGGATGAGATTCTGACCCGCACGGGACAGATGAAAGCCAAATACGCCGACCGCATCGACATGGTCAGCACCCCCTATCTGAACACTGAATATCTGGGATTCCGCATGGACGGCAACAGCCAGGTGTTGCGTGACCGCCGCATCCGTCAGGCCATCAACATGGGTTTCGACCGACGCAAGATGATGAAATACCTGCGCAACGGCGTGGGAACACCCGGCACACACGGCATCGTGCCCGTCGGTCTCCCCGGCGGTGGCAACAAGGGCTACGAATACGATGTACCACGCGCCCTGCAGCTGCTCGAAGAGGCGGGTTATCCACACGGCAAAGGACTGCCGACACTGGTGCTGTCCACCACGTCGAGCTATCTGGATCTGTGCAAATACATCCAGCAACAGCTGGGGCTCATGGGCGTGAAGGTGGAAATCGACGTGCATCCGCCGGCAGCACTGCGCGAAGCCATTGCGCAAGGCAAGACCGATTGGTTCCGCGGCTCATGGGTGGCCGACTACCCCGACGCACAGAACTACCTGTCGCTGTTCTATTCGGGCAACTTCGCCCCCAACGGACCCAACTACACCCATTTCTCGAACGCCCGATACGACGCACTCTATCGACGCGCATTGAAGGAGAGCGACGTGGAAACACGTCAGCGGCTCTATCAACAGATGGACAGCATCGCGGCGGTCGAAGCGCCCGTCATCGTGCTCTATTACGACCAAATACTGCACTTCACCCACAAGAATATCAGTGGATTGCGCAGCAATGCGATGAACGCTCTCGACCTGCGTCGGGTGCGGAAAACGCTTTAAGTGGCGGAAAACGACCGCTATATAATTATTTTTATTATCTTTGCAAAGTAATATCATAGCCAAATAGTATACGTTGGCTTAGTGACTACCATTAAACCAATAACAAAAACCAAACACTACCATTATGAAGAAAATTACATTTATGGCCTTGCTGTCCGCGGCACTGCTGTGCAGCTGCGTCAAAAGCGACGACTTCGATGCCTTGGGGCACGATTTCGAGATTACGGGTCAGTTCCACCCCTCGCTGGGTCTGCCCATCGGCTACAGCGAAATGGACATTGCCAACCTGCTGGGCACTTGGCAGGAGTTAGGCGCCATCATGACCTGCGACCCCAACACCCAGTTCCTGTCGTTTGTCTATAGCGACACTTTCGACGGAACGTTGGACTTCAATTCAAAGAAAGGGTTGAAGACCAAATCCCCGTCAGACGACTCGGTCATTGTTGTCACACAGCACTTCCAGGGCTCCATCAACATCGACCTGTTCGACAAAGTCGACAGCGTCGACCTCATCGGCACCTATGTCACGCTGAACTCCTTCCTCAAAGCCTTCGGTAAACCCAACTCGCAGGCCCTGATGGAGCAGTACGGACTGCACCCCTACATCAACAACGTCCGCATCACGGTGGTGGGTATGCGTGGCAACACCATCCTGACACCCGTGGAGAGCACCGACTCTATCACGGTGCCTCAACTGGTTGCGGGTTGCAACCTGGTGTTGGCCGACAACGAAGACCTGAGCGACTGTTTGCGTACCAACCCCAGGTCTATCCGCTACGACATGGATCTGAATGTAGCCTATAGTGTCACACAGATGGAGGCTGCACTGATTGATGATCCCAGCGGATTCATCTTGGACAGCATCATGCTTGACTCGCTGACCACCGCCACCACGGTCGAGGCCAACTTCCCCTTGCAGATTAAATCCAACGAGTTCAAATATGAGATGGAAGTCGACATGCCTTTCGAGACCGTCGACTCGGCATTGGCCAGCTTCCGCGAGCGCATCAGCTTTGGCGACTCGGCCTATCTGGCACTGCGTTTCGTCAACACGATGCCCCTATCCTTCGACATGAACGATGTGCTGCTCGACGAGCACAACGCACTCGTACTCGACGCCCACGGTCAGCCGGCGCACCTCTACAGCACCACCGACCCCATCAAGTCCGCCACGCTGAAAGACACCGTCATTGCCGGCTCGCACTACTACATCTCCAACGGCGTCCCCATCGAGTCTATCTTCAAGTCCAACATCTCCGATGCCAACCTCGACTGCATCCTCCGCACGCGCAAGATGCGTATGAGCATCTCCATCTCGTCGGGCACGATGGGCAGCGGCACCACGCCGCAGCACGTCACCATCCGTGCCAACGACAAGCTGCAGTCGTTCCTCTACATCGTCACCAACCCATCAACCATGCAATAACCAAAATAGGAGGACACAACCATGAAAAATACACTTCGTTTGACCATTGTATGTGCATTCCTGTTTTCGGTAATGCCTTTCGCACAGGTGAAAGCCCAGCACGAGCTGCCGTCCAATGAGTTGATGTATCACTCGTTCCGTCTGCCGCAGAGCAACCAGATCAACCCGGCTTTCTTCCCCCGCAACAACCTGGGCTATTTCTCGCTGCCTCGCTTCAACGTCTCCTTCGGTCTGCCCATCCACTACAAAGACCTGGGTCTGAAATACAACCCCGTCACCGGCAAGACCGAGCTGAACATTGTCGACCTCCTCGACAAGATGGAAGTGGACAACCAGCTCAACTTCGACGTCAACTTTGACATTATCGGCTTCGGCTTCCGCGTCAACCGCATGTTCTTCACATTCGGTTCGTCGGTCTCCGTCAATGCCAACATCACCCTGCCCAAGGATGCCTTCGAGACCCTCACCGGCGACGGCGACAACTTGGTGGGACCTGACAACGCCATGGATCTGGCCAGCGACGACTTCATCACGCTGAACAGCTACATGCGCTTCTCCATCGGCGGCGGTTACGAATTTGAGCAGATACCGCTCACGGTGGGTGCCCATGTCAACATCCTCAACGGTATTGCCAACGTCAACACCAAAGAGACCGACATCAAACTCTACTCCTCCGACCAGTACTACTCGTCGCTCATCGCCCTGATGGACTACAAAATCCAGTCGGCCGGTATCGCCACTTTCAAGAACAACAAAATCCAAACATCCGGTTCCCCGTCCAACTGGGGCTGCACCTTTGACCTGGGCGCACAGTATAGCTACGAGGACTTCATCTTCTCCGCTTCGCTGATCGACGTGGGACCTGGCATCCACTGGAAACAGAACGTGACGAGCCACGCTCCCAAACAGAACACCATCACCTTCTCGGGTATCGACATCACCACCATCATCTCCGGCGGTCATTTCGACGAGACCTTTGCGGAACGTTTCCGCGACTCGTTGACGCACGTCTACGAGATGAACGAGGAAGAGGGCGGCGACTTCTGGTTCTCGATCCCCACCAAGCTCAACCTCGGTGCCTCCTACACCTTCTGGAACGAGCGCCTGCGTGCCGGCTTCCTGTTCCACGGCCAGTGGGACAAAGGTATCATATCGCATGGCAACGCCAACAACCGCTTCCGTTTCAACACCACCCTGTCGATGACCGCCAACTTCGGCGACTGGTTTGAGGTGATGGTCGGCAACTCGCTGGTGTTCGACAGTAAGCGGGTGGACCTGATCAACCCCGGCTGCGGCTTTATCTTCACGCCCTTCAAGACCCTGCAGATCTACACCATGCTGGACTACATCTCGGACTTCTACGTCGTCGAGTGCAAGAGCTTCAACTTCTCGGCGGGCTTGAACCTTATGATGTTCAACCCCTCGCGACCCAAAGAGGTAAGCGACATCCCCACCATCGTCCTCCCCGAAGCTTATGAGGAGGTGGCAGACGAAGATATCGAAGAAGAAATCGACCTCGCCGAAGAATAACAACAATACGAATTGGCCCAATTAGAAGAAACTAATTGGGCCAATTCTCCTCTATCCAATCTCCATTTACAACTTATTAATCACCCATGTCCAACATCGTAGCCATCGTCGGTCGCCCCAATGTGGGCAAATCCACGCTCTTCAACCGCCTAACAGGATCCCGCCAGGCCATCGTCGACGAGACCGCCGGTGTCACCCGCGACCGGCAGTACGGCCATAGCGACTGGAACGGCAAACGTTTCTCCCTCATCGACACGGGCGGCTATGTCATGGGCGGCGACGACACCTTCGAGGCCGAAATCCGCAAACAGGTGTCGCTGGCCATCGACGAGGCCGATGTCATCCTCTTCCTCGTCGATGCGCGCGACGGACTGTCGCCCCTCGACAACGATGTAGCCGCCATGCTGCGCCGATGCAAGAAAAAGGTGCTGCTGGTGGCCAACAAGGTCGACAACGCCAAAGAGATGGACAACTTGGCCGAGTTCTATCAGCTTGGACTGGGCGACCCCTACCCCATCGCCGGCATCTCGGGCAGCGGTACAGGCGACCTGCTGGATGCTGTCGTCGCCGACTTCTCCGAGAACTACGACGACGAGACTTCGTCGCTGCCCCGCATCACCGTGGTAGGTAGACCCAACGTGGGTAAAAGCTCTTTCATCAATACCATCACCGGCACCGACCGCAACATCGTCACCCCCATCGCCGGCACCACGCGCGACAGCATCTACACGCACTACAACCTCTTCGGCTTCGACTTCAACTTTGTCGACACCGCTGGACTGCGCAAAAAACAGAAAGTCAGCGAAGACCTGGAGTTCTACTCCGTCATGCGCTCCATCCGCGCCATCGAAAACAGCGACGTCTGCATCCTGATGTTGGACGCCTCGCAGGGCATCGAACAGCAGGACTTGAACATCTTCTCGCTCATCCAGCGCAACAAGAAGGGCTGCGTCATCGTGGTCAACAAATGGGATCTCGTCGAAAAGGACACCCACACGCACCGCGAGTTTGAGACCTTAATCCAGGAACGCATCGCCCCCTTCAACGATGTGCCCATCATTTTCACCTCCGTCATCAACAAACAGCGCATCTTCAAAGTGCTGGAGATGGCACGTCAGGTCTACGAAGCGCGGTCGCGCCGCATATCCACGGCGACGCTCAACGACACGCTGCTGCCCATCGTCAAGGAGCAGAACCCGCCGCCCTCGGTCAAAGGCAAATGGGTCAAGATTAAATACATCACCCAGCTGCCCACGCCCTATCCGCAGTTCGTCTTCTTCTGCAACCTGCCGCAGTACGTCCGCGACCCCTACCGCCGCTTCGTAGAGAACCGCATGCGCGAGATATGGGACTTCCACGGCGTGCCCATCGACATCTTCTTCCGCGAGAAATAAGATAGGATTTGCAAACACAAAGAGACAGAAAGCGGTGGAAGTTCCACCGCTTTATTTATTCAGTGAAAATCATTAAATTTGCAACGAAAAAGAAGAAATCAACCACTATCTATTTTTCTCTACCCCTATGGCCGAAAGACATCTAATAAGAAACAGTACAACGGAGTTCCTTATCTTTCAAATTGAGAATAAGGAGCAAGGCATAGAGGTGATGTATGCCGACAAGACCATCTGGTGCACGCAGAAAGCGATGGCGGCACTCTTCGATGTGGGAGTGCCCGCCATCAGCAAGCATCTGGCAAATGTGTTTGAGACAGGTGAACTGAAAGAGGAAGCAACTATTTCCAAAATGGAAACAGTTCAACAAGAAGGGAACCGTGACAGCAGAAGAAGCCAAGGAACATGCGGAAACGGAATTCGAGAAATACCGCATCGTGCAAGACCGTTTGTTCCAAAGCGACTTCGACAGATATCTTGGGGCCTTGCCATTTGAAGAGGAAGATTCTTTGATAAAAGGTTAGTCATTTTTAACCAAGGCGTTATCAATAACTATGTAATTAGATATTAGTTTTATTCGATAGATTTGTCATTTCACTTAACAAACAGAAAACAAAAATCTCAAATAATATGAAAATATTAGGACTCGACTTAGGCACAACAAGCATTGGATGGGCAGTTGTAAACGAAGCGGAAAATAACGATGAGAAATCTTCCATCGTCCGATTAGGCGTAAGGGTTATCCCTTTGTCGGTAGACGAACAAACCAATTTTGAGAAAGGCAATCCTATCACCACCAACGCTGACAGAACACTAAAAAGAAGTATGCGGCGTAACCTACAACGCTACAAACTGCGTCGCGAAAATCTTATTGAAATCCTCAAAGAGCAAGGATGGATAACCGACGAGACTTTGCTTTCAGAGCAAGGCAACAACAGCACATTCGAGACTTATCGTCTACGAGCAAAAGCAGCGACAAATGAAGTCACCTTGGAACAATTTGCAAGGATTCTTTTGATGCTCAATAAGAAAAGAGGCTACAAAAGCAATAGAAAAGACAAAAACAATGATGATGGTCATTTTGTCAACACGCTCGATATTGCACGCGAGTTGTATGACTCGGGACTAACGCCAGGTCAATATGGACATAAGCTCATCCAAGAAGGCAAACATTATGTACCTGACTTCTATCGTTCTGACCTACAAACCGAATTGGATAGGATCTGGGGATACCAGTTTACTTATCACAGCAATGTACTAACGCATGACTTCCATAATATAATCACTGGACAAAGCAAAAAGGGAACCTCAAATGCGTTTTTGAAGCAATATAGAATTCTCACTGCCGACATAAAAGGGAGTCGCTTTGAAAAAATGCAAACTCTGTACAAGTTACGTAAAGAGGCCCTTGAGAGAGCATTGTCAACGGAAGAGCTCGCCACTGTCATCAGCGAAGTCAATGGACAAATCAACGGAAGCAGCGGATACCTGGGAGCCATCAGTGACCGAAGCAAAATATTATACATCAACCACCAGACGGTTGGGCAATACCTTATGCGCCAGCTGGACACAGAGCCCAATAAAAGCCTGAAGAACCAGCCTTTCTACCGTCAGGACTACCTGGACGAGTTTGAGCAGTTGTGGGAAACCCAATCGAAATATCATTCTGAATTGACACCTGAACTCAAACACGAAATTCGGGACATCATCATTTTCTACCAGCGCCGATTAAAGTCACAAAAATGGTTAGTAGCCAACTGTCCATTTGAACACAGAAAAGTATGCCCGAAATCATCCCCATTATTCCAGATTTTCCGCATATGGCAAGTCCTCAACAATGTCACTATAACCATTGACGACGAGAAATATACTCTGAACGAAGATCAGAAATCTTTATTATACAACGAACTACTCTACAAAGAAAAGCTCAGCAAAAACGAGGCAGTAAAGCTACTGTATACAAAAACCAAAGGTATCGACCTAAACTATACCACACTTGAAGGCAATCGGACTACTGCAAGCCTGCTAAAAGCAGCACAAGACATTATCGCCATGAGCGGACACGGTGAATACGATTTCGCCAAACTACCCGCTGAAAGAACAATCGATATCATACGTTCCGTGTTTAGTGGATTAGGTTTTTCCACAGACTGGCTAACGGTCAACACCAGCGCTTCCGACCTTGAAAGCGAGCCGCAAATGAAACTGTGGCACCTGCTTTATTCCTTTGAAGGAGACAACTCAACCACTGGCGACACCCAGTTAGTAGAACGCATTAAAGACTTGCTTCATTTACCAGAAGAATATGCGCGGTTGTTTGCCAACGTCCGATTTGAAGACGATTACTGCGGGATCTCCAGTAAAGCTATCAAGCGCATACTTCCATTCATGGAAGCTGGACACATCTATAGTGAAGCTTGTTCTTTGGCCGGCTACAACCACTCCGACTCTATGACCCGGGAACAAAACGAGAATCGAACACTGAAAGAACAAATGGATAGCGTACCCAAAAACAGTTTACGCAATCCTGTTGTCGAAAAGATTCTCAACCAGATGGTCAACGTCGTCAACGGTGTCATCAAAACATACGGACGTCCCGACGAAGTGCGCATCGAACTGGCCCGCGAGTTGAAAAAGAGTGCCGTTGAAAGGAAATCCATGACCGACGCACTCAATCGAAACACACGTGAAGTGGAACAATGCCGGGAAATACTTGAAAAAGAATTTGGATTCACCCACGTAAGCCGTAACGACATCATCCGCTACCGTTTGTACCAAGAGTTGGCCAACAATGGATACAAAACGCTATATTCCAATAAATACATTCCGCGCGAAAAGCTATTCAGCAAAGAGATAGACATTGAACACATCATACCCCAGGCAAGACTCTTTGACGACTCATTCTCAAACAAAACTCTTGAATACCGTAGCGTCAACATTGAGAAAAGCAATGCGACCGCCATCGACTTTGTGCGAAGCAAGTACGGCGACGAGGAAGTGCTGCACTACAAGGAACGCGTCGACGCATTATTCAAAAGCGGAGCCATTTCCCCTGCCAAGGCCAAGAAACTCAAAATGTCCGTATCCGACATTCCTGAGGATTTTATCGAACGAGATTTGCGTAATACACAGTATATCTCCCGCAAGGCGCAGGAAATGCTCCGTGACATCACCCGTGTCGTCACTACTACAACTGGCAGCATCACCGACCGACTGCGTCAGGACTGGCAACTGGTCGACATTATGCAGGAACTCAACTGGGACAAATATCAAAAACAGGGGTTGACCTCTGTTATCACTGGACGAGATGGGCAACAAATCCGTCGCATCATGGACTGGACCAAACGCAATGACCACCGTCACCATGCAATGGATGCACTCACCATTGCATTCACAAAACCCGCCTATATCAACTACCTCAACCACCTCAACTCTCGAAGCAATGAGGACATACGCCTATTAGAGCGAAAATTTTTGGAACGTGACGCCAACAACCACCTACGATTCATTTCCCCTATCGACAACTTCCGAGCAGAAGCCAAGCGACATCTTGAGATGATTCTCGTCTCCATCAAAGCCAAAAACAAAGTGGTCACCCGCAACACAAACACCACAAAAACCAAAGGCGGCAACAAGAAAAAGGTTCAACTGACACCTCGAGGACAACTGCATCTGGAGACCGTTTATGGAAGTGTGCTAAGACCCAACAGCAAAGAGATTTCCATAAGTGGTAAAATGACTGCTGAAATAATTGCACAGGTACTGAATCCAAACTATCGAAAAGCCTTGCAACATCGGCTTGAAACATTTAACAACGATCCCAAGAAAGCATTTACCGGCAAAAACAGCCTTGAGAAGAACCCCATCTGGCTTGACGAAGAGCACACGGAATGTGTACCCGACAAGGTGACCATCCAATGGTTCGACACACAATTCACCATCCGCAAGCCTGTAGACAGCAACCTTAACGTTGACAAAGTCTTAGATGAGGGTGTAAAGAGACTTCTAAAAGCACGCCTTGATGAATTCGGCGGCGATGCCGGTAAGGCATTCGCCGACATAGAGAAAAATCCCATCTGGCTTAACAAAGAGAAAGGAATTGACATTAAACGGGTTACCATCGCAGAAAGTGTTATTGGTGAACCCCTGCATCATAAACACGATAAAGAGGGCGCTTTAATTCTTGACAAGGATGGCAACCCAATGCCCGCCGACTTTGTAAAACTCGCCAACAACCACCATGTAGCCATTTTCGAAGATGCCGACGGCAACTTGCAAGAACATGTCGTTTCCTTTTACGAGGCGGTAACGAGAATGGTGGAATTAGGTCTGCCTACCATCGATAAAGAATACAACAAAGACAAAGGTTGGCAATTCCTCTTCACCCTGAAACAAAACGAGTACTTTGTGTTTCCCAACCCTGAGCAAGGTTTCGACCCCAATGAAATAGACCTGACCGACGAGCGTAATTACAGCCGCATCAGCCCCAACTTGTTCCGTGTTCAGAAATTATCAAGCAAATACTATAATTTCCGACATCATTTGGACACAACAACAGATGAACCAAAAGCACTGCAAGAAATAACATGGAAGAGAATAACCGCACTCAACAAATTGAAAGGCATCGTAAAAGTCCGCATTGACCACATCGGCAAGATAGTTCATGTGGGAGAATACTAAGCACCTATGATTAAGCGCACACTCTGTTTTTCACATCCAGCGTACCTGTCGCTACGTAACGGGCAGTTGGTCATCAAACTGGAGGCCCACGACGACAGCCCCGAGAAACAAGCCTCCGTACCCATTGAGGATATCGGCTTTGTGGTGCTCGACCACAAACAGATTACCCTTACTCATGGTGCCATGTCAGCGCTGGTGGAGAACAACGCCGCAGTCGTCACCTGCAACGATAGCCACATGCCAGTGGGCCTACTGCTACCGCTGGAAGGGCATACTGTACAGCAGGAACGGTTCCAAGACCAACTCACCTCATCCCTACCCCTGCGCAAACAGTTGTGGCAGCAGACCGTGCAACAGAAGATTCTCAACCAAGCCGCGCTGCTACGTGAATTGCACAACATCGAAACAGGCAATATGCGACAATGGGCGTCTGACGTGCGCTCAGGCGACAGTACCAATCTCGAGGGTCGGGCCGCCGCCTTCTATTGGAGCCAAATGTTTCCCGAGATACCGAGTTTCACCCGAAGCCGTGAAGGAGCCTATCCCAATGCACTACTCAACTATGGTTACGCCATTCTCCGCGCTGTCATCGCACGAGCCCTCGTCGGCAGCGGGCTGCTCCCCACACTCGGCATCCACCACCACAACCGTTATAACGCCTACTGTCTGGCCGACGACATCATGGAGCCCTACCGTCCTTTCGTCGACCGACTTGTTGTGGAAACGATGGCCTCCTGCTGCGATACAGAAGTTACCACGGCCATCAAAAGCCGACTGCTCACCGTTCCCACACTTGATGTTTGTATAGGAGGACAACGCAGTCCACTAATGGTAGCGGCCAGCCAGACCTCGGCTTCACTAGTCCGATGCTTTGCTGGCGAAGCACGACGGATCACTTACCCCGAACTGTAATGGATCGGTTCAGCGAATACCGCATCATGTGGCTGCTCGTATTCTTCGACCTACCCACCGAGACCAAGAAGGAACGCAAAGCCGCCGCCGATTTCAGAAAACATCTAGTTGGTGATGGTTTCACCATGTTCCAGTTCTCCATCTATGTACGGCACTGTGCCAGCCGCGAGAATGCCACTGTACATTTGCGGAGGGTCAAAAGCATGCTGCCCGAATATGGGCAGGTGGGGTGTTTGACCATCACTGATAAGCAATTTGGAGACATTGAGCTATTTGTACGGCGCAAAGAGGTTGTCGTCAATGCGCCTGGTCAGCAGTTGGAGTTGTTCTGACTTCCGAACATTCGATTAGGATTACAGAAACGGTGGGTACAAATAAAAAATCTCGCCACTTGTGGCGAGATTTTTATTGCATTGACGACATCTAAAACATTGTTGTTTATCTCATTACCGACATCAAGATGTCAAGTATAGAATGTCAATGTTCTCTTTTTAAGCAATTCACAACGCAGAGATTGTTTATGAGAACTCTTAATCAGATGTCAAGTATAGAATGTCAATGTTCTCTTTTTAAGCAATTCACAACTTGCTCTTAATTTTCTTTTAGCTTCAGAATGATGTCAAGTATAGAATGTCAATGTTCTCTTTTTAAGCAATTCACAACTTATAATCAACCCCCCATTCTATCCAATCCGATGTCAAGTATAGAATGTCAATGTTCTCTTTTTAAGCAATTCACAACGTTATTACGGATTAGTTAAATCAGGAGATTGATGTCAAGTATAGAATGTCAATGTTCTCTTTTTAAGCAATTCACAACGTTCATGTTGGCCCAAATTGAAACCTAATAGATGTCAAGTATAGAATGTCAATGTTCTCTTTTTAAGCAATTCACAACATGCCACCCGTCTGTCCGCCAGCGTCACGGGATGTCAAGTATAGAATGTCAATGTTCTCTTTTTAAGCAATTCACAACCGACCCGACCAACGGGGTGAAGTGCGACCAGATGTCAAGTATAGAATGTCAATGTTCTCTTTTTAAGCAATTCACAACTATTGAACTACCGTTCCAATTTCGGACTGGGATGTCAAGTATAGAATGTCAATGTTCTCTTTTTAAGCAATTCACAACACCCTTGGTGGGTAAGAATAATTTGGCTTTGATGTCAAGTATAGAATGTCAATGTTCTCTTTTTAAGCAATTCACAACAATATCGTTTAATAACTGACACGGCCTATAAGATGTCAAGTATAGAATGTCAATGTTCTCTTTTTAAGCAATTCACAACTGTGCGCCTGGTGAGAGACCGGGTGTGACGGATGTCAAGTATAGAATGTCAATGTTCTCTTTTTAAGCAATTCACAACGGTAGCGGGATATTGGAATTGATATCATTAGATGTCAAGTATAGAATGTCAATGTTCTCTTTTTAAGCAATTCACAACATAGTGACTGTTTTTTAATTTTTTATTTCGATGTCAAGTATAGAATGTCAATGTTCTCTTTTTAAGCAATTCACAACAGATCTGATTCGTATGTGATAAGCTTATATGATGTCAAGTATAGAATGTCAATGTTCTCTTTTTAAGCAATTCACAACACCAACCCTTCCATTGTGTCGCTCGTAAAAGATGTCAAGTATAGAATGTCAATGTTCTCTTTTTAAGCAATTCACAACCAAGATTCGCAGCCTTGCGCCGAGGGGATAGATGTCAAGTATAGAATGTCAATGTTCTCTTTTTAAGCAATTCACAACCTTTCCCCAGCAGTCGGCACACCGTCGATGATGTCAAGTATAGAATGTCAATGTTCTCTTTTTAAGCAATTCACAACTTTATATTATATATTATATATTATCTGAAAGATGTCAAGTATAGAATGTCAATGTTCTCTTTTTAAGCAATTCACAACTTTCAATATCGCAGCGTGTCGCAACCAGCCGGTGTAAATGACCACACTTTTATCAACAGTTGCAAACAAATGTATGTCAATGAACTATTAATAATAAAGCAGCAAAA
>LXOW01389930.1_pt1 | contig 12887 bp, 6 predicted proteins | sample 1368591 | NCBI WGS metagenome assembly LXOW01 (sample SAMN04884650, study PRJNA319009) | bovine gut metagenome | isolation source: Cow rumen | host: Bos taurus | place: Italy: Legnaro (PD) | collected 2014-07-09
GGTATATAATAGATAGGCATGGTGGACAAAACGATTTATAAGGTGGACAAAACGATTTTTGTCCTCTATGGTGCGTATTTTCCACTTCTTGAGCTATATCAAGACTATCTCTTGAGATAAATCAAGACCAAGAACTTGGGTTAGTACCAAACAATTTGGTAAAACAACGTGTGAAGTATTTGGGGTCATTAAAGCCAACAGCGTATGCTATCTCGGTGATGTTTCGATTGCCGGTCTTTGCCGACAGCATCTCCTTGGCCATGTTAAGACGGTAGTTACGTATGAATTGTCCAACAGGAAGACCGGCTTCAGCATTCAGGTGTTTGCTGGCCACCGTTCGGCTCATTCCTAATGCATCACAGAACTCTTGAACTCCAAATTCGGAATCCATATAGTGGTTTTCCATAATCTCCATAACGCGCTCCATAAACGGCTTGGTGCTTTTCATCACTTCTTCACGATCGGCTTCCACGCTCTTGGTTACGCTCTTCTTGTAGCGTTCTTGGTTGTCAAGGATGTTCTGGATGCGCGTTTGTAGCTGACGGGGATCTTCTGATTCCTCCAAGACCTTGCGTATGGGTTTATACAGCTGTTCGGCCTCGCGGCGCTTAACAATAGTTTCCCACCTATTATATATATAGATGAGTAACGCCACAAACATTATGGTTAACAGCAGTCGGAACCACCAGCTGCGCCAAAAGTAGGGCTTTACTATTACATCGATGGATATGGTATCACCCTCACCGGCCATCTGTACCGATTTGTATTTCACCTCGAAGGTATAGCTGCCTGCTGGCAGTGCACTGTATCGTACGGAGTGCTGACCGGGTTTCAGTACTTCCCAATCGTTGTCGAATCCCTTCAGTCGATAGCTGTAAACACCCTGCATCTCGTAACCATAATCGAGGGCAGAGAAATCGATAGAGAACGAGCGATGTCCTTCTTTCAACCAGATGGTCTTGGCAACCGATATGTCCTCCTTCAGATAGTCGCTACCCGCTATGGCTTCCTGATTATCAACCATCAGGTTGGTAAACGTCAGGTGTCCGTGATAGTGTGTGTCGGTGTTGTTGGCTATCATCTCAATAAGTCCAGCTTCGCTGCCCAGACAGATGGTTCCTGAGGCATCCTTGATGGCTGAGTTCCAATAGAAGTGAGGACTGATAAGTCCGTCGTATTGCGAGTAGTTGGTGAATGCCTGCAATTTGGGGTCGTAGACCGACAGACCGTTCTGTGTAGTAATCCACAAACGCCCGTTACGGTCTTCTACTATACCCTTAACGCCGTTATATACCAGTCCGTTAGCCTGAGTAAGCACCTCAAATCGCTCTTTGCCATCATTGTCAACCACTCGTTTGTAGAGTCCGTATCCGTTACTGCCCAACCACAGCGTACCATCACTGGCTTCGCAGAAGGATGATATCTTATCAACAATCTTCGAGCTGGGGTCGGACAACAGGTGGCGGATAGCGCGATTCTCAAACTTACCGTTCTTTCTTGATTTCAGGTCGACAATCACCACGCCTTGCATGCATCCCATCCACAGATGCCCGTCCTTGGTGACGATAGCGCCTATACAACCACGCTCCAGCTGACAACCCTCGAAAGGCTCTTCCAGTTGGTTGGTCTTGAAATTGTAGAAGAACATACCGTCATTACTACCTATCCACATGCCGTTGTTAATGTGGTCGTAGGCCATTGCACCAATAAAATTCATCAGTCGGGCCTGTTCGGGTGGTAGCTCAACACGTACTATCGTTTGCGGATTCTTCATGTCTATCCAACAAAGTCCGCCTCCCCATGTGCCTATCCACAATCGTCCGTAGCTGTCGGCAGTCAGGGTGGAAACACTATTGTGAGGCAGCGCTGAGTTGTCCTTGGTGTAGTGCGTAAAGGTGCGCTCTCCTTTCAGTCTGCGGTTCAGTCCGCCTTCCACCGTTCCAACCCAAAGCGTTCCGTCGGAAGCTGCATACATCGCATTTACCGGGTTGGGCGAGAGTGAGCCAGGATCGGCAGTATGCACGCTGTTCTGCAGCAGCAGCTGTCGTGGCACCAGTCGTACCACGCCACCAGCCTCAGTACCAATGTATATTAGGCCGTTGTCAACCCATAGGTTGTGTACAAAGTCGTTCTTCAGCGGTGGGTTGCTGGCCTGCGTCCAAGCCGTAAAGCTGTTAGTCTTGTCGTCATAGATGTTAACACCGCATAGCGAACCTACCAGCAATGTGTTGTCGGGCATCAGAGCCAGACGCGACAGGAACTCGTGCGATAGCTCCTGGATAGGTGTCTGTTCCAGCTGATGCAGATACGGGTCGTATCGGAACAGGCCGTGATTGGTGCTGAACCATATCACATTGCCCCGTTTCAGCATATCGGTAATGTAGAGACCGTATAGTGGCTTCAGTAGCGGTGATATCTCTTCACGTATCAGTTGCCCGTTCTTCTCTACCATACGGTATATGCCTCTGTCAATGCCTATCCAGACGTTTCCGTTGCCCTCTATATCACGTACGCTGATTTCTGGGGTGTTGTCAGAGTAGCGATAGGTGGCAATACGGCTGATTTTCCCATTCTCTGTAAAAGTAATCAGATTCACATATCTTGTGGTGATGAGCCAGATGCGTCCTAATGCGTCGCAATAGGTCTTCACGCCGGGCTGAGCCAGCAGTTCTCCGATGTTACCCTTGTCTGCCTTGGGCACTATGGGTAGCATGGTGTTCAGGTCAATCACGTTGGTGCCTTCATCAAAGGCTACCCATAGGCGCTTAAACCGGTCTTCGGCCACCGACTTGCACGACAGACTCTTCAGTCCCAGCGCCGGTGTCATCATGTTGAAACCGTCGTACCTTACCAGTCCGCCACCATAGGTGGCTATCCACAGAAAGCCGTTGGAGTCGGTAAACAGCCAGCTGATGTTATTGTGTGGTAATCCGTTTTCCAGGTTGATATACGACAGATTATAACGCTCAGTCAGAATGTTGCCGTTAGCCCAGGTGGCTAACGACAACATACAGGTTATTATAATCGTCGTAAAACGGTTCACTTCTTCGTCTTAATTCCAAATACACAGAAGGCACCTGCTACCAGCAGGAGGCCCGATACTATCATCATATATGCCTGATTGCTGCCCACAAGGGTAAGGATAGTACCACCCAGCAGAGCTGCTACAATCTGTGGTATACAGATGGTGCCGTTAAACAATCCCAGATAAGCACCCATGTGTCCGTAACCCTGCAGCGCATTGGTAACCAGTGTGAACGGACAAGCCAGCATAGCAGCCCATGCACAGCCGATGAGCAGGAATGGTATAATCTGCAGATACTGTCCTGGGCAGAATGGGATGAGTGCAAATCCCAGACCTCCTATCACCAGACTGACGGCATAAGCTATCTTGATATTTTTGAATCTTGGGATGATGGCTGCCCATACTACAGCACTTACTGCCTGCAGTGCATACAGCACGCCGGTCCAGTTACCTGCCACCTGATATTCCTCAGTTGCTGAGTCGGCTGTATTCCATACGGTTAGCGATACGGCATCCACCACATAAGTCCACATGTACAGGAATGCAGCCCAGCAGCAGAACTGTACCAGTCCGATACGCCAGAATGCCGATGGTGCGTTCTTCAACAGTACAATCCAGTTGCCCGAGTCTTCCTTCTCCTCAGGTGCTGGGTTGTATTCGGCATACTCCTGTGGTGGCCACTCCTTCACCTTGAGGGTGGTATAGATAACGCATAGTATCAGGATGGCAGCTCCGATGTAGAATGACCAGATAACGGTGTCGGGCACCACGCCTTCGGGAGCCACGTTCTTCAGTCCTATCCAGGCCAGGAAGAATGGGAAGAGGAATCCCACCACGCTACCGGCATTACACAGGAACGACTGGATAGAGTAGGCCTTACCCTTCTGTTTCTCGTTCACCATGTCGCCCACCATCATCTTAAATGGTTGCATAGCCATGTTGATACTGGTGTCAAGCAGCATCAGCATAATCAGGCCGAATATCATCACCATCGATATGCTCAATCCCAATGATCCGGCATTAGGCAACAGGCACATCACTGCCACAGCCGTCAGTGCTCCTATAAATAAGTAAGGTATACGTCGCCCGAATCGGGTCCAGGTTCTGTCGCTCAGTGTTCCTACGATAGGCTGTACCAGAATACCCATCAGTGGTGGTAATATCCAGAAGAAACTCAGCGAGTGAGGATCGGCACCGAGTGTACGGAAGATTCTTGAAATGTTAGCACTCTGAAGAGCGTATGCAATCTGCACACCAAAGAATCCGAAACTCAGATTCCATAACTTCCAAAATGATAAATCCGGTTTTTGTCTCATAGTTCTATGTTTTTATTTTTTAATTCTTTAATTTTTATATTATTTCGTTGTTCCCCTAACCACGAGTCGCGTCCTAATCACTCTTTTCTCAATCTTCTCGAGTGGCGACAGTCCCTCCACCTTGTCCATCAGGATGGTAGCTGCCTCTTCGCCCACGCGGTGTCCGCGCTGCTCCACGGTGGTCAGCATCGGGTCGCAGGCCACAGCTCGCTGTCCGTTGGTAAATCCGCATATCTGCACTTCCTCTGGCACTTTGATGCCTGCATGTTTCAGCGTATAGAGTATGCCTATGGCGGTATCATCGTTCACGGCAAAGTAACCATCGGGCGGATTCTCTATCGCCATCAGCTTGGGTGTCTGCTCCTCGGCCATGGCACGGTTGTCACATACGGTAACTATGCTCTCGTCTATCTTCATGCCGTGTTTTAGTAGAGCATCCTTGTAGCCGTTAAAGCGGTTCTTCGATATCTCCAGCTGCATAGGACCTCCATAAAATGCTATGCGCTTGCAGCCCGACTCTATCAGGTGATTCACGGCGTTCATGGCTCCCATATAGTCATCCACCACCACTCGGCTGGCATTCACGCCCGTACATATTCTATCATAGAACACCATGGGTATACCAGCATCTATAAGCTTCTGATAGTGGTCGTAGTTCTTGGTGTCTTTGGCTTGCGACACAATGACGCCGCACACCTTGTATCGGTGGAAGTTCTCGCATATCTGTGCCTCGCGCTCATACTGCTCGTCGCTCAGAGCCACCATTATCTGGTAGCCACGGGCTGAGGCCGCCTCTTCAATGCCGGTAAGTATCGATGAGAAGTAATAATGAGTAAACTCTGGAACAATCACGCCTATCAGTCTCTGTGGCATCATGCGGCTGTGGCGCAGCGCCTCGCCTATGGCGTTAGGATAGAAGTTGTGTTCGCGGGCATACTGCTGTATGGCTTTGCGACGCTCTTGACTGATACGAGGTGAATCCTTCAGTGCACGCGATACTGTAGCCACGGAAATGCCGAACTCCCGTGCTATGTCCTTCATTGTCATTGGCGCTTTTTCCTCCATCGGTCCTCAATTATTCTGCGTGCAAAGATAATGCAAAATGAAATAAAAACCAAATATTTTCTGTTTTTTCTGATATGTTGCGTGTTAATTGTAATGCAAACGTTTGCATATTGAAAATAACAAATTTAAACAAAAAAAAGAATAACGTATCAAAATCTGATTTATCTTTGCACCGATAAAACTGTAAATTCAAGCTCCATAAAAGCTTAAAACGATATAACAATAACAAATTAACTCTAATTAAAAATGTAATGATGAAGCAGGTAAACATTCAATTTCCGCTTAGGATGCTTGGCCTTATTTTGGGCTTATTCCTATCGGTAAGTGCCTTTGCTCAGATTGACGTAAAAGGCCATGTGAAAGATGCTACAGGCGAACCCATTATCGGCGCAACAGTACGCGTAGACGGCACACAGACCGCTACTATTACTGATTTCGACGGTAATTTCGCTGTTAAGGCAAATCAGGGTGCTACGCTTAGCATTTCGTATGTTGGTTATGTAACCGCACAGGTGAAAGCTGCACCAAATGTAACTGTAGTTCTTCAGGACGACCAGACTGTTCTGCAAGATGTTGTAGTTATCGGTTACGGTACCGTAAAGAAGAGCGATGCTACTGGTTCGGTTATGTCGGTTGAGGCCGATCAGCTGAACAAGGGTCTTGCCACATCTCCAGCCGATCTGTTGCAGGGTAAAACTCCTGGTGTACAGATTACTACTAACAGTGGAGCTCCTGGAGCTGGTTCTAAGATCCGTATCCGTGGTGGTTCTTCACTTTCAGCCTCTAACGACCCTCTGATCGTTATCGATGGTCTGCCCATCAGCTCAACCGATATTTCTGGTGGTGACGTGCTGAACACTATCAATCCTAATGACATCGAAAGCTTCTCAATCCTGAAGGATGCTTCTGCTACTGCTATTTATGGTAGCCGTGCATCAAACGGTGTAATCCTGATTACCACAAAGAAGGGTAAGGCTGGTGCTAAACCACGTATCAACGTAGATATGAGTGGTACATTCAAAACCGTAGCTAAGAAGGTTGAGGTGCTGGGTGCTGATGAGTTCCGCGAGTTCTTCATGAAGAACTACGGTGACAAAGAGGCAGCTGTTGCAGCTCTGGGTAATGCCAACACCAACTGGCAGGATCAAATCTATCAGACAGCATTTGCTGAGGAGATCAATGCCAGCGTAGCTGGTGGCTATGTTGCCAAGGAGAGTAACTTCAAGATGCCTTATCGTGTTAGTGCAGGTTTCTTGAACAATAGCGGTACATTGAAGACCACAGGCATGACTCGTGGTACTGCTGGTTTCAATCTCACTCCAACACTGCTTGACGATCGTCTTACTATCAACCTGAATGCTAAGGGCGTATTTACACATAACTCATTTGCTGATGAGGGCGCTATCGGTTCTGCAGTTCAGTACAACCCACTGAAGCCCGTTTATAATGCCGATGGTACTTACACTCGTTGGGAGAGCAATGGTGCACCTAACACCATGTCAACTTTGAACCCAGTTGCTCAGTTGTATCAGCAGAACAAGGACTCTTACGTACGTCGTTTCGTAGGTAACGCTCAGTTCGACTATAAGTTTAAGTTCCTCGATGGCCTGCGTGCTAACTTGAACCTCGGTATCGACTATTCAACCACTACAGGTTGGAATGTTACCGAGCAGGGTAGTGAGGTTTCTTACCATAATAAGGTAGAGAACGGAACAGGTGCTTGGCAGAAGTACACTCAGACACGTCGTGATAAGACTCTTGAGTTCTATCTGGCATACGCTAAGGAACTGAAGGAGATTCAGAGCCGCTTCGATGTACTGGCCGGTTACAGCTGGCAGCACTTCTACAACGAGAAGACCGATCAGAAAATGGCTAACGATGGTAGTAAAACTGCATATCCTGTTTCTGAGCCTCTCTTCAAGACCGAGAGCTATCTCGTTTCATTCTATGGACGTTTGAACTACTCTCTGATGGATCGTTACCTCCTCACCTTCACACTGCGTGACGATGGTACATCACGTTTCCAGAACAATAAGTGGGGTCTGTTCCCATCAGCTGCTTTTGCATGGCGTATCAGTGAGGAGCCATTCATGCAGAATGCAGAGTGGTTGTCAAACCTGAAGCTGCGTCTGGGTTATGGTATCACCGGTCAGCAGAACATTAACCAGGGTGACTATCCTTCAATTCCTACTTATCACACCAACCAGAATGGTTCACTCTACCAGTTCGGTAACACAGTTATCACCCCAATCACTCCAAAGGGCTATGCTGCTCAGATTAAGTGGGAGGAGACAACAACCTATAACATTGGTTTGGACTTCGGTTTCGCTCGCAACCGCATCAATGGTAGCATCGATGTTTATCAGCGCAAGACCAAGGACCTGTTGAATAAGGTTCCTGTAGCTGCTGGTACTAACCTCACCAACTACTTGCTGATGAACGTAGGTGACTTGGAGAACAAGGGTATCGAGGGTGCCATCAATGTAGTGCCCATCGAGAAGAAGGATCTGCGTTGGGAGATTGGTTTCAACGTTTCTTATAACAAGAACAAGATTACCCGCTTGACAGCCAGCGACGATCCAAGTTATGCAGGTGTTGAGACTGGTGATATCTCAGGTGGTGTAGGTAACAAGATTCAGATTCATAAGGTGGGCAACCCCGTTAGCTCGTTCTATGTATTCCAGCAGGTTTACGGCGAGGATGGCAAACCACTCGAGGGTGTATACGTTGACCGTAACCACGACGGACAGATTACTGACGACGACCGTTACGTTTACTACAAGCCCGATGCAGATGTTAACCTCGGCCTGAACACTGAGTTTAGCTACAAGAAGTGGACACTCTCTGCATCACTCCGCTCAAGTCTTGGCAACTATGTATACAATAATATCGCTTCAAACACTGAGATGAAGGCTGACATGTGGACCAACAACTTTATTTGCAATCGTGTGGCTACTGCTCCTTACAGCAACTTCGCTCAGGCTCAGTATAAGAGCGACTACTATGTACAGAATGCTTCGTTCCTGAAGCTCGACAAGGTGACACTTGCTTACAATATTGCTGACTGGGTACGTGTTAACTTCACAGCACAGAACATCTTCACTATTACCAACTACAAGGGTGTTGATCCTGAGGTGGCTAATGGTATTGATAACAACATGTATCCCCGCTCACGCAACTTCATCTTAGGTGCAAGCTTTAACTTTTAATTAATAGGAGGATAAGAATATGAAACTCAATATAAAGAAAAACGGATTATACAGCTTTGCCTTTGCTACTGCTGTGTCGCTGACAGCGTGTGTGGGCGATTTGGATGTAACTCCAATCGATCCAAACCTCGACACTCCAGAGAATGTGCTTACTAGCACACAGGCATATAACCAAATGCTGGCAAAATGTTACTCAGGTCTTTCTGTAAGTTCGCCTGATGGTGATAGCGGTAGCCCTGATATCGAAGGTATCGATGGTGGTTTCGGTCAGTATCTGCGTGCCCTCTACAACATGCAGGAACTGCCTACCGATGAGGCTGTTATCGGTTGGAACGACCAGACTCTGAAGGATCTTCACGGACTGCAGTGGACTGCCAGCGATGTATTTGTAAGTGCAGCTTACAGCCGCGTATTCTATCAGATATCTATCTGTAACGAGGTGATTCGACAGATTGATAAGTCGGGCAGTAATGATGCAGTTATGCAGCAGTATCGTGCTGAGGCTCGTGCCATTCGCGGTTTGAGCTATCTGCATGCTATCGACCTGTTTGGTAATGTTCCTTTCACCGACGAGAATTCAGAGGTAGGTGGTGCTAACCCTGAGCAGATCAGTCGTGTCGATCTCTTTAACTGGCTGGTTAAGGATATGGAAGAGACAGCAGAGATTCTTCCTGCTGATCCTGAGAAGTATCGTGCCGGTAAGGGACTTTGCTATATGATTCTGGCTAAGCTCTATCTGAATGCAGGTGTTTACACAGGTACTCCTAACTATCAGAAGTGTGCTGATTACTGCCAGAAGATTATCGATTTGGGCTACAAACTCGAGAGTGCTAACGATTACTGGAAACTGTTCTGCGCTGATAACGACCAGTATCTGGGTGTAGGGCACGAGATTATTTTCAGTGTATATCAGGATCACATTAACACTCAGGCATATGGTGGTACTACCTATATCATCAATGCTCAGGTGGGTGGTAACATGAATTATGCCGACTACGGACTTGGTGGTAACGGTTGGGGTGGTATCCGTGTAACTCCTCAGTTTGTCGACAAGTTTGAGGATGGTGACCAGCGTGCTACATTCTTCACTGATGGTCAGAGCAAGGAGATTAAGGATGTAAGCGACTTCTTCAGTGGCTATGCATTTACCAAGTTCACTAATCTGAAGGCTGATGGCAGCATGTTAGCTGATGCTAACTCATTCCCTGATACCGACTTCCCTGTATTCCGTCTGGGTGATGTATATTTGATGCTGGCTGAGTGCCAGGTTGTAGGTGGCGTAAGTTGCGATGGTATTGCTAAGTTCAACGCTATCCGTACTCGTGCCGGAGTAGGTGAGATCGCTAGCCCTAAGGCTTCTGATATCATCAACGAGCGTGCCCGCGAGCTGGCCTGGGAGTGTCACCGTCGTAGTGACCTGGTTCGTTTCAACCTCCTCACCACAGGCGATTATCTCTGGTCACATAAGGGTATGAACAGCAATGTAGGTACTCCTCACGCTGTTGACGCCAAGTACAATCTGTTCCCATTAGCTTCAAGCGATTGCATGTCAAATCCTAATCTGAAGCAGAACGCTGGTTATTAATAATTGAAAATTGATAATTGAAAATTGATAATTATGAATACTAAATATTTTAAGAGTGGTTTGTTGTTCGCAGCTTTCGCTATGCTGTTCGCAGCTTGCGATTCTGATCGCGACGACAATCCTACACTTGGTCCGAATCACACAGCCAATACTTTCGTGGTAAACCAATCACCTTTGGCTGACCAGTATATCCAGCTTACTGCTGACAATACTGTGAATTTGACTTGGTCTCAGCCCAACTATGGTGTTAATACCGTAGTTAACTATAAGATTGAGGTTGGCATGGGCGGAACCTGGGAGCAACTTGAAACCAGTTTCACTTCTTGCGTAGCAAATATTAGTGGCGAGGAGATTGCCAAGGCTATCTGTAAAATCGATGGCTTTAAGACTGAGGACGATTACGTTCCAATGGGCTTCCGTCAGGTTGACATGCGCGTAACTGCAAGTATTCAGACCACAGCTTCTGATGTTGTTCCTGGCACTACCATTACTTCTAATGTTGTAAGCTTCAACCACATGGCTGCTTATTGCAATATTCCAAGCAAGGGTACTCTGTGGGTAATCGGTAGCTGCTGCGGTTGGCCTGAGCCTTCTGCTGGAAACAAGGATAAGCTTGTTGAGGGCAACTGGTTCATCATGGAAACCGAGATTGGTAGTGGCATCTACCAGGGTACAGTTACAATGCCTGAGGGCGATCTTACCTTCCGCTTCTACGGTAAGCTTACCGGATGGGATGGTGGCGACTCTTATGGATTCCAGGTTGACGATAATGCAACAGAGTTCGAATTTGGTTCTGATGGTGTATTCAATGGTTCAATTCTTAAGGGTAAGGGATCTTACACATTCCTCGGATTCCCTGGTGGCGATTTGGAGCTTACTGTCGATTTGAACAAGGGTACTGTTAAGTTCNNTAGGTTTATATACAATGGCTCTTCTCTGCATGGGATTGGTGAGCTGTAATCAGGACTTCGATACCGAGTTCGTGCCACAGACCAATCTGCCCGAGAGCCTGCTGCAGATGAGTGACGTGAGTGTTACTGCAACTGCACCAGCAACTATCAAACTGTCAGACTATATTGATGAGGAGGCAGGAATTGATAAGGTTATCCCCATTGGTACAGTTAGCGTAAAGGAAGGTGCTATGCCTGCCAATACCATTTTGAAGGCAGAGGTTGAGTTCTCGAAGAGTCCTGATTTTGATGATAGCATTATTCTCGATGCTAACAGTCTTGATGGTTCTAACGAGATTAGTGTAAAGGCCAGCGATCTGCAGGATGCATATTTCTACAATATCACCCGCAATCCTGCCGAGACACCTCTTTATATCCGTACTGAACTCCACACCGTAACAGCTGGAACAGCTGAGGCTATCGTTGGTAAGCCTGGTGAAAACTTCTTTGCTGAGCGTACTGTACAGTTCACTCCGCTGAAGAAGGTGGTTATTGCTCAGAACTATTACCTTGTAGGTGGTCCTAATGACTGGCAGAAGTCTGCAGCCAACAAGACTATTAAGTTCGAGCATAGTGATGCTGATGTATACGAGGATCCTATCTTCAGTGTTGTATTTGATGCAAGCAAGGATGGTGATACATGGTTCGCTATCGGCGATGATGAGGCTTGTGAGGCTATCGGTGCTGGTGCAGATGGAGCATGGGACAAACTCCTTGGTATTGTAGGTGGTAATAGTGAGGCAACATCAGGTCGTCTTGACTTCCGCTACAATATGGGTGCCGAGAATTCATTCAAGGTTGCTGCTGGAACAGCTAAGAAGATCAAGGTTACCATTAACATGATGGACTATACCTTCACTGTTCAGGCTATTAACGTTGCTGATAACTATTATATCGTAGGTGGTCTTGGTGACTGGTATGGAACAGCTTGTGATAAGTCTCAGAAGTTCTCTCACAGCAGTGCTAGTGTAGCTGATGACCCAGTATTCACCTATGTATTCGAGGGTAATGGTGGTGACATCTGGTTCGCTATTGGTGACGATGATGCTTGTGATGCTATCAAGAATGATAACGACTGGTCTAAGCTCTATGGTACAACATCAGGTAATGGTGAAAACGGTCTGACCGGTTCTTTGGCTCGTCGTTCTGCACTCAGTGACGATGGCTCGTTCAAGGTTGATGGTACTTCTAAGTTTGTACGTGTACAGATTAACATGGCTACATTGACCTACACCATCACTCCGCTGAACTTTGCTGAGTACCTCTGGGAGGCTGGTGTGAACAACAACTGGGGTACTGAAGCACAGCCACTCTATTGTGGTGATGGCAATGGTACATATGTAGGATTCTTCTATGCTCAGGATGCCGACTGGTCTGGTGGTAAGGGTGCCTTCAAGTTCCAGACTGAGTTCAATAACTGGGATGTGAACTATGGATATGGCACAGGAGACGATGCTGCTGGTACACTTGGTGGCGAAAACTTCCTGGTAGATCCAGGCTTCTATCGCGCAGAGATCGATCTCGCTAACCTGACTTACAAGTTGACTAAGATTACCACTATTGGTATCATTGGTCCTGCTCAGGCAGGTGGATGGAGCGAGGATACTGATATGACCTACAACTCAGAGACAGGTGCTTGGGAGGCAACTATTGATCTGGCTGCCGACGAGATTAAGTTCCGTGCTAACGACGGTTGGGATATCAACTGGGGTGGCTCTGTTGAAAACCTGACTCAGG
>LXOW01376268.1_pt1 | contig 12886 bp, 8 predicted proteins | sample 1368591 | NCBI WGS metagenome assembly LXOW01 (sample SAMN04884650, study PRJNA319009) | bovine gut metagenome | isolation source: Cow rumen | host: Bos taurus | place: Italy: Legnaro (PD) | collected 2014-07-09
ACCACCACCGCAGGTTTCGGTCAGTGGGCTGCCGCCAACTTCCCCGGTCAAAAGGCCGTGACAGTCATCCATCGCAGCGACAATAACGATGAGCAGGTGGCCGAAGCCATCGCCAATGCCATTTTATACCATGCCGGCTGCAACAATGAAATGACAGAACAGAACCGAGCCAAAGCCACTGAAATTTCACAGAAAGCACTATGGAAAAACCTGTACGACAATTATCTGGACTGCTACAACATTGCTCTTTCCAAGAGCTTCGACCGCTCTGACCTCTATCGGAACAAAACTCCAAAAGTTGGACTTTTTGTGGAGAAATCCCAAAGACCAGAACCGATCTGGCATCGCATCTCTGTCAAGTCGAAATTACCGGAAAAGCTTAAGAAACTGGAGAAGTTGTCACAGAACTTATGGTGGAGCTGGAATTACGAAGCGCGCGAATTGTTTGAGGAGGCAGCAGGAAAAGAACGCTGGCAACAATACGAGGAAAATCCCGTTTATCTGTTGCAAGAACTGCCCTCCAGCTGCATTGAGAAATTGATGAACGACAGTGATTATCTGGCCAAGTTGGACTTTGTTTATGCTGATTTTGAACGCTATATGAACGAACCCCGCAGTCGCAAGGAGGAGCAGGTGGCCTATTTCAGCATGGAATTCGGCATCAGCAACGAGCTCAAAATTTTCTCGGGTGGTTTAGGCATGCTAGCCGGCGACTACCTCAAGGAGGCCAGCGACTGCAATGTCAACATGGTGGGTATCGGTCTGCTGTACCGTTACGGCTATTTCACTCAGCAGATTTCATCTATCGGTGACCAAATCAACCTGTATCCTCCACAGAGTTTCTCAAAGCTGCCTATTCACCCTTACAAAGATGAGGAAGGCAAGTGGATTACCATCAGTTTGGCATTACCAGGCCGCAACCTGTATGCACGTATCTGGCGTGTGGATGTTGGACGTGTACCCTTGTTCCTTTTGGACACCGATTTCAGCGACAACTCGGAAGAAGATAGAAAGACCACCAACACCCTCTATGGTGGCGACATCGAAAACCGACTCAAACAGGAAATTTTATTGGGCATCGGAGGTATAAGAGTGCTTGACAAACTCAACATCCATCCCACCATTTTCCATTTGAATGAAGGACATGCGGCTTTCCTGAACCTGGAACGTCTGCGCACTTTAATGCAGGAACAACAAATCACCTTTAGCACCGCCATCGAACTGGTACGCTGCTCATCGTTGTTCACCACACACACACCGGTTCCCGCTGGCCACGACAGTTTCAGTGAGGACCTGATGCGACGCTACTTCTCCTATTTCACAGAAAGATGCAACATCGACTGGCCAGACTTCATGTGCCTGGGGCGCAAAAACATTGACGATGTTGGCAAGTTCTCGATGAGCATCCTTGCCTGCAAACTGTCGCAGGAAGTCAACGGCGTAAGCGCCATTCATGGACGTGTAAGCCGCGAAATGTTCAGCTTCCTTTATGAGGGCCACATGCCGGAAGAACTGCACATCGGACATGTCACCAATGGCGTGCATTATCCCTCATGGGCACACAAGAAATGGCAGTTATTCCACAAGCAATTATTTGACAACCAATTTATTAAAGACCAGTCTAACGACCAAATCTGGAAAAAGATTTATGAAGTGGATGATGCTGATATCTGGAAAATCAAAGACGACCTCCGTGAGGAATTGATTGACAACATCAAGATATTGCTGGAAGCACAGATGCGCCGCCGCAACGAGTCGCCCGACCTGATTATGCACACGCTGAAATCCATCCGCAAGGATGCGTTGACGATAGGCTTTGCCCGCCGCTTCGCCACCTACAAGCGTGCCCATCTGCTCTTCACCAATGAGGAAAGACTGAGACGACTGCTCAACAACCCCGAGCAACCTGTGCAGTTTGTCTTCGCCGGCAAGGCGCACCCGCACGACAAGGCTGGCCAGGACCTCATCAAACGAATTTTGGAATTCTCGCGCAAACCCGATTTCATCGGCAAAATCATCATACTGGAAAATTACGACATCATCCTGGCCAAGAAACTCATCTCCGGCTGCGATGTGTGGCTCAACACCCCTACCCGCCCCTTGGAAGCCTCTGGTACCAGTGGCGAAAAAGCTGTCATGAACGGCGTGCTCAACTTCAGCGTACTCGACGGCTGGTGGGCAGAAGGCTATAAAGAAGGTGCCGGCTGGGCTATCAATGAGCAAATTACATATACCGACAATGGTTTGCAAGACCAATTGGATGCCACCACCATCTATGCGATGATTGAAGATCAGATTGCGCCTTGCTTCTATCGCCGCGATGAAAAGAACATTCCTCACGACTGGGTGAAGATGATGAAGAACTGCTTCTACAAGATTTCTCCTCATTTCACCATGAAACGCCAGCTGGATGACTATTACGAGAAATTCTACTGCAAATTGGAAAAACAGCATAAATTATTAACAGAAAATAATTTAGATAATACTTTCAATTTAGTTAGATGGAAAAACAAGGTCATTACGGCATGGGATAACATTGAGGTTGTTGACATTGACCAGTCCGAACCCGCTGAAATCACGTTCACCTTGGGTGACCAAATCACCACTACTATTCAACTGAGATTAGGGACGCTTCGCGCAGAGGACATCAAAGTGGAGTTGGTTTGCACTAAAATGCATAATAACAAACGTGTTTTCTATAAGAAATTCCCCTTCGAATTCTTAGACACGAAAGAGGACACTGTTCGTTATCGTTGCTCGGTCAAGCCAACAGACGCCGGTGTCATCGATTTCTCCATCCGCATAACCCCTGCCAATCCTATGTTGCCACACGACATGGATTTCAACCTTGTAAAATGGCTGTAAAACTAATGTTATTAGACAAACTGAAAGACTATAAGGTTTATCTCTGTTCCAAATCTCCCCGCCGGCAAGAGCTGCTTGCCGGCATGGGCATTGACTTTGAGTACCTGCCCACCAATGTGGAGGAGAAGCATCCCGATACCGACAATCCCGTGGAGGTGGCCGAATACTTGTCGAAGCTCAAGCTGTCGCCCCTCAAACTGGGCGACTATCCCAGCAACACCATTTTCATTGCCTGCGACACCATAGTGGTGTTGGACAATAAGATCCTTGAGAAGCCCAAAGACGAGGCCGATGCTGAACGAATGCTCCACGAGCTGTCGGGCAACAGCCACACCGTCATCAGTGGCCTCACCGTGGCCACCCCCGAACGGCAACTCACCTCACACCGCCAGACTGAAGTGCGTTTCGCGACATTAAGCGAGGAGGAAATCCGCTACTACGTGCGGCAGTACCATCCTCTCGACAAAGCCGGTGCCTACGGAGTGCAGGAGTGGATAGGCCACATCGGCATCGATGCCATCAACGGCTCATTCTACAATGTGATGGGACTGCCCACCAAGTTGTTGTGGAACATGCTGATGGAAATCACGGGGGGATAATTGAGAATTGATAATTGATAGTTGATAATTGACAATTGAGTTTAGGAGTTTAGGAGTTTAGGAGGTTTAGGAGGTTTAGGAGGTTTAGGAAGTTTAGGAAGTTTAGGAGGTTTATGGTTCAAAACGGATATTACAGTTACAAGCAATTCCTTCTTGAACGCTTTGGCGAGCCCGTGCTCAAACTGCCCATTGACGCTGGTTTCTCCTGTCCCAACCGCGACGGGACCATCGGCACCGGTGGCTGCACCTACTGCCTCAACAGCGCCTTTGTGCCCCGCTACTGCTCTTCCGAAAAAAACATCTTCCAACAGATTGACGACGGCATCGCCTTCCACCGCCAGCGTGGACGCGAAGCCAATATTTTCTTAGCCTATTTTCAGGCCTTTTCCAATACGCACGCCTCCTTGGCCAAATTGCAGGAATTATATGAGGCCGCCCTGTTGCACCCCCAAGTGAAGGGACTCGTCATCGGCACCCGTCCCGATTGTATCGACGAAACGAAACTCAACTATATTGCCAGTCTCCAACAGCGGGCTTTCGTCAGCATCGAATACGGCATCGAGAGTTGCTACGACCGCACCCTGCAGCGCATCCTCCGAGGACACGATTTCGCCACTTCACAAAAGGCAGTGGAGCTAACCGCCTCTAGAGGCATCCACACCGGAGCACACTTCATCATAGGTCTCCCGGGTGAATCGCCTGCCGATTGGCTGTCGGCTGTAAACCTCATCAACCGGTTGCCCCTCAACAGCATCAAGTTCCATCAGTTGCAAATCATCAAAGGCACCCTCATGGAGCAAGAGTTTCAAGAGCACCCGGAAGACTTCCACCGCTATAGCATGGACGAGTACGTTGAGCTGATGGCAGCCACTGTTGCACGCCTGCGTTCCGATATCGCCATTGAGCGCTTCGCCTCCGAAGTGCCTCCCCGCTACCTCAGCGCCAACCCATGGAACCTCCAACGCTACGACGTTCTCTTACAACGCATCCGTCAACGACTGGAAGACAATGCCATTCAGCAAGGCCAAGCAAATACAATTAGCTCTGCAGAATGAAATAGTCCTGAAAGGACGACATCCTATTAACCCCTTACCAAACGACCGCAGGGAGGTGTGCAGTCTGACGAGAAACGACGGCCTGAATGGCCAACCAGCAGTCAGCCCAATGGCAACGCCTTGGGTTTGGAAACGAGATTTGATAATTATCGCCCTGAATGGGCAAAAGGTTATGCCCCTATGGGGCGATGGATGATGGTTGGAACACGCATTTCCCCAGGACGATGTCCTGGGCTGACAACTCAATGGCCTTTCAGGCCGTCATGCAATGGCATCCGCATACATGGAGGCGGCTGCGTCCCCGCAGGCGCTACTATCGAAGACAGCACTCCCTGTAACACCATACGGAAGTGTGGAGGTCCTTGCATTGCGGGAATTTCTTCCAAAATTTCCGATACGCACCATGACACTTTTGTTATACTTAAAATTTTTCATCACGCCATTCTTGCATATTTTCGCACAATAATTGCCACTTATCGACCAAAAAGTGTCATTTCTTACATTTTTGATTTTTAGCAAAATACACCCTTTTTGGCTATTGTTTTTCTAAATATTCCTTTGTAACTTTGCAGGCAGATTAACAACTAAATTATTAAGATATCCACCTTATAGACTTCTCCGATGGAGAGAGATATATAGATAGCATCATAAGATAAAAAGGATTATATGGCAAAGAAGAAAGAGAAAAAGACCAATGCAATGGTAGTAAAAAACAAGAACACCACTATGGTAACATCTGATAACGATATCCAATCACTTGAGGTGCAAAATTTGCACCTCAACCAACAAGATATTGAGAAACTGATATACGTTATCCGAGGTGCGCAAGTAATGCTTGATCGCGATTTGGCAATGCTTTATGGTGTAGAAACCAAAGCACTTAATCAGGCAGTCAAACGTAACATTAATAGATTTCCAGAGGATTTTTTATTCCAACTCACTCAGGAAGAAGTGATTGGTTTAAGGTCGCAATTTGCGACCTTGAATGCGAAAGATACGAACTTGAAGTCACAATTTGTGACTTCAAGTTCGGAAAACACTGATAATAAGGGAATTTTGATATCGCAAAATGCAACATCAAGTTGGGGTGGCACACGAAAATTACCCTATGTTTTTACTGAACTCGGTATTTCTATGCTAAGCAGCGTACTTCATTCCCAAATTGCTGTCGATACAAACATACGCATCATGAGGGCTTTTGTCGCTTCGCGTCGTTTTTTTGCTGCCAATGCACAAATGTTTCAGCAGATAGAGATTGTTGAGCATCACCAGCTTGCATTGGCCGCACACCAGCAGGATACTGATCAGCGGGTTCAACAAATTCTCAAGCGTTTGGATGACAAAAGCGATACTCCCACCCAAGGTATCTTTTTCGACGGCCAGTTCTTTGATGCCATTTCTTTCAGTTTGGCATACACCTCCACATGACTTTCTTTTCCACTTCGGGAAGTTTTTCTCGTCCTTTTCCCTTGGATGGAAAAGGGCACAAAAGATCAAGCCGACGGAAGTGCCACCGCACAGGCTCGTTCCCCCCAACCGTCGGCATCGCCCTCGCACGCANNGCGGTATGCTCTTACTATTATTTAACCAATAGCGTCCTAAATAATTTTTTTTGAAAGATAAGGGCAAAGGTCGGGATTTTTTCCGACCTTTGCGGTGAGAAAAAAAAACCTTATCTTTATGGCGGCAAATATAACACTTTTTGCGCAAGCAATAGCGACTCTCCCGAAAAAAATAATCAAGGGCATCATAAGCAAGTGCAACTCCGACAAGTTCTGCAAGGGATTTGACACTTGGAGCCAACTTGTCAGCATGATTTTCTGCCAGTTTGCAAACAGCACATCGGTCCGTGACATCAGTAACGGACTGAGGTCCGCCACGGGGAACCTTAACCACCTGGGCATCCGCGAGGCTCCGTCCAAGTCCACCGTGGCCTACCAGAACCGCCATCGTGGTTCCTCCGTGTTCAGGGAGATCTATTATGCCTGCCTCGAACATCTTGGACAGCACACGTTCGGGAAACGGAAGAAGTTCAAGTTCAAGAACCCCATAAAGCTGCTGGACTCGACGCTCATCTCGTTGTGCCTGTCGGTTTTCGACTGGGCGCACTACAAGACCCACAAGGGAGCCGTCAAGATGCACGCGCTGCTGGACTACGACATGCTCCTGCCGCATTACGTCCTCATCACGGACGGCAAGAAAGGGGACAACACGGCCGCCAAGCAGATACCCGTGGAGAGGGGGACGGTGGTGGTGTCCGACCGCTATTACTGCGATTTCGAGCTTCTGAACCTTTGGGACAGCAACGGGGTGTTTTTCGTGGTGCGGCACAAAAGCAACCTCTCGTTCAGAAAGGTGCGGGAGAATGACTTGCCCCCGGTCAGGCATCAGAATGTGCTCATAGACGAGATTGTCGAACTCACAAGCCCTCAAACAATCGGGAAATACCCCAAACAGTTGCGGCGCGTGGTCGTTTACAACGAGGAGAAGGGGATCACCGTCGAGTTGCTCACCAACAACTTCAACTGGGCGGCAAGCACCATAGGCGAACTCTACAAGTCAAGGTGGCTGGTCGAGATTTTCTTCAGGCACGTGAAACAGCTGCTGCACATCAAAAGCTTTGTCGGCACGTCGCAGAACGCGGTGGAGATACAGCTGTGGACGGCCCTGATCACCATACTGATGCTCAAATATCTCCAGTTCAAGGCATCATACGACTGGAATCTGTCCAACCTCGTCGCGTCGCTGCGTCTGAACACCTTCACCAAAATGGATCTCTGGAAATGGCTAAACGAGCCGTTCACTCCGCCACCCGACACGCTTGGCGACCCGAATGAGGGGGTTCAACTTTCAATTTTCTGATTTCTCTCCCGCAAATGCCCTATTTATCGGAGAATAATATTTTTTGGAAATTTATTTAGGACAGTATTGACCAAAAATATAACCAAAGTGAGAGGATTTCCAACTCTCATGTAAGTCTCATATAAGTCTCATATAACGCTCATACAAATAGGGGGCCAAAACAGTTATATTTTTCGCTGATTTTTTTGACCCTTGAATGACCCCTTTCAAAGGGATCTTGAACCGCGACTTTTTCAGCCTGTCAAGCATGCGTCATTTTTACACGTCATTTTTGATTTTTCGACAATCTCTTTATATAACATTGAACAAAAGCCATTTACCTGTTGACAATTCCACGCGTCACACGTCATTTGCGTCATTTCAATAAAAGTTCAGGTATAGCAATAAAATGAAAATGACGCGTTTTACGTGTGACGCATAACGTAAATGATTGACAACAAGTCAAATACTAACCGACGTGTCATTTATACGTCATTCAGAACCCTAAATATTTGCCGTTTTTCGTATTTTTGTCTCCCCAAAAACGAACATAAATGCCCCAATTCAGTACAAAATCCTGAATAAACTTGCAAATTTCCCTATGGGTAGGCATCATATATCTTGCCAATCACATGCCTTGATGCTGCGTGCCAAAGGCACGCCACTACTGGTCTGATTTCCCATACGGAGGCGCTTATCCTCGACAGGCCTCTGTAGAGACGGTGCATTTTCATTCTGTGACTTTTCTATATGATAGAAAAGTAACCAAAAGATCAAGCCAACTTTTTTCTTTCTGCCCTTTTCCCTTGGATGGAAAAGGGCACAAAAGATCAAGCCGACGGAAGTGCCACCGCACAGGCTCGTTCCCCCCAACCGTCGGCATCGCCCTCGCACGCATCATCATAGCAAGAGATTGGAGGGTTATATGGTTATGATATATTGGTTATTACAATTATGTTTTGCAGGCCGTTAGGTCTGCAGAGTTGGGTAGAAAAATGGATATGTAAATGAACCCTATGTTCATGGGCGGATGAACCCTATGTTCATGAGCGAATGAACCCTATGTTCGTGGGGCGATGAACACTAGGTTCAATGGCCAATGAACCCGGGTTCATTTTTCAGCACCCCTCACCTGCTCCAAAAACCGCAAGACGCCAAGGGATTCCCTATACGGAGGCGACTGCGTTCCCGCGGCCGCACGCACACCGTTTGGNNAGAACGAGATTTGATAATTATCGCCCCGAAAGGGCAAAAGCTTATGCCCCGATGGGGCGATGGATGATGATGGGGACACGCATTTACCTAGGACGATGTCCTGGGCTGACAGCCCAATGGCCTTTCAGGCCGTCATGCAATGGCATCCACAATCATGGAGACGCCTGCGTCCTACAGGCGCATGCATGCTGTTAGGTCTGCAGGAGCAGGAACCCCAGAACAAGGTACGAGGTACAAGCAACGACACCCTGAAGATAGATGCACACTAGTACTCAAATATCCAATTAAGATTCTCCCCAGGGCACCATTTAGCATATAAAGTTTCTATGTAAACGATTATGCCGAACTGTTCGGGAGAGTAGCGTAATGCTTTATTTCTGGCTTCGGCTGATGCCTCTTTTAAGATTTCCCGCCCCGTTTCTGTCCACTCTTTAATAGACAATCGCCCCTCTGCAAACATCTTTTCTCCGTGCCAGAATTTACTTCTATCATCGTCATCTGGATATGGATTTTCCTCTTCGAAATGATAATATTTGAATAGGTGCTGATAGTTCATGATATTTTGATAATGCATTCCCACATCTATTAATGACGGTTGAAAATAACCCTCAACAAGAACCTCACACAGCAAGTTCCTTCCGGCCTCTTTTTCCGTTGTATAATGCTCTGTCAAATGGAATAAACCATCATTTTGTTTCTCAAAACGGAATTTCTTCAACCAAAATCCCGATCTGGTTATATACAACCAGTTTTTATAATGACAGGGGGCATATCGGCATTCCCAATCAGGGGCATACCCCTGTACAAACGTNNCCCCTGTACAAACGTTCTGTACTGCTCGTCAGTAATGACCAATTCAGGCACAATCTCTGGCTTCCAATCCTCAAGATTAGGATCGGGGTATTCAACATCGTATATGATGATAGATTTTCTCATTCTTCTTATATTCACTCTCCATTCCTAAACCTCAGGTACATTGCCTCCGCCATTTCCTTCATCACTCTTTCGTAAAATTGAGGGTCTTCAAACAGCTTGGCGAATGCGTCCATTTGCTCGGTGTAGCATTTTTGCGCAATGTCAGCAAATGCTTTTGGGAAAATTGCGCTGGTGAACATAGCGGCATCGGTGTTCTTCGCCTGTTTCTTCAAGGCGGCACTGCCCTTGCTCATCTTATCATAAATGGTTTCTACAATCACACGGTCAGCCTCGGTGAACTTGCCCGCATACATTATGTTTATCTTGTCGATAATGTTCGCCAGCAGGTCACGTTTCTCCTCCTTGAACGCTCCTTCGCCGCCTTTCTCCGCCTTGACCTTGTTCTGCCCGTGTTCCAACTGTATGCTGCCGCTGAAGGTCTCGGTCAGTTTGTTGTTTATGAGGGCAATTTTATTGGTCAAATCCACCTTCTCGTGAGGGTTCTTCGGCAACAGTTTGTATAGGAGTTCGGTATAGACGTATGTCTTGTATAGTTCCTTGTCAAAAGTCCGAACAATCTGCGCCATATAAGCGTAAAAGCGGTTGAAGTTGCGGACAAGGAATCGCACCTTGAATTTGTCCTCAACGGGCAGGGTCTCGTATGCCGCCATCGTATTCTTGAACGCACTCGCCAACTTGCCCATATCGGTACTGCTCTGCTTGTTGGTGGAGTAAATCTTATATACCTTTTCCTCGTCATCGCTGTTCCATAGGTGGTACTGCTGAATGTCGTTAAGATAGCGGTACACCATATTGATGTCCACGCCTTCCTCCAACACGGTGTCCTCGAAGAAGGGTTGGAACGACTGCTTAATGCTGTCGGCATCGTTTACAAAATCCAGTACATAGGTATCCACCTTGCCTTCGTGACTGCGGTTCAGCCGTGATAAGGTCTGTACCGCTTTCACACCCCGCAGTTTCTTATTGACAAACATTGTATGCAACAGCGGCTCGTCGAATCCCGTCTGATATTTGTCGGCTACAATGAGCATATTGTACATATCCGAGGCAAAGAACAATGGCAGTTTGCCTTCGGTTATCTTCTGCCCGTCCGCCGAGTTGATTTGGGATTCGTTGTACTCCACTTCATTGTACTTGACCGTTCCGCTAAATGCCACCAACGGTTTCACTTCGTCATATCCCTTCTTCTTGCAGTATTCCTTCATTGCGAAGTAGAATCGGACGGCGTGCGCCCGTGACGGGGACACCACCATCGCCTTCGCCTGCCCATCAATCTTGTGCAGAGTGATTTCACGGAATTTCTCCACCATCACCTCCACAATCTGATTGATAACGAACTCGTGGCTGTCGTGGTACGCTTTGACCGCTCGTGTGGCAGGTGGTTCTTCATATTCGGGGTTGTCCTCGATAGACTTGGCGATTTCGTAAGAGGTTTCAAGCGTGGTGTAAAATTGCAGGACATCCAATATAAAGCCCTCGTCGATTGCCTGGCGCATACTGTAATGGTGAAATGCGTCATAGCCCTTTTCTGTCTTCACGCCAAAGGTCTCCAAGGTCTTGGGTTTCGGGGTGGCGGTGAACGCATAGAAATATAGGTTCTTGTGCTGGCCTTGCGTGAGCAGGGTCTCCATCATCACATCCATCTCGTCTTTCAGTTCCGCTTCGGTCTTTTCCTCAATCTCCGCCATCTCCCGCAACGCCTCGTCGGTGTCCGCCAAGGCCGCTTTCAGTTTCTCGGCACTCTTGCCCGATTGCGAGCTGTGAGCCTCGTCGACGATAATGGCGAAGTTCTTGCCTATATGGGAATCCAGTTCCTTATAAATGAGTGGGAAGCGGTGCAGCGTGGTGATGATGATACGCTTCTTGTCGTTGATGGCATCCTTCAGTTTGCTCGAATTGTCCTTGTCAGTAATAGTTTCTATCTGTCCTTCCAGATGCTCGAATCCAAGAATAGTGGCTTGCAATTGGGCGTTCAACACACGGCGGTCAGTCACCACGAACACGGTTTGAAACATCTCCTTATCAAGCTCATTATGCAGGGAGGCGAGGCGGTAGGTCAGCCAAGCAATGGAGTTGCTTTTGCCGCTGCCCGCAGAATGTTGCAGCAGGTAGTTTCTGCCCTCTGTTCTCGCCTTGGTGTCGGCAATGAGTTTCTCCACCACATCCAGTTGGTGGTAACGGGGAAATATCAGATAGGTGCTTTTCTTTTTCACCTGCTTGCCCTTCACCAATGAAATTTTCTCCTCGGTGATTCTGGAAATGTATCGTTGTAGCAGAGAAAGCAGCATCTCACGGTTAAGCACCCGTTCCCAAAGGTATGAGGTCGGATAGCCGTCGGGGTTTTCGGGGTTGCCGCCGTCACCGATATTGCCAGCCCCGTTGCTGCCTTGGTTGAACGGCAGGAAGCGGGTCTTTTCCTTTTGGAGTTGGGTGGTCATCGCCACTTCGTAAAGGTCAACGGCGAAGTATGCCAATATGCGGGTGTTGAAGTTGAAAATCAATTCCTTCGGGTCTCGGTCATACATAAATTGGTGCTTACCGTTGGCTACGCTCTGCCCTGTGAGTTGATTCTTCAACTCCAATGCAATCACGGGAATGCCGTTCACTGACAGCACCATATCGACGGTGTTGTGGTTGTCGGTGCTGTATGCAAACTGGCGGGTGCATTGCAAGATATTGGAGTGATAACGGCCAACCAAATCCTGATTAAGGTTGCTTGACGGCTTGAAATAGCAGAACTTTATTGCCACGCCTCTGTCCTTGATTCCGTTGCGCAGCACGTGAATCAGACCGTAGTTGGCCACATCCGCTTGGAACACCTTGTAGAGCTGGTCGCTTGACTTGTCACCATAGAGGTTGAGATAGCGTTGCCACACTTTCGGCTGCGTGGTCTGAATGAACTGCAACAGAACAGGCATATCAATAGCCCGCTTCTTGTCGTAGGTACTTTGGTCGCCTTTGATATAGCCACCCTCGTTGAGGAGGAAGGTCTCTATATCCTGCTCGAAGTTCTTTTCTTTGGTTTGCATATAAAGAAAAATGTCTCGTTAAAAATCAGATTTCCATATTAACTCTGCCATCTGTAGATATAGGACAGCCNNATGTTGTTTAATAAAGTTTGTGAAGTTAGGATTGCTCTGATAGGTTTTATCACATAAGGACTTTGCCAATATGTTTTCTTTGATATAATGAGGTATCTTTTCATCTGTGGGTTTATCGTTATATGATTGATTTGTCCCATTCGGTAGCAATAACATATCTCCGATATTGTTCCTCCACTTGTAAAAATCATCTTTGTCAGGAAGTTCGTTTATGTGCCATTCAGGATGGTCACTCCAAATATGTTCTATTTCATAAGGTCTTACTGATGGGTCA
>LXOW01219927.1_pt1 | contig 12882 bp, 8 predicted proteins | sample 1368591 | NCBI WGS metagenome assembly LXOW01 (sample SAMN04884650, study PRJNA319009) | bovine gut metagenome | isolation source: Cow rumen | host: Bos taurus | place: Italy: Legnaro (PD) | collected 2014-07-09
CCGCCGGCAGCCGCGCCATCGGCGAGGCTATTGCCGAGGCTACGGCAGAGGGGGCCTTCTCACTCATCGGCGGCGGCGACAGCGTGGCCTGCGTCAACAAGTTCGGCCTGGCCGACAAGGTGAGCTACATCTCCACTGGCGGCGGTGCTCTGCTCGAAGCTATCGAGGGCAAGGTGCTCCCCGGCGTGGCAGCCATCAAGGGCGAGTAGCATTCAGCATCTGGACACAGTGCTAGTTTTCATGCAAACGCGAACGCTTTTTCTGTAAAAGGCGTTCGCGTTTTTTATGTCAGAACTCAGAGGTGAAATGGAACTGCAGGTGCTTGAAATCCTGCTGGGCCATCTGGAGCATATAGCCGCTGTCGGCCAGGAACACGTCGCGTCCCTCCTTGTCCTTCGCCATGTACTGATACTTGCGCTTCTTGAACTGCTCCAGCTCCTGCTCGTCATCGCTCGAAATCCAACAGGCCTTGTAGAGATGAACGGGCTCCCAGCGGCAACGGGCATTATACTCGTTCTCCAAACGGTACTGAATAACCTCAAACTGCAGCTGACCTACAGTGCCGATAATCTTGCGGTTGTTGAACTGGTTGACAAACAGCTGTGCCACGCCCTCGTCCATGAGCTGGTCGATGCCCTTCTGCAACTGCTTGGCCTTCATGGGGTCGTCGTTCTCGATGTACTTGAACAGCTCAGGCGAGAAGGAGGGCAGCCCGCGGAAGTGCAGCTGCTCGCCCTCGGTGAGGGTGTCGCCAATCTTGAAGATGCCGCCCGTGTCGGGCAGTCCCACGATGTCGCCCGGCCATGCCTCGTCGATGGTGCTCTTGCGCTGGGCCATGAACTGGGTGGGCGAGGTGAAGCGCATGGTCTTGCCCTGCCGCACATGGAGGTAGGGCTGGTTGCGCTGGAAGCGGCCGGAGCACACCTTGCAGAAGGCGATGCACGAGCGGTGGTTGGGGTCGATGTTGGCCGTGATCTTGAAGATGAAGCCGGTGAACTTGGGCTCTTCGGGCTGCACGTCGCGCTCCTCTGCCTTAACAGGGCGCGGACTTGGAGCTATCTCCACGAAGCAGTTGAGCAGCTCCTGCACACCGAAGTTATTGAGCGCGGAGCCGAAGAACACAGGGGCAACTTCAGCATTGCGGTAGGTCTCTACATCGAACGCCGGGTAGACACCCTCCACCAACTCCAGGTCTTCGCGCAGCTTGGCGGCATCGGCATCTCCAATGCGGTCATCCAGCTCGGCAGAACCGAGTTGAACACTCACCTTCTCGGTGACGCGCTGCTTGTCGGGGGTGAAAAGGTCGAGCTTCTCCTCATATATATTATACACGCCTTTGAACCTGGCACCCTGGTTGATGGGCCACGACAGGGGGCGCACCTTGATTTCCAGCTCTTGTTCAAGTTCGTCGAGCAGGTCAAAGGGGTCACGCCCCTCACGATCCATCTTGTTAATGAAGATGATGACGGGTGTCTTCCTCATACGGCAAACGGTCATCAGCTTGCGCGTCTGCGTCTCTACGCCCTTGGCACCATCCACCACGATGATGGCCGAATCGACGGCGGTCAGCGTGCGAAAGGTGTCTTCGGCAAAGTCCTGGTGGCCGGGGGTATCGAGGATATTCACCTTGTATTCGATGTCCTTTCCATCGGGAGTGTAATCGAACTCCATGACCGAGGTGCTCACGCTGATGCCGCGCTGCTTCTCGATGTCCATCCAGTCTGAGGTGGCCGTCTTCCTGATTTTGTTGCTCTTCACTGCACCGGCCACCTGTATCTGTCCGCCAAAAAGCAGGAACTTCTCGGTCAGCGTGGTCTTGCCGGCATCGGGGTGCGAAATGATGGCGAATGTTCGCCTGCGTTCTATCTCCTGGTTCATTGTTCTATTTTGTTATTCTCCTTTTTACTGGGTTTATTGTGGGGAGCTACTTCGTTCACTCATTGCCCCACCAATTCTTCTTGAATGGCTGCGACTTTATTATGTTTCCTTTCTTGATATTCCCTCAATGATTCATATTGGGACAAAACTGATTCTGGTATTTCAACTGTTAGGTCAATAACACCTCTACAACCACAAAACGGGAATTTATCTTCATCAATTCCAGAGAGTTCACAAATTTCGCTCCAACAATCTAAGGCTCTATTATCTAACATGATAGACGGCCAGTCTATATTTAAGGCTTTGGCAACCCATTCCTCATAAGTGTCAAAGCAAGGAGGCAAATCCGCTCTATGCCTAAGCCATTCAACGCAATAATCGAATGACGTCAACTCGTCAAATTCTTCTAGTGTAACTGCATCTATATCATACATACTGTCTTCTGTCAAGGCTTCAACCATCCTGCAACCATCAAAAGTGGCTTTTATAAAATGCAATTTATCTTCCATCGCTATTCTTTCCTATATTTTGTATTTCATATATCTCCTCTTTCGTCAGGCCTACCACATTATATATAATTTGGTAGGCCTCTTCAAGATGAGATTCGTCACTGGTTTGCTGATATTGACGGTAGTAGTCTATGATTCGCTGCTCTTCTTCCGATGAGATATTGGGGACAAGTTGCTGCTCGACCTTAAACTTCTGCCATCGTATTGTGCCAGCTCCCGTTGTGTTACCTAACTTTGAAAACAAATAAGCCGACAATGGCGAATTGAGATAGACCAAAAGGTATATAAGATGCTCACCGCCCATACAGTATGTTGTATTATCCCCATAATATCCCGACTCATCCAGATAGAACTTTGGAATATCTGCCACGTCACCCCAAATAAGCTTTGGCTTTTCAAACTCAGGCCAATATACGCAGTTACGCAGGTTATAGAACGTGTCACCCTGGTCTGTGCGATTGCCAATCTTGTCACTGTTAGCATCAAGGTATGCTTTCAGAGCCGGGTAGTCGTTTATATCTATTCTTGGTATAATGATTTCCTTCGTTTCCTGGTCTTTGATGCCATTATGGGTATGTATTAGCCACCTGTCTGCAAAGTTCACTTCATAGCTCTTAAGATCGCGCCCTTTCAGCAACGGCTTAAACAAATCAACAGTGCGCTTACGTTCCTCTTCCGACTGACAATTACCTAATATTTCTTGTCGTATATTGTCATTCACTATGAACACATCATTTCGTCCTGTCAACAAGCCTCGATATAATATAGGATGCCAAGATGTCAGATACTTGCAAGTTGCATTTACTTTAAGCAATATTTCCATATCCTTTCCGCTCCTTATCACCCAGTCCTCTGTACCGTTGAAGTCACAAGGGGTGAGATGATCGTGGACGTAAGCATATAATCCCTTCTCACGTTTGACAGTGGAGCAGGCTTGCATCCTGTGTTGGTTACTGTCGGCAGACAGCAGCAATATACAGGTTTCCACCGTGGCTTTGGTGAAGAGTTTCTGCCCTGGGAAATCCACAAGCAGCAGCGGATTGGTGGCCGAGGTGAGAAACTGACGTATGGCTTGCCCAAAATCAGAACGCATCCACTTTCTGGTCGTGATAAAACACAGATAACCTTTTGAACTTAGCAACTGCATACCACGCTCAAAGAAGAGTGTGCAAATATCGCCTGTAGATGAATAGGTGGTGTATAGGGGGGCAAGTTGGTTGGTTCTAGCTGGCTTTTTCAGTCCTGCATAAATGGTACTCATGTCTGGCAGCGACTGCATGTTGATGTACGGTGGATTGCCTAGCACGATGTCAAAGCCCATAAAGTGCCCTTCGTCGTCCAAGACTTCGGGGAAGACGAGTTGCCAATCGACAACAGAATGTATTAGTGAATTCTGCTCCTTCAGTGGGAAGAAGCAGCGATACACGGCATCGAGTACCATTTCACTCTGTGTCATTTCGTCTATACGCCTGTGCATCAGGTATTTTTGCTGTTTGTCGTTACAGTCTTTAAAGTCCTGCACTAACTGTCTATATTCAGCAAAATTCTTTAACATCTCAGGATTGAGTATGCCAGTCCCTACGCGCACAGGATACTTAGATATGAGGGAGTTGCCACACTTGATATTGATGTCGATATTCGGCAATGTCTGTAGCCTGCCGTTCTCATAATAGGCGTTCTTCAGCAGTTCTATCCAAAGGCGCAAGCGGCATATCTCAGCACTCTTAGGATTGATGTCGGCACCGAACAGGCAGTTCTCTATTAACATGCGTTTCTCCTCAAAAAGAGTCTTCTGAAGTTGATGGCTTTCCAAGTCACGAGGATTGTACTTATTGACAATACCCTCTGCATCACGCACTATCAGTTCATCGTCTCTTATTTCAAAGCCGTATTCCTTTATTCGTCTTCCAGGCTCATCTATATATTCAAGGCAACGCAAATCACTCTTAACAAACAGCAATTCGTTCAGAGCTGACACAAGGAAATGACCACTGCCAACTGACGGGTCACAGATGTGTATCGAGTTTATTATTTCGTTGGATCTTGCTCGGGTAGCCTGATTAACAGCTAACCGTTCTTTTAAGTCTTGATAATCCTCAAAGTGCAGTCCTTCTTCCTTGTAAGCCTCGTTGAACTTATCTACCACGGTGCGCTGTATAACCTCACGGCACATAAACTCTGAGAGGTACGATGGGGTGAAGAAAGCACCATCCTTGTAGCCATTGATTTTCTCGAAGATGATGCCCAGTACAGCAGCATCGATTATTGTCTTGGCATCATCGTCGGCATCATCGTCTGATTTGGGATTACCGCTGAAATCGTACGCATCGAGAAAACGAAGCAGATACTCCAACGTTGGCAGTTCATAACTTGCCTTACGACGCTCATCATCGTGCAAGCGCGTACCTTTGAACACCTTCATTTTACCCTTACGCAGTTCTCGAATACGAAAGTTGCAGCTCTCGTGCGGGGCAAACTCAAAAAGATTGCTGTTGAGATATGGCACATCATCAAAACATCCCCGTATATCAGCTATGCGCTCTTCCACCGGATGTCCCAGCACCTGAAAGAACAGGTCATGCAACGTCGAGTAGTCTGGTATGCGAGAGGGAGTGAGAAATTTCTCTTTCTGCCCAAAGCCTATCAGTTGAGCTTCCAGCAACTTAAGGAACAGCAGTCGGTTGACCCATGTCATCACCAAACCCAAGGCAGCCTCTTCCTTCTCTTCATTGCTCATCAACGTCCCACGTTCATCAAAGAGCCGGATGGTTTCCTCCAACAGCGAATGTGGCTGACGGTGACTAGGTTTGCACCGCACGATGCGTGCTATGTTGTCCACCATCACCTCCTCCAATCCCATGATATAGAGAAGCTCATGGTAAAAAGCCATGCTCAGCTCATTGTGGTCGAACATGACAGCCTGCTTCAGCAGGTGGGGGGGCGAAAGCAAACGATAGGCTGATGTGACCTTTCGGCTATGCGGCACATGCTCTGCATTGACTGCCGCCACATCAGCCAAGTTGAGGTAGGTGTAGCGCAGATGGTCGCCTAGAGTGGCTACGTATGGACGTATTATCTGGTCATAGATATACTGTGTCTTGTTGTTCTCGGCATCGGCCTTGAGTACCTGGTTCGCAAACGACTTGTGAGCGATGAAACAATCATAGAACACTCGCTTGTCGAATACGAACCAATGCTCGCCGTCGGTAATGACAAGATGTGTGATGGCAGTATTGTGATGTATCTGCTCCTGTCGCACGTAGTAGAGCACCAGTTCATGCAGAGCCTTGCGGTTGAGGTCGTCACGTCGCACCATTTCCTGATTGGTCGGCTGTTTCACCTCAAGCATCACAACAGGATGGCTGTCCTTGGCTACAGTATCGGCAAAGATGGCAAGGTCGATAGGATTATCGGAATTCACTGCGTGTTTTCCGTCGTAGAACGATTGTTCCAAAAAACGGCCAACAAGCCGCTTGTTATGCTCTTCGTCCTGCGAAACATCAAGCTCATTGAGGAAGGACTTAACCAAGCCATAAAAGCGAAGCAGCTCCGTCCCAGCTATGGGAATGGAGCGTATAGCCTTACTCAGTGTCTGCTCTATACTGATTGCAGTAGCCATGCTGGTTTATGATTTCAATGCTTCAATACACTCTCTCAGGCTCTCCTCCCAGTGGGGAATCTCGATGCCATAGTCCTGCTTGATCTTCGTCTTGTCGAGAACGCTGTAGTGGGGACGGGCGGCGGGCGTGGGATATTCGGCGGTGTGGAGCGGACGGACGTGGCACTGGGTGATGCCGGCCAGGCGGTGGATGGCCTTAGTGAAGTCATACCACGAGGTGACACCCTCGTTGCTGAAGTGGTAGATGCCAGGCTTCACGCCCTGCTCGATGGCTGCGAAGATGGCGGCGGCCAGGTCGCGGGCGTAGGTCGGCGTGCCTATCTGGTCGAAGATGACGCCCAGCTGCTCCCGCTCGCGTCCCAGGCGCAGCATGGTCTTCACGAAGTTGTTGCCAAAGGTGCTGTAGAGCCACGCCGTGCGTATAATCATGGTGTGGTGGCAGGCCCGCTGCGCCTCCTGCTCGCCAGCCAGCTTGGTGCGGCCGTAGGTGCTGTTGGGGCATACGGGGTCGGTCTCGACGTAGGGCAGATGGTTGGTACCGTCGAAGACATAGTCGGTGGAAATCTGGATGAGCCACCCGCCGCGCTGCTCAATGGCCTCTGCCAGAAAGGCCGGTGCCAAGCTGTTGAGCAGCCCGCACAGCTGCTGGTTTTCCTCGGCCTTGTCAACGGCGGTATAGGCGGCACAGTTCACGATGCCGTCAATGGCGTTATCGACGACAAAGCGCATGACGGCGGGCTTGTTGGTGATGTCAAGCTCCTGCACGTCGGTATTGAAAAAAGTATGCTGGGGATGCTCCTTCTCCAGCAGCTGCATCTCGTTGCCCAGTTGGCCGTTGCAGCCGGTGATAAGTATATTCATAGGTCTAAGGGTTTTTCCTTGTCTTGTTTGTAATAGTCGCTGAGCATACCGATGAAGGTCGATACTTCCTTCACGGCATGTTGCGTGTTGGGGGTTATCTCCCGTTTCTGCAGGCGCAGCATCATCACGCCATAGAGCAGATTCAGGCAGGTCTCAACCTCACTCTCGTCCTTGCTGGCACCACGGCTGCGCAGCTCCACGATGAAGGGCAGCACCTTGTAGTAGGCGGTGTTGTAGAAGGGGTACTTGGGCGAGCTAAGCAGCTGCAGGTGCAGCTCGCTGAGCAACTGCAGCGTGCTGCGGTTTATCTGAAGATGGCCCTGCTGGCGGCAGCCCTCTTCATTCATCATGCGTATCAGATTGCCATACCAGTCGATAAGCTCTTCCTTCTGCTCCTCAGTATAGTCGAAGCGCTCAATGTACTCACGCCTGATGCGGGACATCGAGCACCCGAAAGCCCGGATGGTGTCCTCCACCTGCCACATGTAGAGCAGGTACTCGGCAATGTTCTTCTTTCTTAATTCGTTAGCTATAAACATAATTACTCTAATTGGCTGCAAAGGTACAAAATAAAAATGAAAAAAGCCTGCCAATTGTTCTTTTTTTAGTACGCTTGCACCCGTTTATCAGAAAAAACAGGAACGATAGGGCCATTGCGCCAGCAGACCCATCATCCCACGACGAACAGCGCAGGAAACAGCCGATAGGCCAGCCTGCACGAGACATCCGCATCGTTCACGGTAAAAAGATGATCACGAACCGCTAGTAGAGCCTGAACATGCGCTCCATGGGCTGCCACTTCTCGTCGCTGCGGGCATCGGCAGCGCATCCCTGGAACTTGGCCACGAATGCCTCCCACTCAGCCTGACGGGGCAGTGTGGCCAAGCGGTCCATAGCTTCCTGCCAGTCAAAATCTGACGGGGTGTCGACAATCATCACCAGACGGCTACCAAGAATATATATCTCCATCTCGAGAATGCCCACCTGGCGAATGCCGTCGCGAACCTCCTGCCAACTATATTCCTCGGAGTGCCACTTACGATACTGGGCCACCAACTCCGGGTCGCTGCTAATCTCCAAAAACTGAACATAGCGTTTCAGCTTGCCACCGCTAAGGGTCTGTACGTATCCTTCCATTGCGATAATAATAGTTTTCTGATGGCAAAGGTAATAAAATATTAGGTGACAAACTAAATATCTAGCTGCATTATAGTTTTTTAACGACACTTTTTCTGGAAATAGGGTCGCGCAGGTCGAAGATTTTTCGTACCTTTGCCAAATCTTTGCAATAATTTGCATATTTTTCAGTTAATAACAAAAAACACAATACCAGAAAATGAAAAGACGCATACTGTCGATAGCCCTCATGCTGCTCTCCGCAACATGGGTCATGGCTCAGTCGACGATGACCGACCAGCAGATTGTTTCCTACATCATGGAGGAACATGAGAAAGGAACATCCCAAAACGAGATTGCCGTCAAACTGATGCAACGCGGCGTTGACATGCAGCAGCTTCAACGGGTAAAGCGCAAATATGAGCGTCAAATCAAACAGGCGGGGCTCGGCAACGTGGCCGATGATGCCATGAACAAGATGGACGAGCGTATGCGCAAGAACAACGGACAGCAGCGGGGCACCAACGTAACAGGCCAGGGCAGCTACATGATCAGGCAGAACAACATGGGCAAACAGGTTTACGACAACGACCCCGAACTGCTGAAAATGCAGGCCGAGCTAGGCGGACTGCTGCCCGTTGACTCCATAGCACTGCTGGAGCAACTGCTGGAACAGCAGGAAAAGGAGAAAAACAAAATCTTCGGCCACGACATCTTTAATAATGAGGCACTGAGCTTTGAACCCAACATGAACATTGCCACGCCTGCCGACTACCAGCTGGGGCCGGGCGATGCCGTAGTGATTGAGATATACGGCGCCTCGCAGGAGAGCATTGATGCCACCATCACCCCCGAAGGCTACATCACCATCGAGGGTATCGGCCCTGTACAGCTGGGGGGGCTCACCGTAGCCCAGGCCAACGCCCGTCTGCGCTCGCAGGTGGGCTCGCGCTATAGCGACAGCCAGATTCGCCTCAGCGTGGGGCAGACCCGCACCATCCTCGTCAACGTGATGGGCGAGGTGAACTATCCTGGCACCTACACACTGTCGGCCTTCGCCACCGCCTTCAATGCCCTGTACATGGCAGGCGGCATAAACGACATTGGCACGCTGCGCGACATCAGGGTGTATCGCAACAACCGGCTCATCTCCACCGTCGACGTCTACGATTATATCCTCAACGGCAAGGCTACGGGTAACGTCAAGCTGACCGACAACGATGTCATCATCGTGGGTGCCTACGACTGCCTGGTGAACGCTACAGGCCGCATAAAGCGACCCATGTTCTACGAAATGAAGAGCGGCGAGAGCCTGGCTGCCCTGCTGAAATACGCAGGCGGCTTTGCCAGCGACGCAATGCGCCAGTCGGTGCGCGTGACCCGCAAGTCCGGTGCGCTCTACTCCGTGCACACTGTCAACGAATTCGATTTTTCCACCTTCCATCTGGCCGACGGCGACTCACTATGGGTTGACTCCATCGTGGCCCGCTATCAGAACATGGCAGAGATAAAGGGTGCCGTATTCCATTCCGGACAGTTTGAGATTGGCGGGAACATCACCTCCGTCCGTTCGCTCATCGAGGCTGCTGGAGGACTGACCGAAGACGCATTCACCACCCGAGGCGTGATGCACCGCATGAAGAATGACCGCACGCTGGAAGTGCTGTCAGTGGATATTGCAGGCATCATGGAAGGCCGACAGGCCGACGTGCCCCTGCGCAACGAGGATGTGCTCTTCATTCCCAACCGCAAAGAGTCTATTGAAATGCCTACGCTGACCATCCACGGTGAGGTGCAGTATCCTGGCATCTACCAATACGCTGCCAACGAAACCATTGAGGACTTCATCATGCAGGCAGGTGGACTCACCGATGCCGCTTCATTGGTGAAGGTCGACGTGTCGCGCCGTATCTCCAATCCCTATGCCACGGAATCACAGGACACACTGGCACGCTACTTCAGCTTCTCCATCAAGGACGGCTTCATCGTCGACGGCACACAGGCTTTCCATTTGGAACCGTTCGACGAAGTGTACGTGCGCAAGAGTCCCGGCTACAAGCCGCAGCAGAATGTGTTCGTAGAGGGCGAGGTACTGTTCGAGGGTACCTACACACTGACCAAGAAGAGTGAGCGCCTGAGCGAAATCATCAAGAAAGCCGGTGGCCTGTCGAAGACTGCATACGCCAAGGGCGCACGCCTGATACGCCAGCGCACTGCCGAAGAGCTGGCACGCCAGGAGGCCCTCCAGAAGGCTGCCAAACGCTCAGGCTCTAAGGACTCCATCGACATCTCGAAGCTCGACCTGGGTTCCACCTATCCCGTGGGTATCCAGCTGGACAAGGCACTGGCACACCCTGGCGGCGACGAAGACATCGTGCTACGTGAGGGCGACCGCATCATTGTGCCCGAATATTCAGGTACGGTGAAAATCAACGGCGAGGTGATGTACCCGAACACTACGAGCTTCGTAGATGGAGAGAACCTGAAATACTACATCAACCAGGCAGGTGGATTCGGCGAGAATGCCAGAAAGCGCCAGACATACATTATTTATATGAATGGTAACGTGGCCAAGGCCGACCGCAAGCATAAGCCCATGCCCGGCTGCGAAATCGTAGTACCCACCAAACAGCAGGGCCGCCGCATGAGCACTGCCGAGGTGCTGGCCATCGGCTCGTCGACGGCATCCATCGCCACGATGATTGCCACACTGGTTAACCTGCTGAAATAAATGATTAAGTTTCTCGACTTGAAGGCCGTCAACGACCGCTACGCCGATGACATCGGCCAGGCCGTTGACAGTGTGCTGCGTTCGGGATGGTATCTGCAGGGCGATGCCGTCAGAACGTTTGAGGACAGCTATGCTCGCTTCATCGGCACCCGCCACTGCGTTGGCGTGGCCAACGGGTTGGACGCGCTGACACTCATATACCGTGCCTACATCGAGATGGGTGTCATGCAGCCAGGCGATGAAGTCATCGTGCCTGCCAATACATTCATTGCCTCCATCCTGGCCATCACCGAGAACGGGCTGGTTCCTGTACTCATTGAACCCCATCGGGATACACTGGAGATTGACGACAGCCTGATAGAGCAAGCCCTCACACCACGCACCAAGTCCATTCTGCTGGTACACCTCTACGGAAGATGTGCCTATACCGAGATGACAGGCTCACTGTGCCGTCGGTATCACCTGAAGTTAGTGGAAGACAATGCACAGGCTCACGGCTGCCATTACGATGACAGACGCACCGGTTCGCTGGGAGATGCCGCCGGACATAGTTTCTACCCTGGAAAGAACCTTGGAACTCTGGGCGACGGCGGTGCAGTGACCACGGATGACGACGAACTTGCAACAGTGGTCAGGTCGCTGGCCAATTACGGCTCTGTACATAAATATATATTCCAATATCAGGGTCGCAACAGCCGTCTCGACGAGGTGCAGGCTGCGGTGCTCCGTGTGAAGCTGGCACATCTGGACGATGACAACGGCAGACGCCAGCAAATAGCAAACTACTATTATGACCACGTCTGCAATCCCCTGATAGCGCTACCCCGCCGCCTGCCCGACACACAAAACGTCTATCACATCTTCCCCGTTTTCTGTAGTGAGCGTGATTGCCTGCAGGAGTATCTGACCTGCCATGGCATCCAGACGCTTATCCACTACCCCGTCCCGCCCCACCAGCAGGCTTGCTATAGTGCATGGAACACCTTGTCCTTGCCCGTTACCGAGCATATCCACCAGACAGAACTGAGCATCCCCATCAGTCCTGTCCTGACCGATGGGGATGCCCGTTATATCGTTGAGACTCTCAACGCGTTTTCTGCTTCGGATACCTGCTACTACAAATCATTGTAATTTGACACCTGGAAGGTTGAGGTACTCATGTCACCTGTCTGGAAGCCCTTGTACAGCCAGCGTTTGCGCTGTGCGCTCGTGCCATGGGTGAACGACTCCTCGACGGCTCTTCCCGTGGCCTGCTTCTGCAGCCAATCGTCGCCAATCTTCTGCGCCAGCTCCAAGCCGCGCTCCAAGTCGCCATACTCCAGCGAATGATTGTTCTTCTCCTCATAGTGGGCCCACACGCCGGCATAATAGTCGGCCAGTAGCTCCAGCCGCACACTCACCTGGTTGGCCTTGGCCTTGCTGAGCTGGCTCATCTGCTGGTGAGCCTTCTGAAGCGTTCCAGTCAGATACTCCACATGGTGGCCAATCTCATGGGCAATCACGTATGCGTAGGCAAAATCATTACCCTCCACACCCAGCTGGCGCTTCATGTCGGTGAAGAACGACAGGTCGATGTACAGCTTCTGGTCGCCGGAACAATAGAACGGGCCTACCGATGCCGTGGCACTGCCACATGCCGACTGCACGCTGTTGGTGAAGAGCACCAGCGTGGGATTCGTATAGGTGCCCAGGTTGTTCTCCCTGAACACCTGCTTCCACACATCCTCCGTGCTGGCCAGGATGATGCGGCACACCGTATCCAGACGCTGTTCTTCAGGCGAGAACTTCGTGGGGTCGGTCTCGCCCTCATAAGTGGCATCGGCCTGACGGCCACCCAAGATATCGCCCAGGCCCCCGCCTTGCGTCACCACATTAATCACCTGGCCAATGTCGATACCACTACCGCCACTGCCTCCGCCGCCCATAAGCGACATGATAATACCGATAATCACTGCCACGATGCCGCCACCAAGACCGGCCTTCGCTCCACTGCTCAAACCACGACGGTCTTCGACGTTTGAGCTCATTCTTCTTCCACTGAGTTTCATGTGTTTTCTTGTTTTTAGAAATTAGCTTGTGCAAAGGTACATAATTATTTTTAAATTATTAGCAAAAAACCGTCATCTTTTTTAGGTATTGTCGGAAAAAAGTTGTAATTTTGCATCCGA
>LXOW01172478.1_pt1 | contig 12869 bp, 10 predicted proteins | sample 1368591 | NCBI WGS metagenome assembly LXOW01 (sample SAMN04884650, study PRJNA319009) | bovine gut metagenome | isolation source: Cow rumen | host: Bos taurus | place: Italy: Legnaro (PD) | collected 2014-07-09
CATGCCGGCTGCACACGCAGGTCGACTTTGAACTTCTTTTTGCCGAACATGATACCCGCATTGACGCCAGCGGTGCCGAAGATTGCTTCGCGTTCAAATTCGTATCCGCCGTGGACACCCAGACCGAGGTAGGGAATCAGGGCGGTGCCGAAATTACCCGTCAGTGAACGGTTCCAATCAATGCCCAGTCCACCCACCGTACTTGAAGAGGCGTCATAGTCAAACCTAAAGTAAGAGTAACCGGCATTGATTTCCCACATAGAGGGTTTCGCGGCGCCCCAATAGTCGTTGATATAGTCTTCCTCTTCCACCCGGGCGGGCTTGCGATCCTTGAAGAGTTTGGGTTTGGGGATGTTGAGAGAAAGGGGCTTTGCAGGACGGGCTGACACATTGGAACGTTTGGCCGGTTTCTTCTGCAAGACATCGGTAGAATACTGCGGGCGGACGGTTTTCGGCTTGGGGAGATTACGGCTACTGGTGGTATAAACCTGTGCCTGCATACCCATGCCGACCAAGCATACCATCAACAATATGAATAATTTCTTCATATGCCTATCCTCCTGTAAATTACTTGGAGATAACCTTGTAGACCTTGTCGGCGGCAGTTTCCTGCGGAACGATCACGGGGACATTCTCGCCGTCGTTAGTTTTCACATTGATAGCACGGAGTTTCATATCCTCGGGAGCCAAGACTGTACGTTCTACGCCATCTTTGTCCCAATCGACATATTTGCCGGCATAACCACGGACGGTGACAACGAAGCGATGATTGTTGAGTTCGCCACGGACATCGAAGAGGGGAGCCACAAGGATATCGCCATTATGCTTCTGCAGCGACTTGTAGGTGGCAGCAACTTTGAGGCGCTCACGAACAACATCGAGAGGCAGACCTCTGGGTTTTAGAGCCCTGAGCTCTTCGCCTTCGAAAGACCAGACATCCTGGAACGCAGCGGGATCTACCTGAACCTTGACGGTAGGAGTGACGACAACGAGGTCAACATCGTTGGCACCGACCATACGAGCCTCGGAATAGTGATACCTTGAGCAACCGCTCATGAATGCGGCGAAAACCGCGACAGCAATGATAAGTTTTGCTTTCATAATTTAAGTTTAGAATTAATAATTAAACAACTGTTTACCAACCTATTGATATCGACAATCGACAAATGGTTGGTTATGCAAAGATAAGCTATTAAATTGATTTAACCAAATAAAAAAGCATTTTTTAGCAAAAAAAATGTATTTTTGCAATTATAAAAGGATAATTATTTAATAATAAAAAGCATTCTATCTATGTGTGGTATAGTTGGATACATCGGGGAGCAGCAGGCCTACCCCATCTTGATAAAAGGCTTGCATCGTTTGGAATACCGCGGCTATGACAGTGCGGGCATTGCTCTTATCAATCCCAAAGGCGACCTGACGGTCTACAAAGCCAAAGGCAAGGTGTCGGCCCTTGAGTCCTCATGTGAAGGGTGCAACATCAGCGGCACGCTGGGCATCGCCCACACCCGCTGGGCCACCCACGGCGAACCCAACGCCACCAATGCCCACCCGCATTACTCGCAGTCGAAGAACCTGGCCCTGGTACACAACGGCATCATCGAGAACTACAAGCCACTGCGCACCATGATGGAGAAGAACGGCATCACGTTCTGCTCCGAGACTGACACGGAAGTGCTGGTGCAGTTGGTGGAATACATGCAGAACACGCACAACTGCGACCTCTTCACGGCTGTGCAGCTGGCACTGAAGAACGTCATCGGCGCCTATGCCATTGCCATCATCGAAAAGACGCACCCCGACCGGCTGGTTTGCGCCCGCAAGGGCAGCCCCCTCATCATTGGCAAGGGAGTGAGTGAAAACGGTCGCGCCGAGTTCTACCTGGGTTCTGACGCCACCCCCATCATCGAGTACACCAACCAGGTCATCTACCTCAACGACGAGGAGATAGCCTTCATGGACCGTACCGGCAAGCTGGAGATTACCAACCTCAGCAATGTTAAGCAGACCCCACAGGTGGTGACCCTCCAGATGAGCCTCGACGAGTTGGAAAAAGGCGGGTTCCCCCACTTCATGCTGAAGGAGATATGGGAACAGCCCAACGCCCTGCGCACCTGCATCCGTGGCCGCCTCAACGTGGTGGAGAAAGATGTGCTGCTCTCGGGCATCATCGACCATAAGGAGAAGTTCCTCAACTGCCGCAGAATCATCATCTGCGCCTGCGGCACCTCATGGCACTCGGCCCTCATCGGCAAATACTTTATCGAGGAGGCCTGCCAGTTGCCCGTGGAGGTGGAGTACGCCTCTGAGTTCCGTTACCGCAACCCTGTCATCAACAAGGACGACGTGGTCATCGCCGTGAGCCAGTCGGGCGAGACTGCCGACACTTTGGCAGCCATCCAGTTGGCCAAAGAACACGGGGCCTTCCTCTATGGCATCTGCAACGTCATCGGCTCCTCCATCTCCCGTGCCACCGACAGCGGTACTTACCTCCATGTGGGTCCCGAAATCGGTGTGGCCTCCACCAAGGCTTTCACCGGTCAGGTCATCACCCTCTGTCTCCTCGGCCTCGCCATCGCCAAGGAAAAGCATACGTTGAGCGAGGACATGTTCCACATGCTGGTGGACGAGCTGCAGCAGATTCCCGACAAGATGCAGTGGACATTGGAAAACAACAAGCACATCGACCAGTTCGCGCAGATGTTCACCTACTGCAAGAACTTCATCTACTTGGGACGCGGGTACAACTACCCCGTGGCTTTGGAAGGTGCCTTGAAACTGAAAGAGATCTCCTACATCCACGCCGAAGGCTACCCCGCCGCCGAGATGAAACACGGTCCCATCGCCCTGATTGACGAGGAGATGCCCGTGGTGGTCATCGCTCCAAAGCGCGGCATGTACGAGAAAGTCGTGAGCAACATTCAAGAAATCAAGTCGCGTGGCGGCAAGATTGTTTCCGTGGTGACAGAGGGTGACAGTGTGGTGAAGGACATGAGTGACCAATATTTCGTCATCCCTGATACGCGCGACTGCTTCGTGCCGCTGTTGGCCGTCATCCCGTTGCAACTGCTCTCCTACTATGTGGCCATCGCCAAGGGCCGCAATGTCGACCAGCCGAGAAACCTCGCCAAGAGCGTCACCGTGGAGTAAATGGACAAGATTCAGGAACTGGAAACCAAACCGATAGGTAGTCTGTTGATAACCTATGCGCTACCGGCTGTCATCACACAGGTGGTAGCGTCCGTCTATAACATTGTCGACCGTGTGTTCCTCGGGCAGTATGTGGGGGCGCTGGCCATTGCCGGACTTGCCATTACGATGCCCATCATGAACATCATCCACGCCTTAGGCTCCCTAGTGGGCGTGGGCGCCTCCTCACGTATGAGCATCGTGCTGGGTCGCAAAGATGTCCGTTGGGCCGAGAAGATTCTGGGCAACAGCATGCTTCTCACATTCTTCTTCGGAATTCTGTTCGTCACGGGCGGGTATGTATTCATGGACAAGATATTGGAACTCTTCGGCGCTTCGGGCGACACCATTGCCTACGCCCGGGAATACATGCAGATTGTGCTTCCCGGAATGTTCCTCACCACCATGACATTCAACCTCACAGGCCTTATACGCGCTTCGGGCTACCCGACCAAAAGCATGTGGATAATGGCAGGCGGCGCAGTACTGAACATGGCGCTCGACGCCTTGTTCATCAGCATCTTCCATTGGGGCATTGCCGGTGCCGCATGGGCCACAACCTTGTCGATGGCGGCAATGGCGGCAGTGGCGGTGCTGCACTTTGTGCAGAAGAAATCCTTCATCCGCTTCCAACGCCATGCATGGGCTCCCAAACTCTACATCTTCCGCAACGTGCTCCTCATAGGCATGAGCCCATTCCTGATGAACTTTGCCGCGTCGTTTGTGGTGGCACTCCTCAACAAACGGCTGCTCCATTTCGGCGGCGACATGGCCGTGGGTGCCTACGGACTGGTCAACACCTACTGCTCCTTCCTCGTGATGTTCATCCTGGGCCTCTGCCAAGGGATGCAACCCATTGCAGGCTACAACTACGGCGCCGGACACAACCATCGGCTCAAACAAGTATTCACACTGACAATGAAAGTATCGGTGACGACAGGTTTCCTCGGAGCCTTGCTGGCCATGGTCATCCCCCGACTCATACTGCGGGCCTTTGTGACAGACGTAGAGATGCTCGACATGGGCGTCCCAGCCATGCGATACCTGAATGTAATGATGCCCCTGATAGCCTTCACCATCACCAACTCCCAGTTCTTCCAAAGCATCGACAAGCCCTGGATAGCCATCACCACCAGCCTGTCGCGACAGGTGCTCTTCCTCATACCTTTGATGTACGTCATCCCCAACCTGATGGTAAATGCCGGCGGCAACGGACTCACAGGCGTGTGGATTACCTGCACGGTATGCGATGTACTGGGAGCCATGCTCGCTGCCACACTGCTCAGCACCCAGACCAAAGTATTCAAGGACGGCTATATAGCACCCGTCCGCAAACCCAGGAAAGAAGCCGGCCCAAAGACTAGAAAATCCTAGTTTGTCCTAATCTCCCTAGTGCATCCTAGAAAAAAAATGATAATTGAATATTCTACAAATGAAAAAAAACTTTTTAGTTTTTAGTTTTTATCTCTTACTATTCCTCGCCGCTTCCGCCCAGGAAACCCGTCGTGTCCTCTTTATCGGCAACAGCTACACCGAGGTAAACAACCTCCCCGCGATGGTGCAGCAGATAGCATCATCCATGGGCAACGCTTTGGAATATTGTCAGAACACTCCCGGTGGATGCACATTCCAGCAACATCTCCAGAATGCTTCCCTGGACCTCATCCGCCAAGGGGGGTGGGATGTGGTCGTGCTGCAGGAACAGAGTCAACTGCCCTCCTTCCCGCCCGACCAGGTCGCACGCGAATGCTTCCCCTATGCCGCACAGCTGGTCGAAGAGGTCTATGCCGCCAATCCTGAAGGTGAGGCCATGTTCTACATGACCTGGGGTCGGCGCGACGGCGACCAGGAAAACGCACAATACTATCCCCCACTAGGGACATACGAGGGCATGGACAGCCTCCTCTACGACAGATACATGTACATGGCCCAAGTGAACGATGCCTCCGTCTGTCCCGTGGGGCGGGTCTGGCGCAGGTTACGCGAACAGCATAGCGACATAGAACTGTACGCCTCCGACGGCAGCCATCCCTCAATGGCCGGCACCTACGCCGCCGCCTCAGCCTTCTACACCATGATATTCCACCGGTCGCCAGCCGACATCAACTTCTGTCCTGAAGGCGTTGGTGAAGAAACAGCTGCCACCATCCGGCAGATGGTCCAACAGGTAGTGTTCGATTCTCTGGACATGTGGCTGCGTGCCCTAATGGACACCACCCAGACAGATACAACTCACACAGACACCACCCAGGCAGATACCGTAGCCATACTACAATGCACAACACTCAACACCTCACTCTCAATCCACCCCAACCCCTGCCACGCTGAGATCACACTGGAAGTCGCCGAGTCCATGTTACCCTGCCTCGCAGAGATTTACACCCTCGAAGGCCGCAAGGTCCGCAGCCTCCAGCTCACAAAAACCGCCACAAACGTCGATATTCTCAGCCTGCCCGCAGGCAACTACATCATAAAAACAGGCTCCCAAGCCATCATGCTGCAAAAGTTATGAAAAAAACACTCTCCCTCTTAGTCATCAGCTTCTCCCTCCTGCTCGTCAACATTCTGTCGGCGCAGACCTCCGTTAACGACAGCCTGCAACGCACGCCTCGCGTCGGTCTCGTACTGGGTGGCGGAGGAGCCAAAGGTGCTGCCCATATCGGCGTTCTCAAGTACATGGAAGAAATTGGCATCCCCATCAGCTATGTGGCAGGCACCAGCATGGGTTCCATCATCGGAGGACTCTACGCCATGGGGTATCCGCCCGACGAACTCGCCGACCTCATCGCTCACATGGATTGGAACTTTTACATGAGCAACAACATCGACCGCGACGACCTCTCCATCGAAAAACGCAAAAGCAAAAGCACTGAACTCATCAGCATACCCTTCAACTTCGGCGACGTCCAAAACCAGCGGCAAGACCTCATCGGCTCCCTCCCCAGCGGCGCCGTCAACAGCAGCAACCTCCTCAATCTCTTCAACCGCCTCTGCATCGGCTACCAAGACTCCATACCCTTCGCCAACATGCCCATACCCTTTGCCTGCATCGCAACAGACCTCCTCACAGGCGACTCCGTAATACTCAACAAGGGCGAGTTCGCCAAAGCCATCCGTTCCAGCATGTCCATCCCGGGTGTCTTCGCACCCGTCGAATGGGGCAACCGCCTCCTCGCCGACGGCGGAATGGTCAACAATTTCCCCGTCGACGTCTGCAGCAACATGGGCGCCGACATCATCATCGGCGTAGAAGTCGCCTCCAAACCCATCACCAACAGCGACAGCCTCCGCTCTCTCCCTCAACAAATGATGCAGTACCTCAGCATCGCCACCCAAGGCAACAACGCTACGTACCGCAAGCAATGCCGCATCTACATCACCCCCGATGTAACAGGTTACAACATGCTCAGCTTCAGCACTGAGAATATCGACTCATTAGTGCAGCGCGGCTATCGCCAGGCAAAGCTCCACGAAGCCGAATTCCTCGCCTTGAAAGCCGAATTGGAAAAGTACGGTCCCTGCCAAAAAGTGTTACAAGGACATCGCGCACAAAAACTCATGCCTGGCGACAAGATAACCGTCGGCAAAGTCTCATACCACGGCGTCTCCCAACAAGAAAGCCGCCAGCTTTACGCCCAGCACTACCTCGTCACCGGCCAGAACATCGACATCAGCCAACTGGAAACCCTCGTCAGCCGGCTCCGCGGCTCCGGCAGATACCTCTATGCACATTACAAACTCCACCAACGCAGCGTCACCGACAACATCTCTGCCCTCAACCCCGATAGCGTTTACGACGTCTCCATCGAGCTGATACCCGCCAAACCCCACTGCTTCGGGCTGGGACTGCGCTACGACAGCGAAGAAAGCGCAGAAGTACTCTTCCACCTCGGTTGGAACGAACAACGCACCACCGGCCTGAAACTCTTTCTCGACCTCGACCTCGCCTACAACTTCGACCTCAATACACGCCTCTCTTGGGCCACATCAGGCGCCGGCGACATCAACCTCGACTACCGCTACCACAAATCAACATACCGCATCCTCTCCCGCGGAATGATGGAAAGCATCTGGCACAACCGTTTCCGGCTATACTACTCCAACAGCACCTCCAGATACATCTACTTCGAAGGCGGTATCCAGCAAGACATCTTCATCAATGCCGATACACGCATCCTGACCAATTTCTTCGACTTCACCGACATCGAGATCTACGACAGCGAGAAAGCGCTCTCACTCTTCGCGCAGTTCACCTACGACAACATGGACGAAAAATTCTTCGCCCGCCAAGGTACAGAACTGAATACATTTGCAGCCCTCTACAAACAAAACGACTACCTATTCAACAACGAGTACAACCCATTCCTCAATCTGCGACTCTCCTACAAAACCCACATCCCACTCTCCAAAACCCTCTGCCTAATCCCACAAGTCGCCGGCAGCGCCTACTTCGGATACTCCAACCTCTCTGAAGTACTATGGTACAACAACGCCATCGGCGGCGCCTACTCCAACCGCTACCTCGACCAGCAGCTCTCATTCATCGGCCTCAACGGTCTCCTTCCCGTCGGCGACCTCCTGGGCATACTACGTCTCGACCTGCGCTACCAAATCACCCCGAAAAACTTCATCTCCTTCATAGCCAACACCTACACCGAAGGCGTACCCATGGACAAAGTGCAATCATACCAATTCGATCATGCCCTCGGCCTCGGGCTCCGGTTCGCACACAAATCCATCCTCGGCCCCATCTCCCTTGACCTCGCCTGGAGCACACGCTCCCGCCATCTATGCGGATTCCTCAACATTGGCCATTATTTCTAAACACCTCTCAATTTCCTATTCCTCCGTGATTCCCAACACTTTTGGCATCCCCGCCACCGCCGACAAATATATCGTCATCCATAGTGACGAGGAATTGCACGACACCCTCACCCAACACTCAATCTCCAATTCTCCATTACAAATTCTCCCCGTGGGTGCGGGAAGCAACATGGTCTTTACGCGCCATTATGCCGGAACGGTTCTGCACATGGCCAACCGCGGCATAGAATGCCTCTCCTCCTGCGGAGAAGAAATCCTCGTAAAAGCTGCTGCCGGTGAAGTTTGGGACGATTTTGTGCATTACTGCATTGCCCATGGCTGGTACGGTTCGGAAAACCTCGTGGCCATCCCTGGCACTGTGGGAGCTGCCCCAGTACAAAACGTGGGAGCCTACGGATGTGAAGCCAAAGACATCATCGCCGAGGTTCATACCCGCGAGATTGAGACTGGCAAAGAACGCATCTTCAGCAACGAAGAATGCCATTTCGGCTATCGCGACAGTATCTTCAAGAATGAGATGGCTGGACGCTATGTGGTGAGTAGCGTGGTATTCAAACTCAACCGCACATTCGTCCCCAACATGGGATACAAGGCATTGAACGATGCTTTCGCCGCCAAGCACATAGACCTCCCGACAGCCCAGCAACTGGCTGACACCATCACAGAGGTGCGCTGGAGCAAACTGCCACGACCGGAAGAGACAGGCAGTGCCGGCAGTTTCTTCAAGAATCCCGTGGTTGCAGTGGAACAATACGAAAGTCTCAAAGCCCAACACCCTGACCTCGTTGCATTCCCTGTTGCAGAGGGCACCGCATGGAAGTTGGCTGCCGGATGGCTCATCGAACATGCCGGATGGAAGGGACGCACCTTGGGTCGTTGTGGTGTATATGAGAAACAAGCACTTGTGCTTGTCAACCGCGGAGGTTGCACAGGCCAGGATGTCGTGACTCTTTCCAATGCCATCATCGCAGACGTAAAAGAATTATTCGGTGTCACCCTCCAACCCGAAGCAATAATCATTTAACCCATTCAACCCATTATGAACCACCAATCAACACTGGAGCCTATCCCCTTCTGGAACTGGTTTACAGCCCATAGCGAGACCCTCACGATGCTCAACGACATTGATGAGGCTCAGCGCAACCGCCTGCTGGACGAGATGCAGCAACAACTCACCGCCTATTGTGACGGCCTCACTTGCGAGGTAGGAGAACAAACCACCAATGGCCGCACCCTCACCATCAGCGCAGAAGGCGACTTCGACCTCTTCCGCTACGTCGTAGAACTGGTCGACAACGCACCCGATGTCGACTGGTGGCAATTCATCGCCTTCAAACAACCCAAAGGAAAGAACCTGCGCGTATTCTTCGACAAATACCGCTATGAGACATCCAAGATGGCTTTCATCCAGTTGGAATGCGAAGAACAACCCGAGATAATCGGCCTCCGCGTAGCTCTCCCCGACCTGCCCCCAAACTACCATCCACAGCCTGAGAATGAAGCTGATGACGACCGCTTGGTAGGGGTATACGTCACTCTCGAAGCCCTGCTGGGAGAGTTTGACTGTACCACGCTGATAGGCTATGTCGACATCTGCCCCATGCCCAAAGAACCCTTCAAGGCCGGCTTCCGACCCCTCGACGACCTCCCCGAATTCGTCGAATGGTTCAAACGCCAGCACGATTCCAAAGGTTGAATAATAACACCTTGACACAATAATAAGCCTGCACATACGTTATCGCCTAATAGATGAAAAGAAACACCTTCATATTAATATGGTTACTGCTGGTTCTCGTGCCGGCGCGCGCCAGTTATCTTCTGGTGCCCATGGACGAAGTGCAGAAAAACCATCTCAAGGCCTACGGAATTGCATATTGGGCGTTGGAACGCGACGTGGAGGTGACGTGGCTTCTCAACTACCGCGGTGGTAGTTTCATGATGAAATACGCCGACGCCTTGGAACGCGAATGCCGCCTGCGGGGTGTCACAGCTGAAGCCATCGCCGACGGGCAGTCGAGTGCCATCCTATCTTATATTGCCGACCCTGGCGTCAACATGGATGCCGTGAAACTGCAGAAAGCCCCCAAGATCGCCGTCTATTCTCCCAAGAACAAACTGCCGTGGGACGACGCCGTGACACTGGTGCTGACCTACGCCGAGATACCCTACGACGTGGTCTACGACGAGGAGGTGATGGCGGGCGTGCTGCCCAACTACGACTGGCTGCACCTGCACCATGAGGACTTCACCGGACAATACGGCAAGTTCTGGGGCAACTATCGCAACCAGCAATGGTACATCGAGGATGTCCGCACACAAGAGGCCATGGCGCAGAAGTTAGGCTTCAGCAAGGTAAGCCAACTGAAACTGGCTGTAACCCACAAGATACGCGACTTCGTCGTGGGCGGTGGTTTCCTGTTCGCCATGTGTTCCGCACCCGACAGCTACGATGTGGCTCTCGCCGCCGAGGATGTCGACATCTGTGATGTGATGTTCGACGGCGACCCCATGCAGCCCGACGCACAATCCCACCTTGACTACAACAAGACCTTTGCCTTCAAAGATTTCCGCATCAGCACCAATCCTTCGGAATACGAAATATCCTCAATTGATATCGACGACCGTGCCCGGCAAAGGCTGGTCAATGAGAAAAACGACTTCTTCACCCTCTTCGACTTCTCGGCCAAATGGGATTGGGTCCCCACCATGCTGACACAAAACCACACACGCATCATCCACGGCTTTATGGGACAGACAACGGCCTTCCGCCGCGAGACCGTCAAGTCATCCTGTGTCATCCTGGCTGAGAACAAAGCCCTCGGCGAGGTACGCTACCTGCACGGAGAATACGGCAAAGGCACCTGGACTTTTCTCGGTGGACACGACCCTGAGGATTACCGCCACTACGTGGGCGACCCGCCGACAGACCTCTCCCTCTATCCCAATTCCCCCGGCTACCGCCTCATACTGAACAACATTCTCTTCCCTGCTGCAAAAAAAGAAAAGCACAAAACATGAAAAGAATCATCACCTTTATAATCCTTGTTTCTTGCACCCTCCTTCTTCCGGCGCAGACATGGAGGTCGTTCAACACCAAGAACTCGCAAATCTTGTCAGACAACGTGCTGGCAATCACCTTCGACAAGAAAGGCAACCTATGGGTGGGAACCACCCAAGGCCTCTGCGGACTTAAGGATGGAGCATGGACAGACTATAATTCCTTGAATGACAAGTTGCGCAACCAATTCATCAACTGCGTAATTACTGAAGGGCGCCGTATTTGGATCGGCACTGACGACTATGGCATCATCGAGTTCAACAATGGGCGCTGGACTGAGCATAGCGAGGAGACCCGCCGCCTGAACATGAAATACATCCGCGACATCGCAGTCGACCACCAAGGTGTGAAATGGATTGGCGTGACGCTCAGCGGACTGGTACAATACGATGGTGTTAACTGGACAAAATACACCAGTGACGAAAGCGGTCTGTTGAGCGACTTTATCCTGTGCACTGTCGTCGACAACCGTGACCGCAAATGGATTGGCACCAACGACGGCCTGTGTGTTTTCGACGGCAACCGCTGGATTTCCTACACCACCAAGAACTCGCGCCTGACGCACAACATCTGCCTCTCCATCGCCATCGACAAAGACAACGCCAAGTGGATTGGCACATTGGAAGGCCTTTGCAAAGTGGACGGCGACAAATGGACTGTCTACACCAAAGACAACAGTCCCCTGCCTGGGGAACAGATTAATGACCTGGCTTTCGACGAGGATGGCCTCCTCTGGATAGCCACCGATGGCGGCGTGGCGGTGTTCGACTGCAACGATCGTTGGGATGTATTCCCTGCCGACGGCAAGACCCTGCCCCGATGCATGTTCCAAAAGATAGCCATCGGAGCCGACGGCGACAAATGGTTTGGCACCGACGAGAAAGGTCTATACCGCCTCCAAGGCTACAAAATGCGAGACAAAGAGCCCGCAGTGGCGGATGCCTCCAACACCTCAGAGCCCGAGGAAGAGACCACCCCTGCTGAAGCGTCTGACAAAAGCGGGAAGACCTCTCCTCGTGATAACGATGAGCGCATCAAGCTGACCCCCTACCTTGAACAAGGGTACATCACCATCACCATGGGATGCCCCTCCGCCGAACTCACCTTTTTCAATGCAAAAGGTGACAAAGTCCGTTCCATTCCACAATACAAGAACGGTGCACGTATCAACATCGGCAAGATGAAGAAAGGCACCTACAGCATACAAGTCAAGACTCCCAAAACCACCCGCACCGTCAAATTCACCCTGAAATAATCCTTGCCCTGGGAACATGGACGTCCCCGTCCGCCAAAACCGTATAACATAACATTCCATACAATGAAAAAGTTTTTCTTCTTTGCACTGATGATGGGCTTCGCAGCCTTGAGTATTGCACAAATCCTCGACCCTGTCAAGTGGTCCTTCAAAGTCAACGACCTGAACGAGACGGAGTCGGAACTGGTGTTCACCGCCCAACTCGACGAGGGCTGGCACCTCTATTCCCAGCATACCGACGAAGCAGGTCCTATCGGCATTGCCTTCGTGTTCATCCCCTCGGCTGACTACCAGCTGGTGGGCAACGTCCGCGAACCCAAGCCCCACGAGGAATACGACAACGACTTCAAATGTACCGTGCGTTCCTTCAGCGGCAAGGTGGTGTTCCGCCAGAAGGTGAAACGCCTGGCCTCAAAGGATTTCACCATTAGCGGCACCTTCAGCTATCAGCTCTGCAACAATGGTTCCTGCATTGCCCCCGACGACCGCGATTTCTCCTTCAAGGTGAAAGCCGCCGCTGAGGAGACCCTTGCGGAAGTA
>LXOW01082267.1_pt1 | contig 12863 bp, 10 predicted proteins | sample 1368591 | NCBI WGS metagenome assembly LXOW01 (sample SAMN04884650, study PRJNA319009) | bovine gut metagenome | isolation source: Cow rumen | host: Bos taurus | place: Italy: Legnaro (PD) | collected 2014-07-09
ACTATGAATTTTATTGAAGAAATCATCGAGGAAGACATTCGGAACAACAAGAACGACGCCAAAGTACGGACCCGTTTCCCTCCCGAACCCAACGGCTACCTGCACATCGGGCATGCGAAGGCCATCTGCATCGACTTCGGGATGGCGCAGAAATACGGTGGCACCACCAACCTGCGTTTCGATGACACCAACCCTGTGAAAGAGGATGTTGAATATGTGGACTCCATCCGCGAGGACATCCAGTGGCTGGGTTTCCAATGGGCTGAAGAGCACTACGCCTCCGATTATTTCGAACAGCTATACCAATGGGCCGAGCAACTCATCCAGGAAGGGCTGGCCTATGTTGACGACTCCACGCAGGAGGAAATCAGCACCATGCGCGGCGTGCCAACCAAACCCGGCACACCCAGTCCCTACCGCGACCGCAGTGTGGAGGAAAACCTCGACCTGTTCCGCCGCATGCGGGCCGGCGAGTTTCCCGACGGCAGCAAGGTGCTGCGCGCCAAAATCGACATGAACTCACCCAACATGCACATGCGCGACCCCATCATGTACCGCATCCTGCATGCCCACCATCACCGAACTGGCGACAAATGGTGCATCTACCCGATGTATGACTACGCCCACGGGCAGAGCGACTCCATTGAGGGTATCACCCACTCTATCTGCACATTGGAATTCGAGGTGCACCGCCCGCTGTACGACTGGTTCTGCGAAGCGCTGAAAATCCACCATCCGCAGCAGATTGAGTTCGCCCGACTGAACCTCAGCTACACCATCATGAGCAAGCGCAAGCTGATGCAGCTGGTGCAGGAGAAGCATGTGATGGGCTGGGACGACCCGCGAATGCCCACCATCTGCGGTCTGCGCCGCCGCGGCTACACCCCGCAGTCCATCCGCAACTTCGCCGAGACCGTAGGTGTGGCCAAGCGTGACAACATCATCGACGTGTCGCTGCTGGAGTTCTGCGCCCGCGAGGACCTCAACAAAGTGGCCACCCGCACGATGGCCGTACTTGACCCCGTGAAGCTGATTATCGACAACTATCCCGAGGGACAGACCGAGGAGGTGGATGCCGTCAACAATCCCGAAGACCCCAACGCCGGCACACGCAAGCTGCCTTTCGGCAAAGAGCTGTGGATTGAGCGCGCCGACTTCAGGGAGAACGCCGACAAGAAGTTCTACCGACTGACCATCGGCGGCGAGGTGAGACTGAAATACGCCTACATCATCAAATGTACCCATATCGAGAAGGACGCAGAGGGCAATATCACCGCCATCCATGTGACGTACGACCCCGAAACCAAGAGCGGAATGCCCCTCAGCAACCGCAAGGTGAAGGCCACCATCCACTGGGTGAACGTGAACCACGCACAGGAAGCCGAAGTGAGGCTGTTTGAGCGTCTGTTCAAGGTGCCAGACCCCGATGAATGTGAGGAGGGACAAACCTTCATCGACCATATCAACCCCGACTCGCTGCACATCACCAAAGCCTTCGTGGAAGAGACCATCAACCTGAGCAACCAAGCCGACTACTACCAGTTTGAGCGCACCGGTTACTTCTGTGTTGACAAAGACTCCACCGACGGGCATCTGGTGTTCAACAAGACCGTCAGCCTGAAACAATAAGCGTGGCACAACTGCATTCGCTTACCGACTACGACACCAAGCTGCTTTTGGCCTTTCTGGAAGGGCTGAAGGGAGACAAGAAGTTTTTGGACTTTCTGATAGCCAACAATTTCGCCGAGTTGGCCGCATTGGCCAACGCCATCAACTCAGACACTGAGGCACTTGACTGGCTGCTCAAAAAAAGCAACTACCCCGAATTCGGAGTCTTAAGCAACGCCATAGACGGAGAGGAAAACGCCCTTGCGTGGCTAAAAAAATACCAGTGCGATTTTCTGCTGAAATTCGCACTGGCTTGCCGTAAGGACGACGCCGCCATCAGATGGTTCGCCGAACATGATTTGAAACTCTTCATCATGATTATCCAAAGAATCCACGACATACTCTTGTTTCAGTCGTGGGATTCCTCAGACGTTCACCGACGGAGATATTAGCCTCTAGAAGCTGTAGCCCACACCTAGGCCCAACACTTCCTTGAACTGCACCCTCGGCCCGGTTTTGCCGCTTTTGTCGGTAATCATCACTTGATCGTAGTACTTCAAAGAAGTCATCAAGCTTACGTTCAACACCTTCAGGAACTGATAGGAGATGGAGAAGTCCCAGTCAACATCGAAGTTGCCGAAAGGTTGTTTCTTGTTGGTATAGGGAGTAAAGAGCACCAGACTCGACATCACGGTGAGGTTCTTGTAGGTATAGTTAACCTCAGCCTTGAAGGTCAAACCCAAGTCAGCCTTATAAGCTTTCCCCGTGGTGGTGTCGATACCATAAGAGTTACGCATAAGGTTTACGGTATAGGGCATCACATACTCGTCTGAATTTCTTGTACCCTGAGCCAAGCAAGTGGTAACACGACCGGCAACGGGTGAAAGATAGAACGAGAGGAAAGGTTTCGGTTTCCAGTCGATACCCACAGAGAAATCAGAGTAGGAAGGCGACAACGCATTGGAGATGTAGGTCGGCTTCTCGTGTTCTCCCTTGTCGAATTTGGCATAATCAAAGCCTCTTGCGTATTGCGACTTGAAAGAAGCCATTGCGGTAACGAACCAGGTTTTCTTGAACTCGAAACCGTACTTGGTGCTGAAGTCAATCTTGTCGCTCGACTTTCTCCAGTTGGTCTTTTTGATGACGGTCTCACCGTCTGGCGCATATACAGGCTTAGCGCCCATCGTGTACATCATGCCTATTTCAGTAAGCAAATGTGCTTCCCATGAGTGGAGACCCTTTTGGTAAGCCAGGTTCAGGTTGGCGAACACCACACCGTTAGCGTTGTTCTGACCACCGGCCGCCCAGTTGGTGAAAGAAGTCTGAGTAAGATTCAGACCCAACACACCAGTCAGCTTCCAGTATTTCTGCCAATTGGTGGAGTCTTTTGGGGCATCAGGGTCCACATTCTTTTTTTTGAAAAGCTGTGAATTCACCGGCGAGTACGACTTACTGTAAGTGTAGTCTGCGGCATTCACCATCATTGCGGATGCAACGAACAAACAAGTTAAAAGTAAAATTTTCCTCATAATTATAATGTTTTAGTTTATCNNGTTTTAGTTTATCTATTCAATTTATGATAAGCCCGCCACCAGCGATCTGAAATCTTGTCCTTGCAGGCTATTTCGTAATCTCTGCGTGAACAGGGCAGATAATATTTGCGTTCCAAATTCTTTTTGATATTGATGACAGGCACCACCACCCACCAGCGTCCAGTACTCCTGCTGCAGTAGAACTCCAGATCGTCCGCTGCCTCCGACACCGTCACACTGTAGCGGACATACGAGTTCTTGTCTGAGAAAGAACTGTCAGACTGACGATGGATATAGCCATCCACAAAATACCACATAATATGCCCTATCAGCTGGGCGGTCTGGAAAGAGGTATCCAACGTTGGATCGTACTCGTAGATGCCAAACGACGACAAGCGGTCGCTCATTCCCGCGAAACGAGCCACCTGGCAGATTTCCTCCCCATAGAAGCCATTGGCGGAAGCATTGGGATTGCCTGGCGCGTCAGACCTGCGGACAGCGGAAATATCGATGCTCATCATCTCGGCGTTGCGCACTATGGGCTCTATCTCCTCCATATCCTTCCGCATATTACCCACCCTGTAGGTCTCGAAAAACAATTGGTTCATCAAACCAGTCTTGTCGGGACTGTTCAGATAGGTCTGGTAGCCGACATTCGCATAGTTGAGGAGATAATTGGGCATTTCCATCACAATGTGGTTCAGGTAGCGATCGGAACGAATCTCCTCATCAGCCTCACCCAAATCAAAACGGGAGTCAACCGCCACGATATTCACAATCTGCTCTAACTTCGCGTATCCCTTGTAGTTGGCGTAGGCCAAGTCGTTGCTGCCACCCAAGATTATCGGAATGATATCGTTCTCCAAGAAGAAAGCGATAATGTCTGACAGCACCTGATAGGTGTCTTCCACCGTGTTTCCCAAGATGAGGTTGCCCATATCCACTATATTCACATCCTCTTCCCACTTGTACAACTGATAGAACTGGCTGCGAATCTCATCGGGTGCCAGCGAGCACGAGCTGTTGTGGAACGCATTACGGGATTCGGGCACCCCTATCACCGCAAACTCCACCTCTCTCCAATCAATCTTCTCCTCAGGATGGAAAAAACACACATCGCTAATCAACATCCAAGGGTCGTATTCTTCTTCGTTGAAACCGATGGCATGAAAATCAACCGGATCAAAATAAGGGGTAATGTCCATTATTTATTTTTTCTTTCTATAGCCAGTTTTCTTTGCTGTTGGGGAAGTGCTGTTGATGATTTCCACACAGTCCTCGTAAGTCAGGTTCTCGGGCAGCATGGATCTCGGAATCTTATAGTTGTTCACCCCATCGGTGATATAGGCTCCGTAACGTCCGTTCATCACTTTCAAGTTCTCGTCCTCCTTGAACGCCACCAGCACATTACGGGTAGCCGAACCGTCAATGATTCCTTTGGCTTTCTCCAGCGTCATCTCGCTTACCACAGTGCCCTTGTCCAGGGTGATGTTCTTGTCGTTGTACTTCAGATATGGGCCGTATCTGCCGGCAGCCACATACACCTCTTTGCCATTATGCTCGCCCAACAGTCTCGGAGCGAAATCCTCCTCGCTTTTTTTCTTCTGCTCTATCAGTTCCACCGCCCTCTCGTAGCTGATATCGATGGGATCCTCATTTTTGGGGATGGACACAAAATTGTTGTGATACTTGACGTATGGGCCGAAACGTCCGATACCTATCACCAGCGGTTCACCCTCATAGTCGCCCAGCGTTTTCGGCAGCTTGAACAAATCGAGAGCCTCCTCCAGCGTGATGCTCTCTATCGACTGGTTTTTCTTCATACGCGCATAGCGGGGTTTCTCGTCCTCGTAATTCTCGCCAATCTGCACCATCGCCCCATATTTACCCAATTTGGCGTAAACATTGGCGTTGGTCTTCGGATCGGCACCCAACAGACGCTCGCCGCTAGCCTTAGTGGAATAGGTGATGGCGTTCTCAATTGACTGATGGAAATCACCATAAAACTGATTAATCATCTCCTGCCACTTCATCTTGCCCTCGGCAATCTCGTCAAATTCTTTCTCCACATTAGCGGTGAAACTATAATCCAGAATCTCGTCAAAATTCTCCTGCAAGTAATCGTTCACCACAATACCTATATCGGTAGGGAAGATTTTGTCTTTCTCAAAACCGTATTTTTCCTTTTTTACAGATTCTTGAACAGAACCATTTTTCAGTTTCAGCTGGATGTATTCCCTTTCGGAACCCTGACGGGTTTCCTTCACCACATACTCACGTTTCAGAATAGTGGAAATAGTGGGGGCGAAAGTAGATGGACGGCCTATGCCCAGTTCCTCCAGTTTCTTCACCAAGCTGGCTTCGGTGTATCTCACCGGCGGCTGAGAGAACTTCTGGGTGGCGACCAGCTCGTTTGCCTTCACCTGCTCGCCGACAGCCAATGTGGGCAGCCAGCCCTTCACCTCCTCATCCTCCTCATCCTTCGACTCGATATACACCTTCAGGAAACCATGGAACAGAATCACCTCGCCTGTCACTGTGAATTTTTCGGGACGGTTGGAGATGGGGATGGTGATGACGGTTTTCTCCGTCTGCGCGTCGCTCATCTGCGAAGCGATGGTACGCTTCCATATCAGCTCGTACAAACGCTTGGCGAAAGTGTCACCTGGGATGGTGTGGTTGCTCATTGCAGTGGGACGGATGGCCTCGTGGGCTTCCTGCGCCCCTTTGATTTTGTTGGCATATTTGCGGGGATGGGAATACTCCTCGCCATACTGTTTCACAATCTCCTCCTTGGCTCCCTGAATAGCGAAATCAGACAGATTCACCGAGTCGGTTCTCATGTAAGTGATATAACCCTGCTCATACAGTTGCTGTGCAATCACCATTGTCTTGCTGACCGAGAAGCCCAGTTTTCTGGAGGCCTCTTGCTGCAGGGTGGAAGTGGTGAACGGAGCGGCAGGCACCTTCTTGCCCGGATTTTTCTCCACCGCGCTGATGAAATACTTGGCTCCTTTGCAGTCCTTCAAAAAGGCGATAGTTGACTCCTTATCTGTAAAACGTGTATCCAACTCGGCCTCAAATCCACTCTTTTTATCCTTCTCTGAGAAGAAATCACCTATAACCCTATAAGCGGAGGTGACTTTGAAGGACTTGATCTCGTGCTCACGATCTACTATCAGCTTAACGGCCACCGACTGCACACGGCCTGCGGAAAGCTGTGGTTTCACCTTGCGCCAAAGTACCGGCGACAACTCGAAACCCACCAAGCGGTCGAGAATACGGCGAGCCTGCTGGGCGTTGACCAGATCCACATCCAGCTGACGGGGGTTGGCCAAAGCTCTTTCAATAGCGGCTTTGGTAATCTCATGGAAAACAATACGCTTGGTTTTCGACGGTGCGATATCCGCCACTTGCATCAGATGCCAGGAAATGGCCTCACCCTCGCGGTCATCATCGGTTGCCAACCAAACAGTGTCTGCATCATTGGCCAGTTTCTTGATATCTTGAATTAATTTCTTTTTGTCATCGAGAATCTCGTACTTGGGCTGGAATCCTTTGGCAATGTCGATTCCCAAATCCTTTTGAGGAAGGTCGCGGACATGTCCCTTACTGGAGACCACCGTATATTCCTTTCCGATAAACTTTTGGATAGTCTTGGCTTTAGCCGGAGACTCCACAATAATCAAATCCTTGCTCATCTTTTTAGTTCTTCTATAAATAGTATATATNNTTACTGATATGATAATTTTTTTCTCCACCTGTGAAAACAGACACCTCCTCCCACATTCCAGAAGGTCAAAATAGCATGCCGCACATATCCCGTTTTTTCTTATTTTTGCATTGTTAAAATAATATTGCCGCTATGAGGAAAAAAGTTGATTTTCTGGTCATTGGCTCAGGTGTCGCCGGTTTGTGCTTCGCCTTGAAAGCCGCTAATTTTGGAAAAGTTTGCATGGTCACCAAAGCCAAGGTTGACGACACCTCCACCAAATATGCCCAAGGAGGCATCGCTGCGGTGGTATATCAACCCGACACTTACGAGAAACACATTCAAGACACAATGATTGCAGGCGACGAACTGTCTGACCGCCACATTGTGGAACTCACCATCCGCGAATCCACCGCCCGCGTGATGGAGTTGGTGGAATGGGGTGTTGACTTCGACAAGACCAAAAGCGGTAAGTTTGCATTGGCCAAAGAAGGCGGCCACTCCGAGTTCCGAGTGCTCCATCACAAAGACATCACAGGCCTGGAAATAGAGGAAAAACTCATCATAGCCGCCAAGCAACATCCCAATATCGAGATACTGGAGAATCATCTGGCCATCGAAATCATCACCCAACACCATCTGGGTATCGAGGTGAGCCGACGCACTCCAGACATCACCTGCTACGGAGCCTACGTGTATAACCCCAACACCAACAAGGTGGAGACCATCCTCTCTCGCATCACCATGATGTGTACCGGCGGCATCGGCACCGTTTACGGCAATACCACCAACCCCACCATCGCCACAGGCGACGGTATTGCAATGGTCTATCGCGCCAAAGGCGCCGTCAACGGCATGGAGTTCGTACAGTTCCACCCCACCTCACTCTATAATCCCAAAGAGTCGCCCTCTTTCCTCATCACCGAGGCTTTGCGTGGCGCCGGGGCTATCCTGAAAGACGAGAACGGAGTGGAGTTCATGAGCAAATATGATAAGCGGGGTTCTCTGGCTCCACGTGATATAGTGGCCCGCGCCATCGACAATGAGATGAAGCAGAAAGGATGTGACCATGTTTATCTGGATGCGACCCACATCAGCAAAACAGAAATCTTCAACCACTTCCCCAACATCTATGCCAAATGTCTGAGCATCGGGGTGGACATCACCAAGGACATGATCCCTGTGGTGCCGGCAGCCCACTACTCCTGCGGAGGTATCAAAGTGAACGAGTGGGGTGAAAGCTCCATCATCAACCTGTTCAGTTCGGGAGAATGCGCCTCCACCGGCCTGCACGGAGCCAACCGACTGGCCTCCAACTCGCTGCTTGAGGCACTGGTATTCTCACACAGGGCTTGTCTCAAGGCGGTGGAACGTTTCAAGGGCATTGATTTCTGTGACGATGTGCCCGAATGGAACAGCGAAGGGACGGTGCTCAACGAGGAGATGGTGCTGATTACCCAGTCACGCAAGGAGCTGCAGACCATCATGTGCAACTATGTGGGTATTGTCCGCTCGAATGTGCGACTGCAACGTGCCTTCGACCGTCTGGAGATTTTATACCGGGAGACCGAGGATTTGTACAAGAAATCCGTCCTGATTCCCGAAATCTGCGAACTGCGCAATATGATTAACATCGGTTACCTGATTATTAAACATGCAATGAACCGCCACGAAAGCCGCGGCCTGCACTACTCACTCGACTATCAAGGCCACCGCGACGAATCGCAAAGCACGCATGACCTTTTATAGTGATCAAGTTTTAGGTTACAGGGTTCAGATTTTTCTGACCACTGACACCTGTAACCTGACCCCTGTATCCTAATCAGGTTTCACTCCAGCCTTGAACCGCAACACTTCACCCTGCGCATCCATCAGGTATAGCGTGTCTTTCCTGATTTCATATCGTTTGAAATCAGCATGCAGTTGCTGCATGAACATCTTCTCAACCTTCATATTCTGACACAATTTTTTGGTTGCACCTTCATATTCCATCTTGATTTTACCCTTATGGGAAGAGTATTTGCCAAAATAGCTATTACAACTCAAATTGCCCGAATAGCTTCCATCATTATCAAATACGATAAATGGGGTGATGATGCATTTGGGGACATTCTCCCCTTTTACATGGGTCAGTATCCAATAGGTTTCGGTTAAAGGTTTATTTTCCGACATAGCTGCTTTCTTCTTGGCGGTCATACAAGAAAAAATGCCTAAAGCGAGACACGCCATCACCACAACAATCGGCAGATAATTCACACTGTTTGTTCTCATTCCTGGTTCTTNNTATAAAATGCTTCATTTACTTGATTAATATAATTCAACACCTCCGTTTTACCTCTGCTGTCCAAAGACGAACATACAAAAAACGGGGGGAGATCCTCCCACGTTTCCATCAGCTTACGGCAGAAAGTCCTCACGTTGAGGGATCCCTTTGCCTTTCCAACCTTATCAGCCTTGGTGAAAACCACAGCTAACGGTATCCCATTTTCGCCTAATTTATTAATGAAATCAATATCAAGTTCCTGTGGTTCGAGACGGATATCCACCAACACAAAAACAACCTGTAGATTCTTGCGATGCAGCAAATACTTGTTTATCATATTAGCCCATTTATCGCGCATAACCTTTGAAATCGACGCATAACCATAGCCCGGCAGATCCACCAAGAACCACCTCTCGTCCACCAGGTAATGATTGATAGTCTGTGTCTTGCCGGGCTTCGAGGAGGTCTTCGCCAACGTCTTATCACCTGCCAACGTGTTAATCAAGGATGACTTCCCCACATTCGAACGCCCGATGAACGCGAACTCGGGGAATTTGTTTTTAGGACCTTTTCTCCAATCGGTTTCCGCCTGCAGAAATGTGATGTTCTTAATCTGATAATCCATAAAAGTGATTGTTTTATATGCAAATTACTTTTTGCCCGCTGAAAGTGTTTGCTTACCGGCCCGACAGCCATTGGTTCGGATTCAGGTATGAATTGTTTTTCCACACCTCAAAATGAAGTTCGTAGGTGTTGTTGGTTGTCGATTTGGCCACCGTACCCACAGTCTGTTTGGTGGTCACCTTGTCTCCCTTTTTCACACTCACCGAGGCCAGATTCTGATATACCGACAGGTATTCACCGTGACGGATCATCAGCACCTTCGTGCCCATCACATCCAGTATGCCCGTCACCTCCCCCTGGAAAATGGCTCTCACCGGTGTGTTGGGTTCCACAAGGATGTCTATACCCCTGTTCTCTATCATCACCGAGGGCACATCAGGATGGGGATAGCTGCCGAAATCGCCCACTTTGGCACCCTTGGCCACCGGCCACGGAAGCTTTCCCTTGTTGTTCACAAACGAGTTGCTCACCAACTGCTCGTCGGGGGTCAGCACGATTGCATTTGTGCTAGCCGGTTTCGCACTTCCTGACGACGAACTGCCGGCATTACCATTGCCGGATTTAGCCTTAGCCGCTTTAGCTGCCTCCTCCGCTTTCTTCTTATTAGCGGCTACAATCTCGGCCTCAATTGCCTTTTTGATGGCCACATCCAATTCTTTCCGTTTCTTCTGCTTCTCCTGCAGAGTGCTGGCCAATTGTTTCTCCTTCTGCTTCAGTTCCTGCGCCTTCTTGGTGGTGGCCGTACGGTCTTGCTCCAGTTTCTTGATCTCAACCTCCTTGCCCTCCAACAAAGCCAGCTTTTCCGCCTTCATCTGCACAATCTCCTCATTTTTTTTCTTGATTTCCTCTTGGGTCTTCTCTATCAAATCCACCTGATGCTTCACATTGTTGGCAAACACCGAATAGTATTTCACCCGTCTGAACATCTGCGAGAAATTCTCCGATGAGAGTAAAAACGTCACCTTGTCAATCAATTTCCTGTTCTTATAGGCCAGATACACCACCCTCGAATAATCGGATTTCATATACTCCAGCTTTTTGCTCAAATCTTGCGACAACTTGACATTCATGGCCAGTTCTTCCTCCAACTCAAAAATTTCAGTATTCAAAGTGGTAATTAAGGCCTCACGATTGGAAATCTGCTGACGCAAAACGCTGATTTGCTGTAACGAGGCATTCCTGTTTTTCTCAGTCTGCTTCAACAGTTTCTGGGTATTGGCGATTTCAGTCTCAATCTTCTTCTTGTCGTTCTTCAACTTAGCGCTTTTCGACTGTGCCATACTATCGAAAGGGGCACACAGCACAGCCACAGCCAAGAGGGCTAAGACCACAATCCGCATGCAAAATTTATCTAATTTCATTGGCATTAATTTACTAATATTATAAATTACAAAAATAAATGCTTCTTGCATCCGTTTTGCATTTGACGGATAGTATTTATACACAGGGGAATGTTTATTTGCATCAAAAAAATCACTACATTTGCAGACTGAAAAAAATCAGTCCCAAAGCAATGGAACCACCTGTAGGAGAAGTACATAGTAATATCAAGAAAAAGCAGATCCAGCGCCCTTCGCGCCGAAAGGCTACCTTGCGCGCCCTGAAATGGAAGCGCGACAAGTTCAACCGGCGCCTGCGGCGTCAGGTTAACGACCTGCTGATTGTGCGACGTCTTCCCCACCTGCTCAAGCCCCGCAAGCGCAACCAGACACAGGAACCCCCAAAAAGCGAATACGTAAGAGGACTTTTATTGGGCAAGTCCATCGGCTTGGGTTACGTGCCGGTTTCCTTCACCTTCGGTTTGGTGGCTGTACAGATGGGCTTCGACCCCTGGGTAGCGGTCTTCATCTCGCTCACCAACCTGGCCTCCGCAGGTCAGTTTGCGGGCATCCGCATGATAGCCGGAGGAGCCCCCGCCATCGAGTTGGCAATGACCACCCTCGTGGTTAACATCCGCTACTTCCTCATGAGCCTCTCGCTCACCCAAAAGATAGACACTAAACTACCCACTTGGAAACGTTGTATTATGGCCTTTGGTGTCACCGATGAAATCTTTGCTTTAGCGGCAATGGAGAAAGAGGATGTCAGCTTCCCCTTTTTCGGCGGACTGATGACCTGCCCTATTGTAGGCTGGACATTGGGCACCGTGCTGGGAGCCTTTGCCGCCGAACTGATGCCCCCATTAGTGCAGGCCTGTATGGGCATCGCCCTCTATTGCATGTTTATCGCCATCATTGTACCACCGTCAAGAAGCAACAAGAAGATTTTCTATTCCATCCTGATAGCCTCAGCCCTGTCGTGCATGTTTAAATATGTACCCGTCATCAACCAGGTTTCGCAAAACGGAGGCGGCTGGTCGCTCATCATCTCGGCTGTAGCGGCGGCAGCCCTTTGCGCCACCTTCTTCAAGACCGATGAGATGGCTGAGGAAAACGAAAGAAAGGAGGTTGCACGATGATCCAGTTCACCTTCACCTCAGCAGGCCTCATGCTGGCAGTAATGGCCCTCACCACCTACGCTATCAGGGTAACCCCCATGGCTATTTTCCACCGCAAACTGGAGAACCGCTGGTTCAAGGACTTCATGTTCTACATTCCCTTTTGTGTGCTGGCCGCCATGACCTTCCCAGATGTAATCTACTCCACCAAAAGTCTCACCTCGGGTATTGTGGCCACCGTGGTCGCCCTCATCATGTCGTGGCGCAAGCGCGACCTGCTCACCGTAGCCATCGGAGCCGTCGCCGCCGCCGTCCTCGTTGAATACCTCAAAATGGTGGCGTTTTAAAGCATCTGATCATTGTGTCTTCTCTATATCAACCATACACCAACTATACACCAAGGCTACACCAACTCTACGTTTCCTCCCTGATGCCCCTCTAGTATCTACGTGTTTCCCCTTAGTCACTACCTATTATCTGAGATCTTCCCCCCTTCCTCTAATCTCCATCACCTAATCAACACTCCCCTGTGGAAAGCATAACGGCCTGCGGGCCGTTTTTTGTTGATAACTTCCAATATTCTCCCATTTGTTTCCATTTTTTTCCAGAATTATCCAAAAATCAACATCCAAATGTGGAAAAAATTGGAATCTTCTCCCCTTAATTTTTATATCATACTGATTATTA
>LXOW01191554.1_pt1 | contig 12861 bp, 16 predicted proteins | sample 1368591 | NCBI WGS metagenome assembly LXOW01 (sample SAMN04884650, study PRJNA319009) | bovine gut metagenome | isolation source: Cow rumen | host: Bos taurus | place: Italy: Legnaro (PD) | collected 2014-07-09
TCTACCAGACTGAGCTACACCCCGCAAGTTTTTAAGGTGCTTCCGGCACCACCGTTGAACGGTATAGCGGTTATTAGCCGCTAGGAAACGTGAGCGTTTCCCTGTTTAGAACCCTCCATATGAAGGAGCCTAAAAAGGAAAACGCAAGAACGATGCCTTCCGACCTGTATCGAACAAGGCGTTTCCAACATTGCTGTTGACGGTTCCCTCACCTACGGGTACACCGTTCTCAACGTTAAGATTGTTTAATCACCCATCCCAGTTCATTGCCAAAACTATCAGGCGTGAGTAAGGTAATCAACCTAGCAACTATTATTGCAAAACCGAAATGTCAATCTTCTGACAGGGCTCACGGCCCCATCCGACGCAGGAACTTGTAGGGTGGAAANNGGATTTGAACATCTCGCCAAGACTTAGGAACATGTATTCTCCGACTTCGAAATCGGGTGCCCTTAGCTTGGCCTTGCCGCAGATATCAATGATTTCTTCCATCGATAGCTGTCGGTTACTGTTTCTGTCCACCACGTTCACTACGTTGTAATCGTAGACTGGTTGTCGATATGTACCCTTGTAGGGGTTATCGATTCGGATGAACTTCAACGTTGCCATGATGGTGATTTCGTAACCGCTCGGCAAGTGTTCTTCGATAAGATGTCCAAACTGTTTGGCGATATCGGAACACACGTTGTAGTCATCCCCTTCTGGCGGTGTGAAGTTAGCCAACTTTGCAGCTCGTCTAAACTTCTTCCACCAAAGATGCCCTGTCTGTTCCAATACCGTATTATACTTCAATTCAAGACCGATGTCAGTACGCTGGAACCAGAAGTGCTTGTTTACGTTGTTCGTAAAGAACTCTGAAAGGGCAGCCTCATCCAGAACGGACAGGTTGATGACATTCATGTCTTCGTAAACGCTCATAATGTCTCCCTCTCAGGTTAATGGTTAAACAAGTCTAACTGGTCTTTGGAAGCGATTTCATTCAACAGCGATTCCATCGACTTTGTTATATGTTTATATGTTGACTGTTCAGCCGAAATTTTTTTGAGACAGTCATTTATGGTTTTAGCGGCATTTTCGATGATAATATCACGCTTATCGGGTACTTTTTTGCCCTTTGCCTGTCTTTTTTCCTCTGCAATCAGCGGTTTCAGGTCTTCGATGCGTTCCTCCGCAAAGCGAATGACATCTTCATACTGCCTGATGCGACCAGCATCCGTAGGTTCCTTCATGAGGATGCTGTCAAGAATCATCGCATCTCTCGCACAAAGATTGTATTCATTTACAATATCATCGACCCTTGCTCCCGTCGGACTAGCAATGGCAGATACAGGCCATGTAACGCCCGTCTTAATCTGGCGGATGCGCTCGGAAGCGATATGTACGATTTTCTCGTAGTCGAGCTTCCTTGCTTCGTTCTGGGTCATGCCGCCTTCCGCCTTGGTGCGGAGCGTCCTCTTGGCGAGGTCTGCATCGAACGGGTTCAACTGGAACTCAATCCATACATCCCACGGCTGGATTTTATGTTTTGCGTAGTCAGAGTTTCCTACATTGTGATTTCTCACGCTGTCGGTAGCATTGTTTACTTCTTGCATTTGCGGTCTCCTTAGTGTAACACACTAAAATAAATTATTGTGCGGCAAATCTATCACAAAATCTTCTTTTTTTAAAGAATTGAACTCGTAGGGTTTCTCATCTGGATATCCCAACGGGTTGATATAGAGGTTTCCAACATGGTATGCCGTATGTGTATGGCCCGCACACCAGATGGAATGTGGTTTCAACATTTTGATATACTCAGGCGAGAAATAGTAGTAGACCGAGTTGAACTTGGCATGCTCGTCTGGCAGGCGGAAATTTATCGGGGCATAGTGAGTAACCATCACGTCGGGCTTCAATGCGAGGACGGACCTGCACTGCTGGTTCAACCTCTCCCTGATACGGGTGATGTCGTTGTTCATGTAGTTCCAGAACTTTCCGTCATACGTGTTCGCAACCCAGTTGCTATCAACTTCCTGCTGGGTATGGGGCGTATCGAGGTATCTCAGGTAGGTATAGTCCCAGATGCCCGTACATCCGCCAATGGTCACGCCGCAGATGGTTTCCGCATTGCCATCCAGCAAGTGGAGGTTACCGATGGAGTCAGCCAACTGGTGGAAACATTCAATCTTTTCTTCTGTCGTCTTGAACTTGCCATAGTCAACATGGATTGTCATGTCGTGGTTTCCAAGACAAAAAACGACATGACTGTACATGTCGCATAGCCGTTTTAGAATTTCTTTTGCAGCATTAAACTTGCTTGCAATATCGCCTGGGATAATCAGCATGTCAGCAGGGAGGAACTTGGACACAAAGGTGTCCATCGTCATCTCCTTCCTGTAATAGTCATAGTGAAAATCCGAAAAAATAAAGGCCTTCATACCTCAAAGATAGGATATGAAGGCCGTTTTGTCAATGGTGTTCGTTTATTGACGGGGAGGTATCTTCGAGAACATGTCAGAATCTCGACCAAAGCGTTTCTTGGTGAACGCCCTCTTTCCACCTGGAATCCTGTGCCATCCGAACCATATCTCGTCTGGGCCATCAAGATACATTGAAGGAATTTTTCCATTGAACTTGACATCTTCTATGTATGCCATCCTGTTGGACAGGTCGGCATATTTCTGTTTAGTCTCTGGATTGTCCGCCTGTTCCAGCCCTGCCAGTAACGGGTGCATGAGAGCCTTTTCCAAGCAATACTTTCCTACAAGCTCGGCAGTTCCTCCGTGGTTAAGGGCTTCGTTGATTTCAGGGTCATTCTTGTATGCGGAAATACCAGCACCACGAGACGGGTACTTCATCCGTAGGCAATCACGTTCCCATTGGAGATACCTTCTGAAGTCAGACCTATCCTTCTTTCGACGGTCAAACATCATGTTGAGCCAAGCCTTGGCCTGTGCATCGGAGTCATACCTTTTTTCTTCCTCGCTGTACACGCTATCTTCGTCCAAGTGCTTAATTCTAGGAATCCACGTCAGGGAGTGCAGGTCCACATCGAACCAGTTATCCTCAGGTACTCTCAAATTGTATCTATCCCTAAGCTCGTGCCACTTCTTATTCACCTTGTCAAAGAACTCTTCTTTGCTGTGAGGCATAGAACTAAGGTAAGTCGTATAAGCATCCATCCGTTCGTTAACCTCGTTGATAACATCTCCCATGTTCTCGCCGTTAATCTTAGGACGATTTGCACTAATCTTATACAAATTGCTGAGAGCTTCCAACTGGGGCTTGCTAAGGTCCAGCTTGGAGATAGATTCCATGAAAATCTTGTAATTATCCATATTTGACACCAATCAAATTCATCTACAGTTTATCGGTTTCCTGTCCCAGCAAATGTTTCAGATGGGTGTCGATGAACATTATTTCCCAGTGGTAGGAGTTCACAATCCCGTCCATAATGGTTGCAACGAGCGTACCAGTACGGTTGCGATACACTGCAAAATGCCGTTTCATCCTGTCTGACAGGATAGTGACGACGGAATCCTGATAGCATATCCCGTGCATCTTCTTGCCCATAAGTTCCACTTCTTGTACGTTCTTGCCGAAGCGTTTAAGAACATCTACTGCAAGCTGTATCATCTCGGCAATATCGTAGTTGATTAGCAGCTTCGGTGCGTTCTGGTCTATAATAATCTGTTTGTTTTGCATTATTGCTTGCATAGTGGCCCCCTTTAACAATTAGAGTTTATAAACTGTATTCAGATAGAGGTCGTAAAATGAATTCTCTTTTTGAACGCATCGACAAGCTCGACACAAACCTTAGGATAACCAGCGAGTGGGCCAAACGGAAGTACAACGAGTTCAACTCCCGTTTCTTCGGTGGAAAGCTCCCGAAGGATATCCAGTTCGAGATGTCTGGGACGCAAAACGCTGTCGGCGACGCATCCTGTGTCGTCAGCAACATGCCGTCAGCTGGAAGCATACAGGTTGGCGACAACTACGTTGGCAAACTCAAAATCCGTCTGTCCAGCTATTTCAACGACATCACCGAAACCGAGGCAGAGGAAGTCCTGCTCCACGAGATGATTCACATCTGGCAGTACGTAAGCATTCCGAAGGCTCAGTGGGGTGCGAACATGCACGGAACGACGTTCACCAACAAGATGAACGAAATCAACCGTATGTCAGGCGGCAAATACAACGTGACAACGACAAACGATTCCAGTATGAAGGCTCGCCACGCTGACGACCTCATGAAGAACAAGAAGGAATACGACGAACTTAGCGAATCCAGACTAATGTTCATAAAGGACAAGAACAACGACAGCAAAGTGGACGTAATCCGTTTCAAGAACGAAGCCGACATGAACCAGTTTGCAGAACAGTTTGTCCCGATGCACGAACTTGAAGTGACGGGAACAGCAGCCCCGCACGACATCGACGCTTATCGGTACAGGTTCGGCGCATTGAAGAACAACACGGAAGAGAACCGTAACGGCTACTACATTATGAACAAGAGAGACATCGACGAGGCAAAGCGTCTCGGAGCAATCTAGGAGGGCAATATGTCATTGAAGAAGCAAATGTTCGAATCAGAAATCAGAAAGTTGAACTTGCCAGCGGCAATGGAATCAGTCATCGAAGAACTTCACGACGCAACCTTCCCAGAGGATGGTGACGACGAGCCTCAATACGTCGAGAAGGACTGGAAGTCCGTTGACAAGGACAACGGCGACGGAACGTCGTCTGTCGAAACTACATGATTTATCCTCTGATAACTTTCGCAATCGTCGTCATAACAATTCTATTGATAACGGGCAAGGTATGAAAAAGGCGGGTTCAAAACCCGCTTTCTTCATATCCGTTCAACATAGTTGAGTGAAACCCACCCGTCAGTGGTTCGGCCCCATCCACGCCTTTCAGCATAGATATTTATCTGGGTGTCCTTCTCATATTTCGTGACAACATCACCGACAATGGGCGCTTCACGACAATTCAGATTTGCCGTTGTCATTCCTGAATACAAAGGATTTCCCTTACGCTTTTCAGGCCCGATGATTTGCAGGAACTCATACCAGTTAGATAGGCAATCCTCGCCCCTAACCCACGGTTGCGGGCATTGCTTTCCGCTAATGCAATGGTGCATAATTACGTGGTCGAGAGGAATATCGTATTCCTCCATGAGCTTCTTTGCAAGCAATGCTGTACGTTCGATAACCTTGTCCGAAATACTCCAATCAGTATCGGTTACTTTGAGTGACTTGGTATTCTTCTTGTCGGAACACATCTCAATCGAAATGCAATTTTGGTTGCAAGCCTTTTTGTACAACGTTCCACCAAGCGATGTAGAAAATGTCTTGTACAGTTTGTCACCAACCGCCCAGCAATACTGGTTCCTGATGTCTGGATTGAATTGAACGACCTCATCTTGGTCTACAATAAAGTCAGCACTTGCTTTTGTATCTTGCTTTCCGAAATAGTTAGCAATACGCTTTGCAGTTCCACCCTTGGAACTCGTACCCGCTGTGTAGTGAATAACAAGGTATTCTATCGGGCGGTTCTTTTTAACGGTTACGTTATACATACTATACCGCAGGACCACCAGCAGCGGCAGCTCCGCCTCCGCCACCACCTTCGTAACAACCGACAGCACAACCCTGTTTGTACGGAGAGTAGTTCATCCTGTTAGGTGCAGCGAATCCACATGCCATCGGCTGTGCACTTGCGTTATAATTAACCACTGGATAATTTTGCTTAATGTGCTTCTGTGCCCTGTCCATCATCTTCTTGATTTCAGGGTCGGTCTTAATCTTTTCCCGTTTCCATACAATCTTGCCAGGGAAGCATTCTTTCATCTCTTCCTTCGGGTCACGATTTGCGTTCGGGTTAGTGGATAGGGTCATCGGGTTCTTGTACGCACCCATGTCGTTAGAATGAGAACTGTTAGTCGCCATAGGTAACTGAATAGCATCATGAATGTTATGGTTATCAGCCATCGGCAACATCAGATTTCGTTCATAGCCCTCAAAACACGCCTTGTGCAGACGCCTGATGGCTTCCAACTGAGCCTCGGAAAGGCCGAGCTTTCCAATAGATTCAAAAAACAGTTTCGTTTCCATACACATAGTTTATAAACTATTTGCATGAGGGTAAACGGATTCATCATACCCGTAAGGGGTAACTGCCGAGCTAGGAACGAGGAGCGAAAGAACTTCTCGGTTCTCACAAACGTTTCCGAACATCTTTGGAACGACAGGATTGGAGCCTATGTCGAACGGTCTGAAAAGGCCCAGATTAACAACCCTGTCATGTCCCGTGACAGGAACCTCGGGGTGAGGTTCCACTACCGCAGGCACAACGCATTCCTTGACCAAGAGCGTTATGACAGGATGTCAGCGGACTTCGTAAAGCGTCAGGGTGTATTCGTCAAGTATTACACCGTGACGATGGACGTGGACAGCAACTCTCTGTTTCACGAGGACAACTTGCGTACTGTTGACAGGGAGTTCGACTTCCAAGTTCTAATCGGGTTCCAGCCGCAGAAGGAACTTTACGACAGGTACGGCATCCAGTTCGACGGCAAGATGGAACTTCAATTCCTGATGACCTACTTCCTTGAATGCAACTACCAGTCGCTAAGGGAACACGGCATCAAGCCCGCATGCGCCCCTACTGAACACAACCCAATCTGGTATCAGCGTGGTTATGAAGACTTCCGTTACTATGGTTATACCGCACAGCAGATTTTCCCCAAGGCTGGCGATATGCTCAAATTCGAGTTCAACAACATCTTGTATCAGGTGACCAAGATTTCCGATGAGCAGCCTGAATACGAGTACAAGCAAAGAAAGTATTGGTGGAAGGTTTTCGTGGATACGGCAGTGGATTCTGGACAGAAGGTATCGGACGATGTTTTGATGAAGCCCGACCAAGAGAACTTCATCAACAACCTCCTCGGAAAGACAACCTACGAGAAGGGAGAAATGGAATCGGGTGCGGATGCGGCAAAGCCGACAACACAAGCGGAATACCCGTTTGCTGTCAACGCAACAGTGGACGAGCTCAAAAAGGATGTCCTGTTCAGACCTCCCGAAGTTCCAGAGTGCGTGGACAACGTTACCGAGTCCCCGTCCTATCAACCTTGCGAGAAACTTCTTGGTGGTTGGTAACGCAAAAAGCTCCGTTCAAACGGAGCTTTCTTCTTATTTGTCGTATTCCCATTGGTATCTTACATTGGCATTTGGATGTTCGGCTTGAAACCGTTCCTTTTGATGGCACAGGCCAAGCTTTACCAATAGCCGTACGATTGGGTCAAAAATTCCATTGTCGATGACAATTTCCATCTTCGGTCTTGGTGGGCATTCAACGGACTTCATTGTCTATACCTCGCATCAATTCGTCAGCACATGTTTTGTAGTACGCATCACGCAANNATCTTACCCATTCACAACTCCTAGGATTAATACAACGAGTGTGACTTACTGCGGTGAAATCATTGAATTCAAGCTTCGTACCGCATTCCTTGCAGTATTTTTCCGATTGATAGACACCGTGACCGCATTTGGGACACACCGCACAAATCCACGGAGAACCACACCGAACATATACATGAGCTTCCATTATTCCCTCGGTTTCTTTTTCTGTTTTACACTCACGGAAAACGACACGGTAATCTCGCCGTAATTATCTGGGTCAATACCTTTTTTGTCACACTCCCGTATAAAGGCAGTTTCCATCCATTCCCATATATCGAGCAGGTCATGGGTACACACAAAATCGTCTTTCATTCTCATCATTTCTCGGCATCCTCCATAAATTTATGAACAGCAGTCGAGAAAGCCATGCCAATGGCAAAGCCCAAGCTCAGTATTTTCAAACCGAGCATGAGGGCTTGTGCCTTAGCCTTGGTAGAGCGAAAGATGCCCTTTATGCTCATACGGCTTCCTTAGCCTGACCCTTACCCTTCACATAGAAGAACATCCAGTCACGGGCGTTGTTCTTGTCGGTAATCGGCAATTCCTTGGTACACACGGCGTTGGCTGTGGTCATGCGTTCAACAATCATCGGCTTCAATGTAGCCATCGCCGTATCCTTGTGGGAAATTTCACGGCCACGGAACTGGACGATAACCTTGACAGGATGACCCGCTTCAATGAATTCTGCAGCCTTGTTCATCTTCGTCTTGAAATCGTTTTCGCCAATGTTCGGACCAAAGGTGATGGTCTTTTCTTCGGAACGGCGAGCGTTTTCACGGTTCTTCTTGTCCTGTTCCTTCTGAGCCTTCTTTTTCAGGTACTCTTCCTTCTTGCGGTCGCCAAGCTTGAATATGGCGGCCTTTTCGTTCACGACAACGACATCCAGACCTTGGTCCTGAGCCAGCTTTTCAGCCTGACCATAGGTCATCTGTTCGATTGAACCATCATCCTTCTTCAATCGGATGGAGGCATTACGGTCGAAAGTCTTCGTTTCGTTAAAATCACGGGCATCCTTGCGCTTGAAGCCGAAGTTGCCGTTATTGTAGGATTTGTACATTTAATTTCCTTGTTTTAATGTTTGGTCGNNCTAAAAATGTTAATGTAAAAGATATTTTACAATCAATCCTCGTATGCTGGATTTAGGTAGCCATCTGCCGCTATCGCAACATATTTTGTCTTGCTTCCTTCAGGGTCTGGTTCATTTTCCACAACATCAGGGTACACAGCAGAAGTTCCTACCACAGAGTCCAACAGTATGACATAAGGCAAATCGTCCATGTCGCTGAGGTCCTTAATCCAGTAATCGGTTATGTTAGGGTCGCCATCATCCGTAAGGATAAGCACACCATCAACAGGATAGATACACTGAGGTTTAGTCGCATTGTACAAATCGACAAATTCCTGTACGGAAATCGGCGTATTGTAGAACCTGAAATCGTACGACTTCGGTATCTTGATTCTAGTCGTGTTAGACTTGATTGACCAGCTCTCGTCGATTGTTCTCCACGTAAGCGCATTACCAACGGCGACTCTGATAGGATAAGGTTTCTGCTCCTTTTCCACCACGACTTCGCCATCCTCGACATGACGGGTCACCACCTCGTATGTAGGAACATCACGACTCATCAACGCATCGTATGTGATGGAATCTTCATCCTGTTCTTCACCTTCCTCAGGTTCATGAACCTCTATTGTAAACGGTATAGGTCTGATATTTCCCTTTGTCGAATATGCATAATACGTCGTGTTAACATCGAGCGGACTGCTGGATGGAACGGTCAGGGTATAATGCCTGAGGTCCGTCTGAGGTTTCCTGTTCAACGGATAGTCGGCACTGCCACTAAATACCCAAGACGGGTCACTAATCTCAATTCCATAACCGACCATCTGGTGTCTGTAAATTTCAACATAGTATTTAGACGGGTCAAATCCAGTTGGAAGTGAAATATCAGCGGTTGCCACACCGTTCACAATACTGGTGACCTTTGCCCGCATCTTTTCATCCATTACATTTCCATTTGACACGTTAAGAACATCGCCCACCTGAACATTGTCAACGAAGCCATCGGTTGGAACATCGAATGTTATTGTGGCGCTCTGAATGTTTGCACCCGTGATAGGAACTGGTCTGAAATAAGCATTCTCGCCTTCATCGTAAGACACAGGCAACAGTTCAAACCAGTCGCTCACAGTAACCATTTCCTCAGTTGCTGCGCCAACCTGTTGCAAACGATATGCAACATATTCCTTAGGGTTCTTAGATGTGCGGCCAACTAGGGCGTACATAGTCCAGTAGTCAACACGGTCGTCGTCCATTGTCGCCTGCCAGAACACAATACTGAAACCTGTTGCATTACTGCTGTTGTACTTGCCATCCTCCCCCTTGGAGAATGCGGCATACTCATGGTCGCATAGAGCACCTTCATTGCAGTTTGGATATATTGCGTCTGGGATGCAATCGCCTTGTACCACATCCTCGACATCGAATCTGTACTGTTTGTCAAATGACTCGACGTTCTTAACGCACTCATCAATAAGCGGGTCACCACTGCTACCTGGCATCAAGTCCTTGTCAACTTCGGTCTTTACCTGATAGTCGGTAATGCGAATGCGCTTGCCAGGAACCAGAGTTCCATCCTTCTCTCCGCACTTTCCAACAACCTTCACGGTCCTTGTCGCCGTATTCAGAACGCAAGAGCCATTGAGGTAGTAATACCAGATGTGATATATTCCGCACTTACAGAAGTTGATGTCATTGTAGGTCACAATGTCGTTAGACATGTCAATGGTATTTCCGCTATACGGGCCAGCTTCACCAAGATACTTCCATTCCCCGCAAGTGATACGATACAGACCGTTCTGGCCATCGTCTTGGTTCTGCAAGTTGACAACCATTCCACTTTTCAGGTTGACCGTACCAAGCCAATAGTTTCCGTACCTTCTTCCAACATTACTGTCGATTGTCGCCGACACAGTTTCGGTGACACGGGCGCCTAGGTCAATGAACATATCTTCGGTAACATCACCGTAATACTCCCAGTCACCCTTCTTTACAATCCACAATCCGTTCTCGTTTATGGATTTGCCATCCTCGGATTCCTTGATGAACTGAGAGGTGAGCCACACCAAGTCATTTTCCTGCAACTTGATTCCATTCAGGGTGAGTTCACCGTGCTTGTATTGGAGGTACTCATTGTACTTAACCTTTACCGACAGGTATCTCATCGCACAGCATGACTCTGGGCTACGCAGCTTGACGTACATATCCTTGCCGTAATTCTTGGCTGGGGTATTTACATTACCTGGGTCATCATCCGTGTTCAATTTGATTGGGGAAGTGTAAATGCAGTTTGCACCAGTCGTGTACTTACCGTCATACTTTGCACCGTCGTACACATAACGTATAACAGGGAAATCAACACGATAAGACGGATAGTCTTCGCCGCATCCCTTACCGCTAAGCACAATGTTGCTCTTTCCGCAAACCTCATGACCAAGTTCGTCCGTAGGGAACATTCCCTGCATCAGGTTTATCCTGATTTGATTCTTTTCCAAATCAAGTTCATACACAGGGACATTAGCATTTGTTGTTCCATCATACAGTTGCAGCTCGGTGCAATCTGTACTTGAACCTTCTACGATGAAATCGTTGTGGCACTGGTCAATCGGGAATTTCAATAGCCCGATTTCCTCAATGTTCTGACCGATTACGACACTTCCATCCATGAGCAACGTCGTAAACTGCTCACCGTTTGGCGACTTCAATCCAATAACCGATGCAAGAGTCAACCTAACAGTCGAGTCAAAGTCAACTTTCCATACCTTGTACTCAACTCCGTCAACCCTGACATTACCAGCAACAGTCTTTCCGAAAGTACCAACAGCCACACCGTCTACATAGAACTTAGCCTTACCCTTGATATTGCCCTTGCTCATTATGTACAGATGAGACAGGGTATCAAACGTTCCCTGAACCATAGACTTGCCGACTTCGATATAATCGTAGTAGGAACCATTAGGGATAACCTGCGTAGTAAACTTCCTGTCATCAGTAACGTCAGTATCGACAGGCATTTCGAGTGTAAGCGTATTGTCGTTCTGAACGTACTTTACCTTAATCGGCCCAGTTATCTTTTCCCCGTCCTTGTAAATGGCCGACTTGTCCATGACATAGTAGATGTCGTTTCCGTATTCATCCACGCCAACCTTGTATTTGAGGGTCAGCACATCACCTACACTGAACATCTCCTTGATTTTGTATCGAGGCTGAATCTTGATGCTCTGGTAGAACATCTGGCAGAAACGGGTCTCAAACGAAGAGTGTTCCGCAACGGACTTTTCACCCTCGTTTTCAAAGAGGACATGGAAGCGTGCTAGAAAATCAGACAGGTCTACAGATGACGGGTCAAAGCCATCTTCGCATGATGTCTTTCCGTTAGCATCCAGCAACGGCAACATGTTGAAATCCAGTACGAGCTGCTTACCAAAAGTGTTGGCTTCCGTCGCCGCATTTTCAACGTGACCTGGAATTACCGTGTATATCGGATATATACAGGGTTCCTCCTCGCCGTTTACACGAAGTTTCAGCTCGTTTACAATAGGACATGTACATGCCTGAACATTGATAAGGGCGCACCTGTACAACGACAGGTTGTACCAACCCATTTCATCCTGTTCCAGTTCAAACAAACCGTTTGGGTCAACAAGTTCAAGCGTTTCTACATTCTTCGAAACGTATATGCGAGAAATAAACTGACCTGTATAGTTTCGGCCAAAGATAATAAACGGGGTTTCTATTGTAATTTCTTCGCACAACGCCATCGAGCTAAACCACTGATTCAATCATCAATAGTTTATACTCCGTCAAGCTCTGAGAAGGACAGGTCAGGCAGCGAAGTGGCAGACGGTTCGGGCTTCTTGCCCACATCCTCGTACGCTTTGTCGCACGGATAGAGCAGAATGTTCTTGTATATCTCCCACAGCAGGTCTGGAACCTCAGTCGCATGAGAGGGAGGAATACCAAGCCAACAACGGTCGTTCTCGACAAGGGCAAACCTGACCCACTGTTTGCATTTCAGTCTGGAGAAAAGGAACTCCATCCTCATACGGTACATGGATTTGTCGCCCCTGTACGTGTGCCTGCCCTTGCTATATTCGCTTTTGAATGTCAGGCATAGCTGGACATTTCCCCTATCCAGCACATTGATTATGATTCCTATGTTCAGGTCTCTCAGTTTCTTCTCGGACTTCACGGTAACAACTTCCATCAGCACCATCGACTTCCAATCATTGACGGAAGCGTAACGCTCGAAACCGTGGGCAGTGGTCTGCTTGTTCCACCGTTCAAGGTGATACCCGCTGATGTCGTTCAGAAGGTCTGGAAAGTTGTATTCTTCGGAAGTTCGCATAA
>LXOW01320438.1_pt2 | contig 12860 bp, 12 predicted proteins | sample 1368591 | NCBI WGS metagenome assembly LXOW01 (sample SAMN04884650, study PRJNA319009) | bovine gut metagenome | isolation source: Cow rumen | host: Bos taurus | place: Italy: Legnaro (PD) | collected 2014-07-09
AGATGTGTATAAGAGACAGGTAATACACAATACGCTAATGCTATATATACGTATGGCATTTGTGATTTTGGTAGGATTATATACTTCAAGAGTTATACTGAACGTTTTGGGAGTTAATGATTTTGGAATATATAATGTTGTATGCGGAATCGTTTTAATATTTCAATCATTTAACGGTTCTTTAAGCTTAGCAACTTCTCGTTTTTTGTCGCTAGAATTAAGCAAAAATGATTTTGAGCAATTAAAAAAAGTCTTTTCCGTCTCTATTGTATTGCACTGGATAATCGCCTTAACAGTGTTGATTATCTGTGAAACAGTTGGAATGTGGTTTTTGGAAAACAAACTGATTATATCCCCAGATAGACTAGATGCTGCAAAAATAGTATTGCATTTTTCAACGTTAACCTTTATGTTTTCATTATTACAGCTTCCATATTACTCATGCATTATTTCCCATGAAGAAATGGATGTCGTCGCATATATAAGCATTGTAGAATCTGTGCTTAAACTCATAATGACTTATCTGCTTCAGAATTTCGGAAACGACAAACTTGTTTTATATGCTTTTTTAATGCTTTGCATATCAATTACGGTTACATTATTGTATTATGTATATTCAAGAAAAAAATATGATGAAACTAAATTCATGCTTATTAAGGAAAAAACGCTATATAAGCATGTTTTTAAGTTTTTCGGATGGAATTTTTTTGAAAGTCTAAGCATGTTAACCCATCAAAATGGGATAAATTTCCTTCAAAATATGTTTTTGGGAGTAGAAATAAATGCAGCTATGGGAGTCGCAATACAGGTAAGAAACAATGTAAGAACATTCCAAAGCAATTTCCTTATTGCGCTACAACCTCATATTTTTAAGCAATATGCCTCTGAGAGTATAGAAAATTTAGAAAAAACAATTATTTCTGCAATGAAAATTTCATATTTACTTATGGCTATATTTGTAGTTCCAATGTGTTTTGAAATGGATTATATATTGAAACTATGGTTAAAAAATCCGCCTTCTCATTCATCTGAATTTACCATATGGTTTTTAATTTATTCTCTCACCTACGCTATAACGCTACCCGCACAAATAGCAGTTCAGGCAACTGGAAAAAATAAAGCATTAAGTCTATTCGGCGGTTTATGCTATGTTTCAGCCGTTCCTATCGCATATATAATGCTTTTAAACGGAGGAACATACAATACAGCAGTAATAGTATCTACTTTGATAGGTTTTATTTACAATCTTTTATCGTTTGTATTCTTAAAAAAAGAGATACCTGAAGTATCGATATTCAAAATAACGCTTAAATCAATTTTGCCAATGATAATAGTGTCTATTATCGCAATAACGCTAATTTATGCAATTCATACAAATATTTCTTCTACCATGTTAAGATTTCTTTCAACTCTCATTGGCGGGTTTGCTATAATAACCATAACTTCTTACAGCATTCTGTTAAATAGAAACGAAAGACATACAATAATTTCTATAATAAAAGAAAAACTCAAAATTAAATAGTCTTCTTTCCCAAGTTTGTACTCAACTGTATAAAACTTTCGATTTTGTATATTTTTTAGCCAACATAAAATTAGCATTTACTTTGTTATCCAAGGGTCTTAGAAGAACTTGCGACAATAATAGATGGATAGTTCAACATCAAATTTTTCATATTGCATTACAGCTTCTACGCTATCTATCGAAGCAGGAATCCATTTAACTTTTTCTTTTATGTCCTCAAGCCTAGATAAATTAGAGTTAGAACGCTTTGTGCAAACAATAGAATGATTTTTATTTACCAAATTTTTGGTTACTTTGCTTCCAATGTAACCGTTTCCGCCTAAAATCAATAAATTCATACGTTCGTAGCCTCAATAATGATTTTAGCCATATAATCAATCATTTCGTCTGTCATTCCAGGGTAAACGCCAACCCAGAAAGAATTATTCATAATATAATCTGTTACACTCAAATCGCCTATCACACGATATGTGTCTGTGTTTCTGATGCTGTCAAAAGCAGGGTGCTTAATTAAATTTCCAGAGAACAAAAGCCTAGTCTGTATGTTGTGGTTTTCAATGTATTTTGTAATATTGTTTCTGCTCAAACCACTTTTTTCTCTCACAGAAACCAGGAAGCCAAACCAAGAAGGATCGCTATTTTCTGCTGGTTCAGGAAGAATCAATTTATCTTCTATTACTTTTAACGCTTCTTTTAGCCTATTCCAGTTATGTTTGCGTCTTTCTATAAAACTAGGAAATTTTTTCAGTTGTTCGCAACCTATTGCCGCCTGCATATCTGTAACTTTAAGATTATAGCCCAAATGGCTATAAGTATATTTGTGGTCATAGCCAAACGGAAGTTCGCCAAACTGTCTGTCAAATCTGTGCCCACAAATACCGTCATGGCCAGAGGGGCAAATACAGTCTCTTCCCCAGTCTCGATAAGACAAAATCAGCCGATGAAGCAACGGATTATTTGTATAAACAGCTCCGCCTTCGCCCATTGTCATGTGATGCGGAGGATAAAAACTAGATGTTCCAATATCACCCCAAGTTCCAGTAAATTTTGTTTCGCCGTTGATTGTATATTTTGTTCCAAGTGCATCACAGTTATCTTCTATAAGCCAAAGATTATGTTTATCGCAGAATTCTTTCATATGTTTCAAATCAAATGGATTACCAAGAGTATGAGCAATCATTACTGCTTTGGTTTTCTCTGACAAAGCTTCTTCGAGTTTGCTGACGTCTATATTGTATTGAGGAACTGTTACATCGACAAACACAGGAATTGCCCCATATTGAATTATCGGAGCGACAGTGGTAGGAAAACCGCAAGCTACGGTTATAACTTCATCGCCTCTTTTAATCTGCCTATCGCCAAGTTCGGAAGCGGTAAGAGCCATAAATGCAATTAAATTTGCAGAAGAACCTGAATTTACCAAATGAGCATATTTAACACCAATCCAAGAGGCAAATTCTTTTTCGAATCGTTCGGCAAATCTGCCTGTTGTAAGCCAAAAATCTAAAGTAGCGTCTGTGAGAGCTTGCATTTCTTTTTCGTCAAACACCCTAGAAGCGTAAGATATGCGGTCTCCAGGTTTAAACTCTTTTTTGTTTGCTTTAAAATCTTGATAATATTTTGCAACTAGGCTTTTTATTTGTTCTCTTGCTTCTGATTCGCTATTCCAGTTCATATTTTTCCTCTAAAAATTCTTTGATTTGCATATCCATAACTTTTCGAGCATTTTCGCCTGCTATCCAAGCTTTGCTCCATTCAATAACCTTATCTACCGCCTTTGACAAATTCCAATGTGATTTCCAGCAAAATGTCTTTTTTAGTTTAGAGCAATCAAGTTTTAAATAATTAGCTTCATGTGGCCCGCCGTCATATTGGTTTATCCATTGCAAGCCATCGCCCCAACGATTAACAAACATATCGACCAAAGTTCCTGTCTGAACGCAGTCATAATCTTCAGGGCCTACATTATAGCTAGAAGCGTATTTGATATCTTCGTATTGTTTTGCTGCGATCAGAAGATAAGCGTATATTGCCTCTAATACATGCTGGTATGGCCTTATTGAATAGGGGTTTCTGACTATAATTTTTTCGTGTTTTATCGCTGCTCTGATACAGTCAGGAATTATGCGATTTTCCGCAAAATCCCCGCCGCCAATAACATTGCCTGCTCTTGCAGTCGATACAGCGACTCTTCCATCGTTAAAAAAGCTATTTTTATAACAATGAGTTACAAGCTCTGAACAGGATTTTGAGTTGCTATAAGGGTCAAAACCGTTTAAAGGCTCGTTTTCCCTGTAGCCCAAATCCCATTCTTTGTTTTCATAGACTTTGTCTGTAGTAACGTTTAAAAAAGAACGCACGGAATCAACTTGGCGAACAGCATCACATACATTTACCGTGCCCATTACATTAGAGCTATAAGTATTTATTGGATCTTTGTAACTTAGACGAACCAAAGGCTGGGCAGCCATATGTATAACGATTTCGGGACGGTATGTTTTAAATGTGTCAAGCAAGCAGGCAAAATCTCTAACATCACCTTTAATATGTGTAATCTGGTTTTTTATTCCGCAAATATCGAAAAGACAGGGTTCTTTCTTGGAGCAGGTCGAATAGCCGATAATTTCAGCACCTGCGTTTGCTAGCGCTACGGACATCCAACTGCCTTTAAAGCCGGTATGACCTGTTATAAGTATTTTTTTTCCTTCGTAGAATTTTAAATCAAAGCCCATTATGCTTTATAAAACCTTCCAAGGCGCTTTGCCTGATTCCCATAATAGCTCTAGCTTTTGCTTATCTCTAAGAGTATCCATGCACTGCCAAAAACCATAATGTTTATAGTTTACAAGTTGACTTTCATTTGCAAGTTTTTCTAGTGGTTCTTGCTCAAACATAACGGTATCGTCTTTAACGTAATCAAGAACCTTAGGCTCCAACACCATAAATCCACCATTTATCCAACCTGTGTCGTTTTTGCTTTTTTCACGGAAGGAGCAAATAAAGTCGCCTTCCATATCCATAATTCCGAAGCGCCCATCGGGCTGAACGGCGGTAAGCGTAGCTAATTTACCATGCTTTTTATGTTGTTCTACAATTTTTGTTATGTTTACGTCGCACACGCCATCGCCATAAGTCATTAAAAAAGTATCGTCAAGATGTTTGCTTATTCTTTTCAATCGACCGCCTGTCATCGTGTGTAAACCAGTATCTACGATCGTAACTATCCATGGCTCCGTATTTTGCCTGTGCACGATTACTTTGTTTCCAGACGTAAAATCGAAGGTTATATCTGACGTATAAATAAAGTAATTGCTGAACCATTCTTTAATAACTTCCTGTTTATAACCTGCGCAAATTATAAATTCATTAAAGCCATAAAAAGAATAGATTTTCATTATATGCCATAAAATCGGCATTCCGCCAATTTCAATCATAGGCTTAGGCTTAAATTGCGATTCTTCGGATATACGAGTTCCAAAGCCGCCAGCCAGCAGAATTACTTTCATTTAGCAATTTCCTTCTTGTTGTTTTTTTAACTGTATTGGGAATAATTCATAGAGTTAGATTATATTTCTTAAATCCTGCAAGCAGTTCGTCTATTGATATGCCAATATTTTTTGCCGCATCGTCTATAGTTAAGCAACCATTTTTTATAAGCTTGTAAAGAGTATTTAGCNNTTTCTCTTTCATAGTCTACAAAAGTTTTAACCATTCTTATCACCTCGTTCAGATTTTTAGCAGAATTAAATTTTTCATGGTTATACGCTATTGAAAGAAAGGCTAACTATTACAAGTTGATATTAAATTCTTTTACTACTTGTTTTTTATAATGTCAGATTATATTTCTTAAAACCCGCAAGCAGTTCGTCTATTGATATGCCAATATTTTTTGCCGCATCATCTATAGTTAAGCAACCGCTTTTTATAAGCTTGTAAAGAGTATTTAGCATACCTTCTTTTTTCCCTTCTTCCAAGTTACTTTCTCTTTCATAGTCTACAAAAGTTTTAACCATTCTAATCACCTCGTTCAGATTTTTAGCGGAATTAAATTTTTCATGGTTATACGCTATTGAAAGAAATCTACGCATAAAAGCCATAAATGTAGTAAAGCGAATTTTTTGTTCGTTATCTTTAAAAAGCTTTTTTAAAGACAAAGCAAATTGGTCAAATTCTTCGTTGCTTAAAGTTCTTTGCAGTTTCATTGTAGCTACGACAGAATTCGCAAGCCCATTGAAAACTGTGTCTTTTTCGTTAGCTTCTGCACGAATTTCATCAATAAAATAGTAGCTTAATTTGGGAATAAATTTTTGCAGTTTTTCGTCTGAAGTATTCTCTATTAAATCTTGAATATTCTTAGAAACGTTCCAGATATCCTTGCCGTTGTATAAAACAATTGGCAAAACGATCGGAAGTTTCTTTTCTTTACCATATCCAAGCTTTTCATTGTTAAGCAGACTTAAATAAAGCAACGCAACATAGGACATAATCCTTATGGGCATAGTTTCATCTACGTTAGACTGAAACTCTAGGAGTATATAAACATAAACCCAGCTACCACGCCATTTTAACCGCCATATGATATCATCATGGCGTTCGCCATTTTCTTTCTCAACATAAGAAGCGTTATCTCGTTCTAAAGTGCTAAAATCAAACTCTGAAATACAATCTAAAGCAACAAAACCCTGAATAAGGTCTTTTATATTTTCAGGGTGAGAATAAAACTCTTTATGTGCTAAATCGTGCTGTCCCATAGCTAAATGGTAACAATCAAACAAATAATAGTCAATGGAATCTGACAATTTTCTAAGTAAATTTTAAACTTAACCTATTAAAAATCTATACTCTGTAAAACAAGTTTAAACTATACCCCAACTACTGTACATTTTAATAAATATCCTGCTTATTGGGGATAATTCAACTTGCTATATATATTTAAACAACTTATAATAAATGCTAACTTTAACAAACAATCGCCTAACGTAAAATTTTAATAAAAAATATGAATTACAGAGCTAAAAAATGCCATACAAAAAATATATTCTATTATTCTTAGCAATTATGGTTTCTGCTAATTATTTACTTGCAAAACCGAAAAAAAAATCATGGTTAGATGAAGCCGCTAATGAAGTTAAATCATCACGTAGCGAAGAATGTAATCTTCAAATTGATCGCACTCTTGAATTTGAACCTTCTCTATTTAATAGTAAAATAAGAAATAAACTTCCCGATATCGCAAATATGCGAAAAAACGCTAATAAAACAGTTACAGAAAAGCAATACGACAAGCTTGGAATTTTAATTAACGAAAAAACTGTTTTAGAAAACAAAACCAGCGTAGCTACAGATACAGAAGAAATAAAAGTCCTTTCCGAAAGATTAAAGGATATAAATAACAAAATACAACTGCTTATGGAAGAAAAGAAGCGACAGGCAAGCAATACCGAAAATTTATTAGATATTATTAAAAAGTAAAAATTTACACAAAATATAGCATTGCAATAAAACCTATCAAGACAACGCAAACTCCTTATTTTATAATAAATTCATATTATAAAAAATTTTGCCAACTTATTGTTTTTTTATGTTAATATACTCACAACTAATCGGAGGAAGTTATGCTTATTAATGAAATAGAAGTCGAAGGCACCTCTATTGCCTTAAAATGCCTATGTATGAAAACTGAAGACATAAGCACTGTTTATAACGCTATAATGGAAAAAGGAGACGTTTTTAGTCTTGATACTGAGCTTCCAGGCTTTCATGACGTCGATTTCCAAGATTCAATAATAAGAGGCTTCTTTTCTGTAGTCTACCCATTTGAAATAGAGCATTTAGTCGATGGTTTAACAACAAAAACATTATTTAAACGAATCGAAAGCTGTGAATTTATTATAACAGAAAAAATAATATGGGCATGGGGAAAAAGCAATCCAATTAAACTGCTGAATTTAGCTTTAGGTGCTGCAACAGGTGAAAACGTAGACCAAGCCGAGTTTGAATTTTCCCAAATGAGTATGTTGCAAGAAAGAATGCTTGTTTGCAAAGCCATAGTTCTTGCCAACCCCAAAGAAAAAGAAATACGAAGAGCTCGTCTCACAGGTCACATGGAAAACTATACAGAATACAATATAGTAGATCCAAGAAATCATAGTATAGAAAGTGTTTCAGGCTTATTAGAAACTCCATTAGGAAAACTTACGGTTACAGTCAGCAAAAAAGGTTCTATAAGACTTGGAGTAAAAAAAGGAATGTTGCTTACAGTTGAATGTCTGGAATATATTCTGGATTCAATAATTAGCGAAAACGGACCAGAACCAATTAAAGACGCTGCACCATTTTAAGCTGTAATTATATATTTTGATTCCATAAATCTATTGGAACCAAAATATATAAAATTAGTCTGTAAATACAGGTTATACTTGAAACTTATTGTTATATATGATAAAGATTGAATAAATGGAGGTAATATTATGTCAGATGCTGAAAGAATGATTTTGAAAATGCTATCCGAAGGCAAGATAACGGTTGAAGAATCTGAACGCTTGCTTAACGCCATGAAAAAAGGCGATAACAATGAAAATAGCGGCTATACAAGAAGAGTTTACGATGATGAAGATGATGAACCAAGAAAAAAAAGAAAAGCATCGCCTCAGGATTTTATAAATCCATTTATTCAAGCCACAAAACTTGGTTTTGACTTAAGAAATATTGCCCATACAGTTCAACAAACAGTTCAACAAACAGTAAAAAAAGTTGAACCCCGCAGCAGAGAATTAAAAGATAAAATGAAAGAGTTCGGAACATGGATGCAAGACGTTGTTGACACCATGGCAACCGAAATAACTTCAACCAGAGGCGAACCAACAGACAGCGAAGACGTAGATTTTACAGTTGCCGCTCCAGACGGTGTCGAAAACTGTAGAAAGATCTCTATAGAAAACGTATTTGGTGAAGTTAGAATAACCTCTGGAGAAGAATTTCATCTTCACGTAATTGGCAGAATCAGTCGAAGCGCTCTCGAAGATGAAAAACCATGGCATTGGTTCTCTAAAAACGGTATGAGACTAGACGGCAACGAGCTTCATATTGGTTTTGACAATTCTAAATCTATCCAAGCAGTCATGGACATGGAATTTGTTCTTCCTAAAGGAATTACCCTTGATTGTAAAACCGTTTCTGGAGAAATAAAGATTAAAGGCGACATAAACATCAGAGACATCCAAACCGTCAGCGGAAACATAAAACTTTTTGGTTGTTCTTTACAGCACGCTATGTTAGATACTGTCAGCGGTACCGTTCAAATAGACGAAAGCGATGGAAAAGCTGAACTACATTCTACTTCTGGCGATTTTCTAGTTAAGAAAACAAACATAAAAGGCTTAAAAGTCGTTTCTGTATCTGGAGATGTTATGATTACAGAAAGCAAAATAGCTTCTGACGACGAAATAAAGATTACAACAACATCTGGCGATATTATAGCGGAAAGAATAAAAGGCAACTGGTCAGTAATAGAAGCTGTAAGCCGCAATGGAGAAATTACTCTTGATTGGAACGGAAATTTAAGCGATATTCCTGGCGGTAACTCACTAAATTCTGGCAATCCTGGAGCGGTAATAAAAGTAGAATCCGTATCTGGAGATATTCAATTTAACTAAATAAGTAATAACTATTACGGTTTGTTATAGATTTCTTTTGTTGCACAAATATATAACAAACCGTAATGTTTTATTATAAATTAATTCCAGAGAGCATAGTAAACAAATCATTTACTATAAATTCATATTCATTATAAGAAAAACGTAATTCTAAGATATTATCCAAACCTGTTTTTATTTTTTCATTTATTTTATTTTTTAATTCTTCAATAATATCTGCTTCTAAAGCGTCTGTAGCTATTTCTATTTCTTGTAATGTTTCACCGTCATAAAGCAGAGACAAATCAACTTTTCCCCAATTAAAACACTTAGACAAAGAGACTTTGTAATCTTTTATTTTGTCAAAATTCCAATTTGATGATTCATATTTTTTTAAAATATTAAGATATTCATCATTTGCTATTTCTATATTCTCTACTTCTTCTATGTCATATTCTTTGATAAAAGACTCTTTTAATGATTTTTTTATATCAGAAATACTAATGTTTGGAAAAATAGATGAAATATTAGTTACACGAGATTTAACAGATTTAACCCCATGTTTTGAAAGCTTATTTTGCGATACATTAAGAGCTTTAGAAATAATTTCTCCATCTACTTTATAAAGCAAGGTTCCATGGTGCATTCCAACTTTTTTATTAGCATAATAAGCATTGCCAGATATCTTTTTATCGCCGATGCAAATATCGTTTCTTCCATTTGCTTCCGCATTTATCCCAAGCTTTTGCAATGCTTTAACAATTAAGTTAGTAGAACGTTTAGCATCAAACAATATTTTAGGAAGAATAATAGTAAAGTTTAAGTTGCCTAAATCATGATAAACAGCTCCACCGCCAGTAAGTCTTCTTGCAACATACATATTATTAGACTTTACATACTCAATATTGCACTCTGTATAGGCATTTTGGTTCCTGCCTATAACAATAGTATTAGCGTTCTGCCACAAATATAAAATTGCTCTTCCACTTTTTTCACAAAATCGTAAAAAGTATTCTTCTAAAGCAAGATTTTTATAAGGGTTATTCAATTCAGATTCATAAATTATTCCTATCATAAACACTATTATAATAATTTATATTGTGTTTTATCAATGATATTTACCAATTAAAGTTAAATTATTCCGATATACTTCCGATTTAGTTCGAGAATTATAATGCTTAGTCGGAGTCATATATGAAAAAGAAAAATATGTTGCAGCTTTTTATATTGCTTACAACAGTAATTTGCATAACAGGTTGCAATGTTTTTGAATCACTGGACAGAAGCATAGATAAACGCGACGCTGACACTTTTATGGAACACGGAAATTACAAACTTGCAGCAGCAGAATACGCAGATGCTTTAGATTTATTTGAGAGAGCCGCCGAGTCTGGTTACACAGATGAAGTTTATCGCGGTTTAGCCTCTTCACATGCAGGTCTTTCTGGCTTTAATATGTTTGAAATAATAAATACTCTGCAAAACAATGTCATAGACTCTTCTACATCAGCAGTATTTTTTGAAGCTTCAAAAAAAATAACAGACATTAATGCTGTTTTTAAAGCGATTACATATTTAAACCTAATTTCTAACCCTGGTAATGATGACTTATTGTTACGTTCATTGTTAGCTTCTGTAGCAGATGCAAAAACAATATATTTAAAATATGATACATACACAAATGGAAAATTAGAAAATACAGATAAAATAAGCATAAATTTAGATGAATCAGAAGTTGGAACTTGGAATGAGCTTTATACTCGTTTCAGTTCCCCAAGTGATCAATGTTCATTGGAAAAAGCCTATTTAGAGCTGGTAAAAGCCTTAAGCGGAAGAGGAATAAGCAAAACTTCAATGTCTCCCTTTGGCGATGTAATTCAAACAGCAGACTTTACAGAAGCCAACTTCAAAATATTAATAGCGATAGAGAACTTTGCGAATATTATAAAAGCAGCAAACGATGCTTATTTACGCAATGATGACTCAAATTTCCAAAAAAATATAATTAGTTTAGACGATGGTGCTGGAGTTGGTATATGAAAATAATACCCAAAAGCCTGTTATGCTTTTTTATGTGTTGTTGCGTATCACTGTCGCAAGCCAGCACGCCACTTGTATATGAAAACGCCCGTTCTCTTGCTATGGGTGGAGTATCTGTTTCGATTGCAGATGATGAGCAAGCCTTATTTTGTAATCCAGCAGGGCTTGGGCAACAAAATAAAAGCAAGTTTTCCATTTTAAATCCTTTCTACGCTGAAAGTAAAAACTTCGATAAAACACTTAGCGCCATAGACAGCTTAAAAGATGGCGACACAGCCGCTTCCAGAGAACATAATCTAAACAGCCTAATAAGAGTGATGGGCAAAACAGGTTGGAGAAATCGTTCCAATATGTCCTATTATTTAGGAAGCACAGGTTTTGGAATAGCTGCTTATTATGTGGATAATGAAACATATTTTGTGGATAATCCTGTTAATCCCAGAGTTGGTTCTAAAGTAGATAAAGACATGGTATTGTCTGCTTCAATATCCAGACCATTCAAAGACAGCGAAGAAATGTTTAAAGACAAATCATATGGCTGGTGGGGAGCAACAATAAAAATAGCTTCAAGAAAAACAACAAATACAAGCTATTTCATAAGAGACTTTTCAGCTTTAAATCCAAGTTTATTAAAAAATACAGATAAATCTGGAGTAGCTATGGACTTTGATTTAAGCGCTATTTGGCAAATCAGCAATCCCATGAATCCTACCTTTGGAGTATTTGCTGGAAACATATTTAACGCAAAATTTTCAGATGATGCAGGAAACTTAGAACGACAGTTTGGAGCAGGTGTTTCTATAAGACCTTTAACTGGCGACCTAGAGCGAAAAAACAGGATTTTGTTGGCTCTTGAATATTGGGATATAGGAGATGAAGGTAACGCCTTCAAAAAATTAAGATTAGGAAGCCAAATTCAGCTTTCAAAAACACTTCATGCACATTTAGGAATTAGAAGCGGATATCCATCTTATGGTTTTTCTTTTGCATGGCATGATTTAGAGCTTCAAGCAGCTATGTATAGTGAAGAATTAGGAAAACGTCCTGGAGATTTTGAAGATAAACGCTGTGCATTTGGAGCAACTTTAGAATTTTAATGAATACAGAAAACATACAACTTGAAACAGACGAAAGATTTGACACAATAGCTGGAACAGATTTTAGTCTTATTCAAAAAATAGATGGTACAGCGTTTACTATAGATACTCTTTTGCTCGCAAATTTTATCGAATTTAAAGAAAACATAAGAACTACTGCTGATTTAGGCACAGGAAGCGGTATTCTTGCTTTTTTAATCAAATATAGAAAGCCTGATATTTCTGTTACAGGATATGAAATACAAGAAGAATTTTATAATTTAGCAGTGAAAAATGCTGAAATTAATTCTCAATTTACTGGTATGTATTTTGAAAATATGGATATAAGAGATATTCCCTCAAGATGTTTACCTGAATCCTTTGATTTAGTAGTATCAAATCCGCCGTATTTCCCAGCAGGAAACGGGCGTCTGCCTACAAAAAAAAGCAGAGCATTTTCAAGACATGAACTTAATGGCACTTTAAAAGATTTTGTTGAGGCAGCTTCATATATGTTAACTATTGGCGGTAAATTTTGTCTTGTTATTCCAACCGCAAGATTTTATGAAGTATGCAAATACTTTAAAG
>LXOW01196106.1_pt1 | contig 12859 bp, 10 predicted proteins | sample 1368591 | NCBI WGS metagenome assembly LXOW01 (sample SAMN04884650, study PRJNA319009) | bovine gut metagenome | isolation source: Cow rumen | host: Bos taurus | place: Italy: Legnaro (PD) | collected 2014-07-09
GGGGGCGGGCAAAACTATTCCCCACATTTTTTCGGAAAAGCCGTTGTTTTTGTTTACAAACTCCGCGGATTTTGCTATTCTAAGGGAGAGTATACTTTTGCTCCATCTGTTTTTTCGCGCCTTGGGTCGGCGCAAGATTTTCCATAACGAAGGAGGGATCGAACGTGAGGGACACCTTTCGCGGCGGTGTGCATCCCAGGGAACGCAAGGAACTGAGCAAGGAAGCATCGCTGCGCAGATTCGACGCCAAGGGGGAGATGGTCTTTCCCCTGGCACAGCACATCGGCAAACCGGCCAAAGCCATCGTGAAGAAGGGCGATCCGGTGCTGGTGGGCCAGATCATCGGCGCGGCGGACGGCTTCGTCTCCGCCAACGTCATCTCGTCCTGCTCGGGCACGGTGAAGGCCGTGGAGAAGCGCCGCACCATCGCCGGCGTGCTGCAGGAGTGCATCGTCATCGACAACGACGGCCGGTACACCGAGACCGGCGCCTTTGACCAGAAGCAGGACATCAGCAATATCACCACCCAGGAGATCCTGAAACGAGTGGCCGACGCGGGCATCACGGGCCTGGGCGGCGCAGGCTTCCCCACCCACGTGAAGCTGGCCCCCAAGGACCCCCTGGCCATCAAGTACGTGATCGCCAACGGCGCGGAGTGCGAGCCCTACATCACCTGCAACGATCAGCTCATGCGGGGCTACGGCCCGGGGATCGTGGAGGGCATGGAGGTCATGCTGCGCCTGTTCCCCAACGCGGAGGGCGTCATCGGCATCGAGAACAACAAGCCCGAAGCCATCGCCGCCATGGAGATGGCCACGAAGAACCATCCCCGCATCCGGGTCCAGAAGCTCCGCACCAAGTACCCCCAGGGCGGCGAGCGCAGCCTCATCAGCGTCATCGCCGGGGTGGACTATCCCACCTCCAAGCTCCCGGCGGACGTGGGGTGCATCGTGGACAACGTGGGCACCATCTACGCCATCGGCCGGGCCGTCGTCTATAACCGGCCCCTGTTCCGCCACGTGATCAGCGTCACCGGCGAGGGCGTCAGGAACCCCTCCAACTTCATCGCCCGGGACGGCACCAGCTTCAGAGAGATGATCGAGGCGGCGGGCGGTCTCAAGGAGGGCGCGGAGCCCAAGAAGGTGATCTCCGGCGGCCCCATGATGGGCCTTGCCGTGAGCACGCTGGACGTGCCCATCACCAAGACCACCAACGCCATCACGGTGCTCCTGGAGGACGAGGTGGAGAAGGCGGAGCTGGAGCTCACCACGTGCCTGCACTGCGGCCGCTGCACCACCGTGTGCCCCAACGGCCTCATGCCCCAGATGATGGCCGACGCCGTCATCGCCGGGGATATGGAGCGGTATGAGAAGAAGCTCTACGGTCTGGACTGCATCTTCTGCGGCTCCTGCACCTATATCTGCCCCGCCAAGCGCCCCCTGACCCAGACGTTCAAGCAGACCAAGGCGGAGATCCTGGCCAAAAAGAGGGCGGCCCAGGCTGCCCAGGGGGGAGGGAAATAAGCTATGACGTTGAATCTATCCGCAAGCCCCCACGTACGGGACAGGTGGACCACCTCCTTCATCATGCACACGGTGCTGCTGAGCCTGATGCCGGCGGCGATCGTGGGCGTGATCGTGTACGGGTGGAACGCCCTGTTCGTGATCCTGTCCTCCATCCTGACGGCGGTGGGCACCGAAGCCCTGTTCTGTCTGGTGTGCAAGAAGCCCCTGTCCGTCTTCGACGGCAGCGCGGCGGTGACGGGCATGCTGCTCGCCCTGTCCATCTCCCCCAGCACCCCGGTGATCTACCCGGTCATCGGCTCCGTGTTCGCCATTCTGGTGGTCAAGTGCTGCTTCGGAGGTTTGGGCAAGAACTTCATCAACCCGGCGCTTGCCGGCCGGTGCTTCCTGCTCCTCAGCTTCGGCAAGGTCATGACCCAGTTCCCGGCCCTGGACGGCGTCAGTTCTGCCACGCCGCTGGCTCTTCTTTCCGATGCCATGAGCAAGGGCGTCCCGGCGAATTTGAACGTGACCAGTATGTTCCTCGGCACCTCCAACGGCGTCATCGGCAGCTCCGTCGTGGCCCTGCTCGTGGGCGGCCTCATCCTCTGGGGCCTCGACATCATCCACGGGGAGATCTGCTTCTCCGTGCTGGGCAGCTTCACCCTCATCATGGGCCTCTTCGGCGGCCGGGGCTTCGACCCCACGTACCTGGCGGCCCAGCTCTGCGGCGGCGGCGTGGTCATGGGCGCCTTCTTTATGGCCACGGACTACACCACCTCCCCGGTGAGCCGCCTCGGACAGGCGGTCTACGGCTGCCTCATCGGCGTGCTGGGGGCCCTGTTCCGGATCCTGGGCAAGGTGGACTACTTCAGCTACTCCGTGATCATCGGGAACCTGTTCACGCCCCTCATCGACATGTACGTGATCCCCAAGCCCTACGCCTATCGCAAGAAGGCCATTCGGGCCGCCAGCGGCGTGAAGCTCCCGCCCCTGATGCAGCGGATCCCCAAGCCCGTCATCGCCCTGATCCTCATCACCCTGTTCTCCGGCGTGGCCCTCTCGGGCGTCTACTCCATGACCCGGGGGACCATCGAAGCCCAGGAGGAGGCCGCCAAAGCCGCTTCCTACGTGACGGTGGTGCCCGACGCAGTCTCCTTCGAGCATGACGAGAACGCCGACGCGGCCATCGCGGCCCTGAACGGCCAGGTCTACGGCGCCAAGTACGGCAAGGCCTACGTGAACGAGCTCTACGTGGCCAAGGACGCCGCGGGCAACACCATCGGCTACGCCTTGAGCGTCACCAGCGGCGACGGTTACGACGGCAACGTGACATTGTCCATGGGTCTGGACGCCAATGGCAAGGTGCTGGGCATCTCCTTCACCGAGCTCAACGAGACCCCCGGCATGGGGATGCTGGCTGACGAGCCCGCCTTCAAGGACCAGTTCGCTGATCGGGACGTGACCCAGTTCGTCCACAACAAGGGCGGCGTTACCGGGGACAACGTGATCGACGCCATCTCCGGCGCCTCCACCACCTCCGGGGCCGTGGTCAACGCGGTGAACGCCGGTCTCGACTTCTTCCACAGCGTGGTGAAGGGAGGTAACTGATATGAACAGATATACGGAACGGCTGTACAACGGCATTATCAAGGAGAACCCCACCATGGTGCTCATGCTGGGCATGTGCCCCACGCTGGCCGTGTCCACCGCCGCCATCAACGGCGTGAGCATGGGCCTTTCCACCATGGCGGTGCTGGTGTTCTCCAACCTGATCATCTCTGTCCTCCGCAAGCGGATCCCCAACGAGGTACGGCTCCCGGCCTACATCGTGATCGTGGCCTCCCTGGTGACCGTGACCCAGCTCCTCATCAAGGCCTACCTGCCCTCCGTGGATAAGGCCCTGGGCCAGTTCATCCCCCTGATCGTGGTGAACTGCATCATCCTGGGCCGGGCGGAGGCCTACGCCAACAAGAACGAACCGAGCCTGGCCATCATGGACGGCGTGGGCATGGGCCTTGGGTTCACCGTGGCGCTGACGCTGGCGGGCTCCCTGCGGGAGATCCTGGGCAAAGGCACCTGGTTCGGCCTTCAGGTTTTGCCGCAGAGCGTGTCCCCCATGGCCATCTTCAGCCTGCCTCCGGGCGCGTATCTGGTCATCGCCCTGTTCATCGTCATCATGAACGCCATCGGCATCAAGACCCGCCAGCGGCAGCTGGTGGAGAACGACGGTTGCAACGGCAACTGCGCCGGCTGCGCCATGACCTGTGAAGACAGGAAGGAGGAAGCCAAATGAGCACCAGTCTGATCCTGATCATCGTCAGCAGCGCCCTCATCAACAACGTGCTGCTGAGCCGGTTCTGGGGCGTCTGTTCCTTCCTGGGCGTGTCCAAGCAGATGAAGGCTTCGGCCAGTTTGGGCGTGGCGGTCATCTTCGTCATGACCATCGCCTCCGCCGTGGCGAGCCTGCTGAACGATTACATCCTCAAGCCCCTGGGTCTGGAGGCCGCGATGCAGCTCATCGTCTTCATCCTGGTCATCGCCGCCCTGGTGCAGATCGTGGAGATGTTCCTCAAGAAGACCTCTCCCGCCATCTACAAGGCCCTGGGCATCTACCTGCCTCTCATCACCACCAACTGCGCCGTGCTGGGCATCGCCCAGCTCAACGCCAGCAGCGGGTACACCTTCCTGCAAAGCGTGGCGTCCGGTTTCGGTTCCGCCGTGGGCTACACGCTGGCCATCGTGCTGCTGGCGGGCATCCGCTCCCGTATCCGGGAGGAGGACCTGCCGGCTCCCCTCAGGGGCGCGCCCATCGTGCTCATCTCGGCGGCGCTCATGTCCATCGCGTTCATGGGCTTCTCCAAACTGTCGTTCTGAGGGAGGTAAAGCGGTATGTTTATTCTCATTGCGACGGTCATGATCGTGGTCATAGGCATCATCGTGGGCGCTGGGCTGGTCTACACGGGCAAGAAGTTCTACGTGCCCGTGGACGAGCGGGAAGCGGCGGTCCGGGAGTGCCTGCCCGGCAACAACTGCGGCGCCTGCGGCTATGCGGGCTGTGACGCCATGGCGGCGGCCATCGTCTCCGGCGACGCGCCGGTGAACGGCTGCCCCGTAGGCGGCGCCCCCTGCGCCGAGAAGATCGGCGGCATCATGGGCCAGGACGCGGCGGTGCTGGAGCGGCAGGTGGCCTTCGTTCGCTGCAAGGGCACCTGTGAGAACACCAAGAAGCAGGGCAACTACGTGGGCATCACCGACTGCCGGGCGGCGGCCCTGGGCGGCGTCAACGTGGGCGAGTGCGACTACGGCTGCATGGGTCTTGGGTCCTGCGTGAACGTGTGCCCCCAGGGCGCCATCACCCTGGCGGACGGCGTGGCCCGGGTGGACGGCAGAAAGTGCGTGGCCTGCGGCCTGTGCGTGAAGGCCTGCCCCAAGGGGCTCATCGAGCTCATCCCCGAATCCAAGCACGTGGCGGTCCAGTGCCGGAACAAGGACAAGGGCCCCCTGGTGAAGAAGGTCTGCTCCGCCGGCTGCATCGGCTGCACCCTGTGCGTGAAGCAGTGCGCCTTCGACGCCATCCACATGGAGGGGAACGTGGCCAAGGTAAATTACGAGAACTGCACCCAGTGCGGCAAGTGCGCCGAGAAGTGCCCGGTCAAGGTCATCACCCGGCCTCTTCAGGCCCAATAAGGAGGGCGTAGCATGGAAAAGAGAAATCAAGCGGCAAAGCTGCTCATCGGCCTGGTCATCGTGATCCTGGCGGTGCTGGTGCTGGGCGGCATCGTGGGCGGCAAGGACCTGGTGTTCCATCTGGAGCGCACGGCGTTGCTGACCCGCGGCGACGTGACCTATACGGTCGTGGACGCCCCGGCGGCCACCAGCAAGGACGGCACGATCAACGCTGCCGACTGGGCGGCGGTGTACCCCGAGATCGCAATCACCATGGGCAACAACCGGAACAACTCCTACATCGTGGACTATCTTGACGAGGACCCGTACCTGAAGAACATCTACGAGGGGTTCGGCTTCGCCAAGGAATACGGCTCCGCCCGGGGCCACGAGTACACGCTGGAGGACGTGGCGAAGACCGCCCGGCCCCATCCTTTGGCCAACTGCCTCACCTGCAAGACCCCCAACTTCGCGAAGCTCGTCAACGACCAGGGCGTCAGCGCCTATAAGATGTCCTTCGACGAGGCCATGGCCCTGATGGAGGAGAGCGTCAGCTGCTACACCTGCCACGGGAACGAGGCGGGCAACAAGGGCCAGCTGGTGGTGACCCACAGCTACGTGACCAAGGCTTTGGGCAGCAACGCCGACGCCATCGACCCGGCCACCCTGTCCTGCGGCCAGTGCCACATCGAGTACTACTTCACCCCCGCGGACAAGGAGACCATGATGCCCTACGGCAGCGTGGAGGAGATGACGCCGGAGGCGATCCTGGCCTACTACGACGCCATGGACTTTGCGGACTGGACCCAGGAGAGCACTGGCGCGAAGCTTCTGAAGGCCCAGCATCCGGAGATGGAGACGTACCTGACCGGCAAGCACGCCAAGCTCTTGAACTGCGCCGACTGCCACATGCCTCTGGAGGAGACCGAGGACGGCACCGTGTACCACAGCCACCTGCTGGTGAGCCCCTTGGAGAACGAGACGCTGCTCGCCTCCTGCGCCACCTGCCACGGGGACAAGGACATGGTGAGCATGGTGCGCCGGCTCCAGGAGCGGATCACCGCCCGGGAGACCGAGGTGGGGAACCAGCTCTCCGACTTCAAGGACGCTTTAGCCGATGCGGTGAAGGCGGGGACCATGAGCGAGGAGGAGCTGGACGCGGTCCGCAAGCTCTATCGGGAGGCCCAGTGGTTCTTCGACTTCTGCTACGTGGAGAACGCCGAGGGCGCCCACAACTCCGATCTGGCGACCCGGTGCCTGGACACCGCCGAGCAGCGGATCACAGAAGGAATGGCTTTACTGAACAAATGATCTCCAATAGCGCATACGAAAGCCGAGATGGGAAACCATCCCGGCTTTTTTGGTATCAAAAACGCCCCGGAAGACCCGGGGCGAAAGCGTATCGTTTTCGGTTTACTTGCGCAGGAAGGCGGGGATGTCCAGCTTGTTGGCGGGACGGTTGGTGTACTCCCGGCGAATATCCTGCTCGGTGAAGGTGCTGTCCTTCTTGGCGTCGGCCTCGGGAGCGGGGATCTCGTCGTCCTTGAGCTGCGCGTAGGGGCGGGCGCTGAAGGCGTTCTCCGCGGAGGCGGGCACGGCCTGGGGCGCGCTGAACGTGCGGGGGGCAGCGGGCGCGGGACGGCTGCCGAACACCAGGGGCTGCTCCTTGGCCTTCGACACCTCGGCCTTATCGAAGCCCGTGGCGATGACGGTGATCCTGAGGGCGTCGCCCATGGTCTCGTCGATATCCGCGCCGAAGATGATGTTGGCGTCGGGGTCCGCGGACTGCTGGATGAGCTCGGCGGCTTCGTTGACCTCCAGCAGGCTCAGATCGGGACCGCCGGTGATGTTCATCAGGATGCCCTTGGCGCCGTCGATGCTGGTCTCCAGCAAGGGGCTCTCCACGGCCTGCTTGGCCGCTTCGCTGGCCCGCTTTTCGCCGCAGGCGGTGCCGATGCCCATGTGGGCCATGCCCTTTTCCTTCATGATGGTCTTCACGTCCGCAAAGTCCAGATTGATCATGGCGGGCACGGCGATCAGATCGGAGATGCCCTGAATGCCCTGACGGAGCACGTCGTCCGCCACCCGAAGGGCGTCAGGCAGGGAGGCCTTGCCCACCAGGGAGATGAGCTTGTCATTGGGAATGGTGATGAGGGTGTCCACGGCGGGCTTCAGATTCTCGATGCCCGCTTCGGCGTTGCGCATACGGACCCGGCCCTCAAAGGTGAAGGGCTTGGTGACCACGCCCACGGTGAGGATGCCCATCTCCTTGGCGCACTGGGCCACGATGGGCGCCGCGCCCGTGCCGGTGCCGCCGCCCATACCGGCGGTGATGAACACCATGTCCGCGCCCCGCAGCGCCTCCTGGATCAGGTCCCGGCTCTCGTCGGCGGCTTTGCGGCCGATCTCCGGATCGGCGCCTGCGCCGAGGCCCTTGGTCAGCTTCTCGCCGATCTGGATCTTGTTGTCGCCCTTGTTCATGGCCAGGGCCTGCTTATCCGTGTTCACGGCGATGAATTCCACGCCCTGCAGGCCGTACTGGACCATCCGGTTCACCGCGTTGCAGCCAGCGCCGCCCACGCCGATGACCTTGATCTGGGCAAAGGATGCGCCCTCGAAATCCTGTTCAAACATCTTGAGTCCCCCTTAGTTATTTCATGAAAAAGTTTTTTATCCTTTCAAGCAGCCGGGCGAGCCGATCGTTCCGCTGCTTGGTCATGGATTCCTCCATCGGATTGTTGGCCTTCAGCACGAAGTCCAGCGCACCGAAGGCGCTGCAGTAATTGGGCGAGGACAGCCGCGGCGTCCAGGGCATGTCCCGCTTCAGCGGCAGATTCAGGGCCCCCCGAAGGAAGTCCAGCCCGCCGCGCATCATCAAAAGTCCCCCGCCGGACACGTACACGGCAGGGCGAGCGTCCAAATTGACGCCCAGCTGCTCCATCTCCCGGCGGATCATGCCCGCCAGCTCGCCGGCCCTCGCCTCGACGATGAAGGAGATGGCCTGATGGGAGACCTTCTTCGATCCGGCGGCGGTGCGCAACACCTCCGTCTTATCCCGATAGTCCAGGGAAAAGACGAAGCGGCGCTTGGCCTGCTCGGCAGCCTCCATGGGCACGTCCAGCCCGAAGGACAGATCCGAAGCGAACTGATACCCGCCCACCGGCAGGGTGGCAAGGCCGGTCAAGGCCGCGTTTTCCACCACGGCGACGTCCGTCTGCATATACCCTACGTCGATGAGCACCGCCGGCCGGACCCGCTCGTTGTCGGGGATCAGCATGACCGCCTCCCCCAGCTGTGCGCTGACGCACATGCTGATCTCCACGCCCAAGTCATCCAAAGCGTCCTGGACCGTGCGAATGTACTCGTCCCGGACGAACATGTGGCTCACCAGAGCGGAGATCTCCTCTGCGGTGACCCCGTCGGGCATCTCGGTGGAGGAAACGCCGTCCACCATGAAGAACACGGGGGTGGAGTGCATCAGCGTCCAGCCCTCCTCCTTCTTCGCCTTCTGCAGCGACAGCTGGATGAGCTGATCCACGTCGGCCCCCTCCACCACGCGGGAGGAGCCAAGGGCGATGGTGGCGTCACACAGCTCCAGCCTGGCAAAGGCCGCCGGCACGGTGAGGGCTATGTCCCGAATGCGGACGCGGCTCTCCTGCTCGGTCTTATGGATGCAATCCACCACGGCGTTGTGCAAACTCTGCTTGTCGAGGAAAGCCCCGTCCCGAAAACCGGCGTATGTGCTGATGCCGGCCCCGTGGACGACGATGCCGTCCTTGTCGACCATGCTGCCGCACAGGCACACCACTTTGGAACTGCCCACATCCAGTATCGTTGCGGGTTTCATGCTTCCTCCACGCTTTTCACCGGGATTCCGCGTACACGAAACAACACGGGATTCCCCATCTATACAGATGGGATTATAGCACAACTGTCCGGCCCTGTGCAACAAAAAACAGGGGGCAAAATGGGGTTTCGTCGATTTTTTTGCCGTTGACTTGTGAAATTATTGCAACATGGCTCCCCATCGCGGCGGGTCCAAAGGGCGCGTTTTGGTTGACGGACCGCGTTTTTCACGATATGATACATAGCAAGAACGTATCGAGAAAGGAGACCGTCATGCTCCTGTCCCAGGTTTCGGAAACGACGTGGACTTTGTCTGTGGACGATCTGCCCTTCGTCGCCCACGCAAAGAAGACCCCCTTCGTCACCGCCATGCGCCGGGAAAAGACCTATGAAAGCGACCGGGGCACGGTGACGGAGCACGTGGTGGAGGCGGAGCGCATCGCTCTGACGGAGGTGGCGGAAGGGCCCGAGGGCATCACCCTGTCCGGCGGCGGCCACGCGCTGAAGATCCGGCCGGTCCCCTGCCCCGGCGGCGTCGAGCTGCGGTTCTCGGGCGAAGAGGGCTGGGCCTACTGCTTCTCCCTTTCTGCGCTCCCTAAGGAGGCCGTCTTCGGCGGCGGGGAGCAGTACCGGCAGACGGACCTGCGGGGCGAGCACGTGGTGAACTTCGTCTCGGAGCACATCAAGGCGTCCACCATCTTGGAAAAAGCCCTGCTGCCCCGGTTCCTCTATAAAGAGAAGCCCCACAGCGCCATCGGCAGCTACGCCCCCATGCCCGTATTCGTCACGGACAGGGGCAGGCTCTTCCTCTTTGACACGGAGGCGGACGGCGTGTCCCGCTTCCTGATTGACGGCTACACCTTCACCTTCGACAGCTGCCCCAGAAAGCTCACGCTGCTGCGGGGAAACAGCTACGAACAGCTGGCCCTCCTTTTGGCGGAGCGCATCCCCAACCGGCAGTATATCCCCGATTGGTGCCGGGAGGGCATGATCCTGTCCATCCAGGGGGGCACCGACGCCATCCTCACCAAGACCTTCCGAATGCTGGACGCGGGAGCGAAGATCTCCGGCGTGTGGAGCCAGGACTGGTCCGGGGAGAATAGGACCGTCATGGGCAAGCAGGTCTGGTGGAACTGGGAGGCGGACGAGAAGCTCTATCCCGATCTTCGGGGAGCCATCCGAAAGCTCAATGACCGGGGCGTCCGGTTCCTGGGGTACATCAACCCATACCTCGTGAAGGACAGTCGCCTGTACACCTATTGCAAGGAGCAGAAATACCTCATCACCAAGACGGACGGGTCCGTCTACCATATAAAATCCACCACCTTCGACGCGGGGATGCTGGATCTCACGGACCCCGAAGCGGTCCGGTTCATCAAGGAGGAGCTCATCCAAAAGAACATGCTGGACCTGGGCATGTCCGGATGGATGGCGGACTTCGGCGAATATCTGCCCGTGGACGCGGTGCTCCACGACGGGGACCCCAAGAAGCTCCACAACCTGTGGCCGGTCCTGTGGGCGAAGGTGAATCGAGAAGCCGTGGAGGAATACGGGGCCAAGGACGTGATGTTCTTCATGCGCAGCGGGTATCTGGGCATCCAGACCTACGCCCCCGTCCTCTGGAACGGGGACCAGCACACGGACCTGACATGCGACTACGGCATGCCCTGCGTCATGCCCGCCAGCTTCTCGTTGGGCTTCTCCGGCGTGCCCATGGTCCACTGCGACATCGGCGGCTTCTTCTCCTTCGGAAAGCTGAAGCGAAACGACGAGCTGTTCGTCCGTTGGATGGAGATGAGCGCCTTTTCCCTGCTCATGCGAAGCCACGAGTCCATCCGCCCCTGGGCCAACAGCCAGTTCGACGCGCCGGGGGTCCTGCCTCACACCGTGCGGCTCACCAACGTCCACGTGGCCCTTCGGCCCTATATCGACCACTGCATCGAAGGCGCCCAGCGGGGCGTCCCCGCCCTCAGGCCCGACTTCTACGAGGCCATGGATTACGGCGAGAGCCGCGACACGTACTCCTACTTCCTGGGGCCGGACCTCTACGTCTGCCCCGTCATAGAGCGGCGAACGAAGACGCGGCGGGTGCACCTGCCCGCAGGGGACTGGGTCCACTTCTGGACCGGCGAGCCCTATGCCGGCGGCCGGGCGTATACGGTGGACGCGCCTCTCGGGCAGCTGCCCGTGTTCTATCGGCAGGGCAGCGCGTATACGGAACTGTTCCGCAGGGCTGCGGAAATCAAATAAAACGGAGGGAACCACATGGAATCCTACATCTCCCGTACCAGCGGCATCAAGGCAAGGGACAAGGTCGGCTACGCCTTCGGGGATCTGGCCTCCTGCCTCATCTTCGGCCTGACCCAGAGCGTCCTCAATAAGTTCTATACGGACGTTTTGGAGATCAGCGTGCTGAACGTGATGATCATGACCGTCATCGCCCGGATCTGGGACGCGGTGAACGACCCCATCTGGGGCCGGCTCATCGACGGCGCCAAGCTCCACGGGGACGGCCGGTATCGGCACTGGATCAAGATCTTCGCCCTGCCGGTGGCCCTGGCCGCGGTGCTCATGTTCCTGGACGTGCGGGGCTTTACTATGGGCGGCCGCATCGCCTGGATCTACGTGACCTACATCCTCTTCGGGATGCTCTACACCTGCATCAACATCCCCTACGGGTCGTTGGCCCAGGTCATCACCTCCGACGACAAGGAGCGCTCCTCCCTGTCCGTGTTCCGCTCCATCGGCTCCACCTTCGGGGCCATGCCCGCCATGGTGCTGGCCTCCGCCTGCTACGTGACCGTGGACGGGGTGAAGCAGATGGACTCCCGGCGGGTGCTCATCGGCGCCGCCGCCATCGCGGCCCTTTCGGTCCTGTTCTACTTCCTCTGCTACGGCTGGAGCCGTGAAAGGGTGGAGTCGAAGCCCGCGCCCCGGGAGAAGGGACAGACCATGAAGGTGGTGAAGACCCTGCTCAAGAGCCGGGCGTTCATGGCGGTGAGCCTGGCCAGCATGCTGTTCCTGGCGGCCCAGATGTTCGGCCAGGGGTACAACGCCTACCTCTTCCACCACTTCTTCAAGGCCCCGGGCCTCACCATGCTGCCCACGGTGTTCCAGTATCTGCCGGTGGCGGTGGTCATGTTCTTCGCCACCAGGCTGGGCAATAAGTTCGGCCGCCGGGAGGTGTGCGCCTACGGGGTGCTCCTCGCCGCGGTGTTCTATCTGGTCCTCTTCGTCCTCGCCATCTTCGGCATCACCAACGTGTGGCTGTACCTTGTCGCCTGCCTCATGTCCGGCATCGGCACGGCCTTCATCTTCCTGCTGGTGTGGGTGCTGGCCACCGACGCCATCGACTACAACCGGGTCACCTACGGCCTCAACGACGAGGCCACCAGCTACGCCTTCTACTCCTTCATGCGCAAGCTGGGCCAGACCGTGGCCACCATCCTTATCAACGTGCCGCTGCTCATCATCGGCTACAACGGGAGCGAGCTTAAGACCGAGGGGCTGACAGCTCAGCGGCTGAACACCATGTACAACTTCTCCGTCATGATTCCGGCGGTCCTGTTTTTGCTGGTATTTTTGATCCTCCGGTTCGTCTACCCCCTCAGCAGGAAGCGGGTGGAGGAGCTCCAGCTCCAGAAGGAGCAGCTGTTCCGCAGCCAGGCGGGCGTGTGAGATAGGGGATATTTGCCGCTTTATTCTCTTCGCTGAAGAGAATAAAGCGGCGCAAAAAAGAGAAGCTTACGAATACGAATGGGAAGTACGGCTATGCCATACTTCCCACAGCTTGTCAAAAAACCTTTTGACAAGCTGAACAGGCTGTCAGCAAAGGATGGCAG
>LXOW01089565.1_pt1 | contig 12856 bp, 10 predicted proteins | sample 1368591 | NCBI WGS metagenome assembly LXOW01 (sample SAMN04884650, study PRJNA319009) | bovine gut metagenome | isolation source: Cow rumen | host: Bos taurus | place: Italy: Legnaro (PD) | collected 2014-07-09
AAAAGACTTGACTATATAGGGAGGTTGCCATGAATTTAAAGGTTGCAATATTACAACAACGTAGTGAAAATGGACAAATAGAAGAAAATATTGAGAAAATTATTATTGCAATGAAAGAAGCAGCAAGTGAAAAGGCAGATATACTTCTATTACCGGAATGTTTCATTACAGGATATGAATTGCCTATGACATATGAGAAAAGCATTTCAGATCATGATGAGTGTATTGAAAAAATCTGTGAGTTTGCTAAGAAATTAGGAATTGGTGTTGTATTGACTTCATTTACCAAAGGAAAAAGCAAACCACAAAATACAGCATTTGTAATAAGTAAAACAGGTGAGATATTGATGAAATACTCGAAGGTTCACACCTGTGATTTTGCAGACGAAAAAGATATTGAGCCAGGAAATGAATTTTTTGTATGCGATTTTCATGGTATTAAATTTGGGATTATGATTTGTTATGACCGGGAGTATCCGGAAAGTGCAAGAGTTTTAATGATGAAAGGTGCAGAAATCATACTTGTGCCGAACGATTGCTATTCAATGAAACCAAGAACACAGGCTTTATCCACGAGAGCATATGAAAATATGGTAGGAATTGCTATGGCAAATCCAAACGGGGAAAATGCTGGTTGTTCGTGTGCTTACAGTCCAATATGCTGGGATGAACATGGAAAATGCGTGGACAATACGATTGTTATGGCGGATGATTTGACAATAGGAATTTATTATGCAGATTTTGATATGGATGCCATTAGAAAGTATAGAAGGAGAGAGATGATGGGAAATACATTTCGAAAAGTGAATTGCTATGGGGAATTGTTAAACAAGGGTATTCAGGAACCATTTATAAGAAAAGGACAAAAATAGAAAGCTTAGTGTTTTGAGGGTTCCGGTTCAATAACTATAGATTTTTAGATTCGACAGGCAGCTTATTTTTTGAACTGTCCTTTTTAATGGACACCTTGTGTGGTAGAATAGAGTAAGTTGATTAAGAAGAAAAAGGTAAGGTGGTGATGAGAATGTCTATTGCGCATATTAGAGATAGGAATGGGGAAGAATTTATACAATCATTAAAAGAACACAGTGAAAATACAGCGTTTTATACAAAAAGTGTACTTGAAAATACAGGGTTTGCTAATTGTTCTTATCTGTTAGGTTTACTTCATGATATGGGAAAGGCAAAACAAGAATTTGAAACTTACATCAAAAAAAGTCATCGAGGAGAAAAGGTACAACGCGGTTCAGTAAATCATACATTTGCGGGAGTTATATATTTATTAGAAAAATATCATAGTTTAGAAAATCAATCACATTTTTTGACAAGTGAAATATTATCCTATGCAATAGGAGCACATCATGGGCTGTTTGATTGTTGTAGTCTTGATGGCAGAAATGGATTCTCGTATCGTTTAGAGAAAGATAAAAATGTAATACATTACAGCGAATCAAAAGAAAATTATTTTCGAGAAGTAGTGGATGAGTTATGTATAACGGAATTGTTCGAAAAGGCTTCGGACGAAATTTGGATTTTTTACAATCAATTGCAGAAGAAATATAAAGGCAAAAATGAAGGAAATGAAAGAATCTTTTTTGAAATGAGCATGCTGTGTAGATTACTTTTGTCGGCGGTCATATATGGGGATCGAAGAGATACCATAGAGTTTATGTCTGATAGAAAAAAAGAAATGTTGAAATTTTCTTGGAAAGAAGAATTGGAATTCTTTGAAGCTAAACTTGCCAAAATGACATTTGATACACCAGTCAATAAGGTGAGAGCGGATATTTCAAAACAATGCGCTTCTTTTGCGCAAAGAGGGGGTGGCATATATACGCTAAACGTGCCGACAGGAGGAGGTAAGACACTATGCACGCTTAGATATGCACTAACACACGCAGAAAAACATAAAAAGAAAAGGATTATTTTTGTAATACCTCTTTTGAGTATTTTGGATCAGAATAGTCAAGTGATAAAAAGTTACATAAAAAACAACGATATAGTTATGGAGCATCATTCAAATATTGTTCGGGAACGTCAAGATGGAAATGAACTGGATGAGTATGAACTATTTACAGTGACATGGGATAGTCCTGTTATCGTCACTACGATGGTGCAATTCTTAAATATTTTATTTTCTCATGAGACATCTGCAATTGGACGTATGCAAGCATTGTGTGACAGCATTATTGTGATTGATGAAATACAGTCATTGCCAAAGAAGACGATCATGATGTTTAATATGGCAATTAATTTTCTAAAAGATTTTTGCCATGCAACAGTTGTATTATCGTCGGCAACACAGCCAAGTCTTGGAGCAGTCAAGTGGCCTGTGGAGTATGATGAATCTGTTGATATGGTTACGCTTACAAATGAACAGTTGGAAGTGTTTAATCGTACGGAAATTGTAGATAAAACGTCGCCTGCTGGTATGACATTGGATGAGTGTAGTGAATTCTGTATGGAATTATTAGATGAAGTATCATCTGAATTGATAATTTGCAATACCAAAAGACAGGCTTTGGAAATATACAGACAAATTGAGGGAATGAATCAGGTCAGGGTATATCACTTATCAACATCTATGTGTAAAGCGCATCGAGCAGGAGTGTTGAAAAATTTGACTAATGACTTGCAGAAGTTGCGAGAAAATGTTTCTACATTGTCTTATAAAAAGGTAATATGTGTTTCAACGCAATTAGTGGAAGCAGGTGTGGATTTTTCGTTTGAGTGTGTTGTGCGTCTGATGGCAGGAATAGATAATTTGGCACAGGCTGCAGGAAGATGTAATCGTAACGGAGAATTCAATAGAAAATGTAAAGTTTATCTTGTTAATATTAATAACAAAGATGAGGATTTAAGGTATCTAAGTGATATCAAAAAAGCAAAGGATAGTACGGAAGTTACCTTACATAGTGGAAATGAGTTGGTTTTGAAAAATCTAATNNATCGCTCGTCGGCAGCGTCAGATGTGTATAAGAGACAGTAGTGGAAATGAGTTGGTTTTGAAAAATCTAATAGGAAAAGAGGCTGTGGAGCTCTTTTACAGAAGCATTTTTGAAAATGCAAAAGAAAAAGATGAATTAAGTTATGTAGTAGAGTTAAAAGATATCCGTTGTAGGAAACGATTGGCATATTTACTTGCAAATAAAGAGTATTATCCTGATAAAAGTAATCCTTTTTTTTTAGGGCAGCCTTTTTTGACGGTAGGAAGAGAGTTTAAGGTGTTTGATGATGAGACGACAGATATCATTGTTCCGTACCAAGAGGGGAAAAGATATATTGATGAATTGATGGAGATTGCAAATCAGCCATGTAGAACTTACGAAGTGGCTGGAGTTATGGAAAAATTGAAGGAATATGTTGTTTCCATTTATGATTGGCAAAAGAGAAAGTTGGATGAAAATGGTATGATTTTGCCATATGCGGATGGAAAAATACTTATTTTAAAAGAAGAAGCATATAGTGAGCAGACAGGCATTGTGATTAGCGATGAGTTGTCAGTTGATAATTATATTTTGTAAAATTGTTTTTCTTGAAATGATAGAGAGATTATTTAGATAAAATGACAGTTGAGGAATTTAATGAAGCTGCAAAAATAATATGCCAATGAACATTCGTATCAAGTAAAGATGAAAATAGTTTGTTGACACTTTGAAAAATTGCAGAGATAGGAGAAAAAAATGGAGTACAGAAATAGTGTGGATTTTGAAGTGTATGGGGATTATGCTTTGTTCTCAGATCCGATAACGAGGGTTGGAGGGGAGAAGTTTTCTTATCAGATACCGACCTACGAAGCCTTAAAGGGAATATTGCATAGTATATATTGGAAGCCGACAATTATTTGGATTATTGACAAGGTACGTGTGATGAATCCTATACAGACAGAGACAAAAGGAATACGTCCTATTCGCTATCAGGGTGGAAATGATTTGTCATATTACACATATCTAAAAGAGTGTCGGTATCAAGTAAGAGCACATTTTGTTTGGAATTTGAATCGTCCGGAATTGGAAAAAGATCGCAATGAAAATAAGCATCACAATATTGCAAAGAGGATGATTGAAAGAGGAGGGAGAAGAGATATTTTTCTTGGTGCAAGAGAGTGTCAGGGATATGTACGGCCATGTGTATTTGGAGAGGGCGAGAGCATTTATGATGTAATTGAGGAATTGAGTTTTGGAAGAATGGTTCATGGAATTACATATGCAGATGAGGCATATTCTGATAAAGTGCCGGAAACGGAGGGAAATATGTGTGTCAGATTTTGTGAACCGGTTATGAGAAAAAGCGTTATAGAATTTCCTCTGCCGTGGGATTGTCCGCATAAAGTGGTCAGGGAAATGAGGGTGAAGAGTTTTGGACTAGATAAGGATATACAGTCGGTAGACAACACCGAGCAGGAGGTGATGAACTGATGTCGTGGACGAGTAAGCTTTATGAGACATATGAGTACAATGCAGGAATTGAAGGAAGTGAAATAAGAAAATTAGTTCCTATGGCTCATATGTATGCAAAGGCACAGGTTGAAATTACCATTGATGTAGATGGAAATTTTGTGTCGACAAAAGTTGTTCAGAAGGATGAACAAGATACTTTAATTCCAGTTACAGAAGAATCAGCAGGGAGAAGCTCAGGAATAGCACCACATCCTTTGGAAGATACCTTATCATATATTGCAGGAGATTATCTTAGATATGTAAATATAGAAAAGAAAGAGAAAGAGGAGAAGGAAAGAAAAAAGATAACAGAAAAAAATGATGCGTATATGAAACAACTGATGGGGTGGGCTGATTGGAATCGTGCACATATAAAAGTAAAAAGTATTTATCGGTATTTAATGAAAGGGTCTCTTATCTCTGATTTGATTGAGTCTGGTTTGATAACGCTTAATGATGCTGGCAAATTAGACAACAATAAGATATGTGGGAATGCGTATGAAAAAGTATTCGTCAGGTTTATTGTTTTGAATACAGGAAATTTGGACGGAAAGGCATGGACAGATCAAGCACTGATACAGAATTATATTGATTATTATCATTCCATACAAAATGGAAAAACGGACTATTGTTACATTTCAGGAAAAGAGGAAACAATAACAGTAAATCATCCCAAGGGTGTTGTGTCAGCAAATTATGGAGCAAAGATTATTTCTGCAAATGATAATCAGGGATTTACTTTTCGAGGGAGATTTGTACAGGGAGAGGAAGCGCTTACAGTTGGTTACGAATCATCGCAAAAGATACATGCGGCGTTGACATGGCTTGTTGCCAATCAAGGAAGTTATGCTGGAATAAATGATAAGAGGACATTTGTTTGTTGGAATCCGAAAGGAAAGTCAACACCGGATATATTTTCTCTTTTTGGAATGGAAGAAGAAAAAGAAAGTTCACTTGACTTGTCCTATAAGCAAAAATTATCGAATATATTAAGTGGATATATGGAAAAATATAATGATTCCGATGAGATTGTTTTCATGGGACTTGAGGCTGCGACTACTGGAAGATTGTCCGTTACATATTATAGTGAACATAGTGCGAAAGATTTTATGAATAGAGTTTCTGATTGGGGAGATACTTTCTGTTGGTATTATTCTAGCTGGAATGGGCAGAAATATATAGATGAAATCAAGACGCCACCATTTTGGCGAGTGATATGTTGTGCATTTGGAACAGAAATAAATGATAGATTGACAGCGGATGATAAAGTTATGAGAGAACAGCAAGGCAGACTGGTAAAATGTCTTGTGGATAAACAAATATTCCCGTATGATATTGTGAATGCTTTGAAGATAAAGGCATCAAATCCACAAGCTTACAGTAGAAGTAATAGAGAATATATTTTGTCAACAGCATGTGCAGCTATTGTAAAATATAATATAGATAGAGGACTAATGAAGGAGGAACAAAAATATATGAAATTAGAAACGGAAAATCGCGACAGAAGTTATCTGTTTGGAAGGCTGTTAGCCATATATGAAAAAGTGGAGCGGGCAACGTACAGTCAAACAGAAAAGGATAGAGAGCCCAATGCAATTCGCTTACAATCTGCATTTGTCAATCATCCGATGCAGGGATGGAAAACTTTGAATGATGTGGTGGCACCATATTTTCAAATGATAAAGCCAGGTTCAAGGGAATATTACCGTAATATGATTGCAGACATAACGACTTTGTTTAGAGAGGAAGATGCATCATTTATGAACCAGGGATTGAAAGAGACATACCTTTTAGGCTACTATTTGCAAAGAGCTGAGTTGAATAGGAAAAAAGATGATGTACAGAAAGAAAATAATATAGATATGGAGGAAGAGTCATGAGTGTATTGAAGAATAAAATTGATTTTGTAGTGTTGGTTAAGGTGGAAAATGCAAATCCAAATGGAGATCCATTAAATGGGAATCGTCCAAGAACGAACTATTCGGGATTTGGAGAAATATCGGATGTCTGTATAAAAAGGAAAATAAGAAATCGTTTTCAAGATATGGGAGAGGAGATATTTGTACAGTCGGATGATAATAATGTAGATGGTTATAAATCGTTGAGTGAAAGATTTGCAGGAACATTTGGTTCAAATAAGATGACAAAGGATGAAACGGCAAAGGCTGCATGTGAAAAGTGGATGGATGTTCGAAGCTTTGGACAAGTCTTTGCTTTCAAAAAAAGAGATAAATTAGACGAGGTTTCGGTAGGTGTTAGAGGGCCGGTATCCATTCATCAATCTGTAAGCTGTTCAACGGTTGACATAAATAGTATGCAGATTACAAAAAGTGTTAACAGCGAACCTGCGGAGAAGAAATCTTCTGATACAATGGGTATGAAGCACAGAGTAGAATTTGGTTTATACAAAATAAAAGGTTCAATCAATGTGCAGCTGGCAGAAAAAACAGGATTTTCCGAGGAAGATGCAGATAAATTAAAAGAGGCGTTGAAAACCTTGTTTATCAATGATGCTTCAGCAGCAAGACCAGATGGAAGTATGGAAGTAGTAAGAGTTTATTGGTGGAAACATAATAATAAAATTGGGCAGTATTCGGCTGCAAAAGTACATAGCAGTGTGGAGATAAAGTTGAAAGATGAAGGAACTATTCCAAGAACAGTGGATGATTATAATATAACTTTGTTGCCATTAGAGGGTTTGGAACCTGAAATCATTGAAGGAATTTAATGATATGTATAGGGAAGAAGATTATTTGATGATATCAGGGTTGCAGCATTTTTCATATTGCAGAAGACAGTGGGCATTGATACATATCGAGCAGCAATGGCAGGAAAATGGGCGTACTGCTGAGGGAATAGTATTTCATGAAAACGCACATAATGCTTCCAAGATAGAAAAAAGAGGTGATAAGCTTATTACCAGAGGAATGAGAATCAAATCGACATCATTGGGAATGTCTGGAATTTGTGATGTGGTGGAATTTGTACGTGATGATAATGGGATTTCTTTGTTTGGATATGAAGGACTATGGTTACCTTATCCGGTTGAGTACAAGACGGGAGAGCCAAAAGAAAGCAATGAGGATATTTTGCAACTTTGTGCACAGGCAATTGCATTGGAAGAAATGCTTTTATGTCATATAGAATCCGGAAGTTTATTCTATGGTAAAATGAGAAGAAGATTAAAGGTTAGTTTTGATAAGGCGTTGCGTAAGGAAGTGTATGATATGTCAAAGGAAATGCATGAATATTGGAGAAAAGGATATACGCCTCGAGTAAAACCTAAGAAAGGATGTAATGCATGTTCGTTGAAGGATATTTGTGTTCCTAAACTGAATAAAACTAGTTCTGTTCAGGAATACATTGATGGAATGTTAAGCGGAGGTGAAGAGTGAAAAAACTTTTAAATACTTTATATATTACAAAAGAAGATGCATATTTAACCTTGGATGGTGAAACTGTATGTGTACATATTGGGGATGAAAAGATTGGACAGTTTCCGTTGCATACTTTGGAGGGAATTGTGAGTTTTTCTTTTGCAGGAGCAAGTCCGGCACTAATGGGAAAATGCGCGGATATGGGAATTGGTATTGCTTTTTTTTCTCCCTATGGGAAATTTTTGTGTAGGGCTGTTGGTCGTAATCATGGAAATGTTTTGCTTAGAAAAGAACAATATCGTATTTCAGATAGTGAAGATAGGAGTTGCCTGATTGCCAGAAATTTTATATTGGGTAAGCTTTATAACTGTCGTTGGAATATAGACAGAACTTTGCGGGATCATGAATTGCGAGTCAATGCGAGTTTATGCCGGAGTTCTATAAATGTTCATCAAAATGCTATATCAAAATGCAAAGAAATTGAAAATCTGGATTCTTTGAGAGGAATTGAAGGCGAGTGTGCACTCAGTTATTTTGATATATACGATGAATTGATTTTAAATCAAAAGGATGAATTTACATTTCATGGAAGAAGTAGAAGACCACCATTAGACAATGTAAATGCAATGTTATCTTTTGGATACACGATGTTGGCAAATGATTGTGCCAGTGCCTTGGAGGGAGTTGGATTGGATTCCTATGTAGGATTTATGCATAGGGATAGACCTGGACGAAAATCTTTGGCGTTGGATTTAATGGAAGAATTGAGACCGATTTTGGTTGATCGGTTTGTGCTTACATTGATTAATACAAGAAAAATTCGTGGGGAGCATTTTGAAAAACAGGAAAGCGGTGCGGTAGAAATGACTGGTGATGGAAGAAAGTTGTTTCTTGCTGCATGGCAAGAACACAAAAGGGAAGAAATTATTCATCCTTTTTTGAAAGATAAAATTCAATGGGGATTGGTGCCTCATGTGCAAGCATTATTGTTGGCACGACATCTAAGGGATGACTTGGATGGTTATCCACCATTTTTATGGAAGTGATGATATGTTAGTACTGATTACTTATGATGTAAGTACACAGACACAGGCGGGTGTCGGGAGACTTAGAAAGGTCGCAAAGGTCTGTGAGAATTATGGGCAGCGAGTACAAAATTCGGTTTTTGAATGCTTGTTGGATAGTGCCCAGCTTAAATTTGTAAAAGTAAAGCTTTTGGATATAATGGATAAGAAGGAGGATAGCATTAGGATTTATTATTTGGGAAATAATTTTGAAAATAAAATAGAGCATTATGGTGTCAAACAAGGCTATAATCCAGAAGGATTGTTAATGCTCTGAAGTTATATTTCTGAAGCTAGAATGTCTTTGGTGCGAAGGTATAGTGTACACTGATTTCTAAAAGAGTTCGCACTATGTTTTATGTTAAAATACACAATTTATATTTGTTATTTTGTGTATTTTGTTCTATGGAATTCTGTTGTTTATCTCAAATTTAATAAATGTTAACTGATAAGATTTTGTTTTTTGTCAGTTTTTGCAGTCGCCCCCTGTGTGGGGGCGTGGATTGAAATAAATAATCTCTTTGCTGGTAGTCAGTCAGCAAGTGTCGCCCCCTGTGTGGGGGCGTGGATTGAAATTCGTTTTTTCCAAGATACTTTTTATATCAAATGAGTCGCCCCCTGTGTGGGGGCGTGGATTGAAATAAGTACTTCATACATTAAAAAATGTATGAACAAGCGTCGCCCCCTGTGTGGGGGCGTGGATTGAAATACCGTTAACCCAGTTTGGTGATGTTATAACATTAGTCGCCCCCTGTGTGGGGGCGTGGATTGAAATAAAAGTCTACCTAAAATTGAGTATAGGTGCTCATGTCGCCCCCTGTGTGGGGGCGTGGATTGAAATATTTTTAAATGTTTTATTGTAATGTTTTCCTTTGTCGCCCCCTGTGTGGGGGCGTGGATTGAAATAAGTTGATAATAACAATTTTTTGCTATTGACACAGTCGCCCCCTGTGTGGGGGCGTGGATTGAAATATAGGTGTGTATCCGCCACTATTCCCTATATATGTCGCCCCCTGTGTGGGGGCGTGGATTGAAATTGTAGTGTTGTAGGTGGTTGTGTTGCTGTTGTTGGTCGCCCCCTGTGTGGGGGCGTGGATTGAAATACCATTATTTGCATAGTTAAAACTGTTTGTGGTGTCGCCCCCTGTGTGGGGGCGTGGATTGAAATTTATAAACTCACCAATAAAAGCATTGCAACTATGTCGCCCCCTGTGTGGGGGCGTGGATTGAAATATTGCTATTATCGAGACAGATATAACCTCTATATGGTCGCCCCCTGTGTGGGGGCGTGGATTGAAATTTGCGAGATGGGATGTGATATCCCTATGACGTTAGTCGCCCCCTGTGTGGGGGCGTGGATTGAAATGATTGTTTTTCTATAATCAGTTTTTTCATAATTGTCGCCCCCTGTGTGGGGGCGTGGATTGAAATATCAAGATACGGGCAAACTCTGCTGATAGTATTAGGTCGCCCCCTGTGTGGGGGCGTGGATTGAAATTGTAATTATCTCACTCACACCGTACTCGTCAAGGTCGCCCCCTGTGTGGGGGCGTGGATTGAAATCCTAGCGCAAAAATAATCACAAACAATAATATCGTCGCCCCCTGTGTGGGGGCGTGGATTGAAATGATTATGAAAAAACGTATTTGCGTTTCAAATATGTCGCCCCCTGTGTGGGGGCGTGGATTGAAATATACGGAAAGTGATGGACAGATAGGTAATCCTATGTCGCCCCCTGTGTGGGGGCGTGGATTGAAATAATGATGTTAAGAATATCTTTTTTGACGAATTTAGTCGCCCCCTGTGTGGGGGCGTGGATTGAAATGACAAATCGACACCATTTGTCACATTTTGCACCCGTCGCCCCCTGTGTGGGGGCGTGGATTGAAATTCAACACGATTGTCTAGATCGTACAATCGGTAAAGTCGCCCCCTGTGTGGGGGCGTGGATTGAAATCATTGTTTATCAACGGTTGTGAAAAGTTATAGCGTCGCCCCCTGTGTGGGGGCGTGGATTGAAATGTGTCAATCACTGCTTTTAACAAAGTTGGAGAAGTCGCCCCCTGTGTGGGGGCGTGGATTGAAATAGACGAAATCGTCATGTATAATAACTTGCTATCGTCGCCCCCTGTGTGGGGGCGTGGATTGAAATTTAAAGTGTAATACGTCAATGCCGAAGTTTGCGGTCGCCCCCTGTGTGGGGGCGTGGATTGAAATAGGATAACACAGTTACATATGCAAAAACAAGTCGTCGCCCCCTGTGTGGGGGCGTGGATTGAAATCCTAACAAGCGCAATCCATCAGCCAAGCAGATAGGTCGCCCCCTGTGTGGGGGCGTGGATTGAAATGGTTTCCCGTTTAAAACCTTGTTGTAGCCACTTGGTCGCCCCCTGTGTGGGGGCGTGGATTGAAATTGGACTATGGCGGTTATAATAAAGCGTGGTTATATGTCGCCCCCTGTGTGGGGGCGTGGATTGAAATCTTTATTAGAATTAATGCTTTTAATAGGATTGGGTCGCCCCCTGTGTGGGGGCGTGGATTGAAATATTATCAATAAAGCGTGTGTTGTTATGGACCAGATGTCGCCCCCTGTGTGGGGGCGTGGATTGAAATATCGGAGTATACCCCCCACTATTACCTATATAGAGTCGCCCCCTGTGTGGGGGCGTGGATTGAAATCAAGGCATATCTACATATGAGTATGATTTTATCAGTCGCCCCCTGTGTGGGGGCGTGGATTGAAATAAAAAAGGAAACATGATTAAACAGGAAATTGACAGTCGCCCCCTGTGTGGGGGCGTGGATTGAAATTTGGCATCGCTTGTGTATTGCGTGATGCAAAACGGTCGCCCCCTGTGTGGGGGCGTGGATTGAAATAGATGAAATCGTCATGTATAATAACTTGCTATCTGTCGCCCCCTGTGTGGGGGCGTGGATTGAAATATTATCAATAAACCGTGCGTTGTTATGTACCAGATGTCGCCCCCTGTGTGTGGGCGTGGATTGAAATAAAAAAGGAAACATGATTAAACAGGAAATTGACGTCGCCCCCTGTGTGGGGGCGTGGATTGAAATGGTATTGATGTACTCCACTTCAAAAAGGGTAACAGTCGCCCCCTGTGTGGGGGCGTGGATTGAAATAACAGAAAACGCATGTATAGATGGGTTAGTTTAGTCGCCCCCTGTGTGGGGGCGTGGATTGAAATTCTAGATGGTTGTAATGGTTCATAATCGTTTCGGTCGCCCCCTGTGTGGGGGCGTGGATTGAAATTATGCTAACTAATCCCTCAGCACGTCTATACTGGTCGCCCCCTGTGTGGGGGCGTGGATTGAAATAACAAAAAGTATGATGCACACTTGTGTCCAAACTGGTCGCCCCCTGTGTGGGGGCGTGGATTGAAATCTGTGTCGGCGTCGCTGTTGGATCCACTGTCGGCGTCGCCCTCTGTGTGGGGGCGTGGATTGAAATGATATTAAACATATGCGAAAGATACTTTGAGAAGGTCGCCCCCTGTGTGGGGGCGTGGATTGAAATAAAACTACATGTATCATGTGTCAAGTAGAAATTTGTCGCCCCCTGTGTGGGGGCGTGGATTGAAATAAATATTTCTGTGATTTTATCAAAAAAAACAAGCGTCGCCCCCTGTGTGGGGGCAGATTGAAATGTTAAAAAATATTGGATTATGATGGAGAGAATATTGATATAATATTTTCTAAAAAAGGGTATTACATCCATTTTTATTTTGTGATACAATGCATAATGTTAAGAAAACAATATGGTAAAAAATAACAGTTCCCACAAGCTACATTTACAAAGTACTAGAAAATATGGCTTGGCAGAGTCTGTTGTAAAATTGGAAACGCACACTCCTATTTGGATGATAACGAACAACACATATTCAAATGTTCCATTCAAACAAATAGGAGGTTTTTTATGCAAAAAAATAAGATTCAGGAACTGATATTTACGATTTTA
>LXOW01049285.1_pt1 | contig 12852 bp, 10 predicted proteins | sample 1368591 | NCBI WGS metagenome assembly LXOW01 (sample SAMN04884650, study PRJNA319009) | bovine gut metagenome | isolation source: Cow rumen | host: Bos taurus | place: Italy: Legnaro (PD) | collected 2014-07-09
CTGGTGACCGGTGGTATGATGCTGGGTGCCTGCTTCATGGCTACCGATATGGTGACCTCTCCCACCTCTCGTGGCGGCATGCTGGTGTTCGGCGCCGGTTGCGGTCTGCTCACCATCATCATCCGTATGTTCGGTGCGTATCCCGAAGGTGTCTCATTCTCCATTTTGATTATGAATGCCTTGGTTCCGCTGATCAACAAAGGCTTCAAACCCAAAACTTACGCAAAATAATTTCAGATTAAAATAAAGCTACAAATATGGCAAAGAAAGAATCCACGCTGTTGCAACTGGTGATTACGCTGACCTTGATTGCCGTCACGGCGGGTGTCGCATTGGCAGCGGTTTATGCGCTGACCAAAGACCCAATCGAGGCTGCCCAGCAACAGAAGAAAAAAGATGCTATCAACCAGGTGCTGCCCAACTTCCAAGGAGAATTGAAAGAATGCACCTGCACCGTGGAAGGGGACAAAGACCCCGTGAAGGTGAATCTGGCTTACCAAGACGGTCAGTGCTGCGGTGCCGCTGTCGAGACCTATACCAACAAGGCGTTCAGTGGACGTTTCGATATTATGGTCGGCTTGGATGCTGAGGGTAAAGTGCTGGGAACTGCGGTGCTGAAACACAGCGAAACCCCAGGCCTTGGTGCTAAAATCACAGATAGCGAAAGTCATTTTATTCAGCAGTTTGTGGGTATGAATCCCGCGGCGAATCCGCTTAAAGTGAAGAAAGACGGTGGCGAGATGGATGCCATCACCGCTGCCACGATTTCCTCACGTGCGTTTTGTGACGCGGTGAATCGTGCCGTTGCTGCTTATAATCAGGTAAAGGAGGAGAATCATGAGTAAACTGAATATTTTAACCAAAGGATTTTTCAAAGAGAACCCTGTTCTCGTGCTGGTGTTGGGAACCTGTCCCACCTTGGCAGTCACCACTTCGGTGAAGAACGCCCTGGGTATGGGCTTGGCCACCACCTTCGTGCTGCTGATGTCTAACGCCATCATCTCCCTCTTGAAGAACGTGATCCCCGACAAGGTGCGTATCCCGTCATTCATCGTCATTATCGCTACCTTCGTGTCTATGATTGACCTGCTGATTCAGGGTTTCTTGCCTTCGCTGGCTTCCAGTTTGGGTATCTTCATTCCCTTGATTGTGGTCAACTGTATTGTGCTGGGTAGGGCAGAGGCTTTTGCCAGCAAGAATACGGTAGGTGATTCCATCCTCGACGGTATCGGCATGGGTATCGGCTTCACCATCGCGCTGACCATTATTGGTTCAGTTCGTGAGATTTTGGGAAGCGGTTCATTCCTCGATTACAAGTTCATCCAAGGCGATGGCATTCTGGTCTTCGTCCTTGCTCCCGGAGCTTTCATCGTCTTCGGCTTCACCGTCGCCCTCGTCCGCTACCTGCAGTCCAAGAAAAAAGCGAGTTGATTAGCAAATTAGCAGTGAGCGATGAGCGATGAGCAATTTAAACCTTGAACCTTGAATTTTGAATTTTGAATTCTAACACCTAATCACTGATCACTGACCCCTAAAACCTAAAACCTGAAACCTGAAACCTGAAACCTAACAACTATGGAATATATATTAATGATAATCGGAGCTGTCTTGGTCAATAACATCATATTGGCACAGTTCCTTGGTATTTGTCCTTTCCTGGGCGTTTCTGGCAAAGTGAATACTGCCCTTGGCATGGGTGCCGCCGTTCTCTTCGTGATGACCTTGGCCACCCTTGTAACCTCCTGCATTCAGGCGTATGTTCTGGTTCCCTTGAACATCACCTTTCTGCAGACCATCTGCTTCATCCTGGTGATTGCCGCCTTGGTGCAGATGGTGGAGATTATGCTGAAGAAAATCAGCCCGTCACTGTATCAGGCACTGGGTATCTTCTTGCCCTTGATTACCACTAACTGCGCCGTGTTAGGTGTGGCTATCCTGGTGACCCAGAAAGAGTTCAGCATCATGCAGAGCACGGTTTACGCCATCTCTTCTGCACTGGGCTTCATCCTGGCAATCGTCATCTTCGCTGGTCTGCGCGAGCAACTGGAGCTGGTGAACGTGCCCAAAGGAATGAAAGGTGTGCCAATTGCGCTGATTACCGCAGGCATCTTGGCTATGGCATTTATGGGCTTCGCTAATTTGGTGTAAACATGACAGATGAGGCCACTTGGCAGTTCATAGATGCCCATATTGACGCAGATGTCAATAAACTGGCCTTGCAAAAGTCGAAGTTCAAAGATATAGATTTTGAATTTGCTATCCGGCAGATTCATGGACGACAGAAAACGAGGGATAAATTGCCGTATTTTGGCAATGTCCCTCGTTTCGTTTTTCCTCCTTCCTTGTCGCTGGAACAATGTTCGTCGGAAATCACAGCGCAATACAAACGGGATGTAATTATTGACTTATTTTGTAGAGATGCACAGCAGTGCGTCTCTACAGGGAATGCCCTTGGTTCGTCAAATGAAAATGCACGGTCATGCGTCTCTACAATTGCAGATTTGACTGGCGGTTTTGGCGTTGATACCCTCGCTTTTGCCCAATCATTCCCCATCTGCCATTATGTGGAACTGCAGCAACAATTATGCGATATTATGGCTTATAACAGCCAATTGCTGCATTTTGACCATATTCAGGTTCATCAGGCTACGATGGAGGGTTTTCTTCAGGAAATGGATGCGGTGGATGTGATTTATGCTGATCCTTCCCGTCGCGATACCCATGGCTCCCGGGTGGTGGGTCTGGAGGATTGCAGCCCCAATATATTGTTGTACAAAGATGTTCTCTTGCGGAAAAGCCGTCTGCTGATGCTGAAGCTGTCGCCGATGCTGGATATCAAACGTGCTTTGGCACAATTGCCCGAAACCTGCGAGGTGCATGTGGTGGCAGTGGATGGCGAATGCAAGGAACTGCTTTTTCTGCTGAGGAAAGATAAAACCGAGGATGTCAAATTCGAGGCGATGAACCTGAAAAAAGACCAATGCGAGCAGTTCAGTTTTACTATGCGGGAAGAGGCCGAGGCTTTGCCAAGGTATGCCGGTGAGGTGAAAAAATACCTGTACGAGCCGAATGCCGCCATCTTAAAGGCCGGTGCTTTCAAGTCAGTGGCAGTGCATTATGGACTGGAGAAACTGCATCCGCATACACATCTTTATACTTCTGATATACAGTTGGAAAGCTTTCCGGGCAGATGCTTCCAAGTGGCAAAAGTTCTTTCCGTAAAAGATGCTTTGCAGTTGAAGAATGAGATGCCCAAAGCCAATGTGTCGGTCCGTAATTTTCCGCTGAGTGCCGATGAGTTACGGAAGAAACTTAAACTTGCCGACGGGGGAGAGGTCTATTTATATGGTACGACCCTTGAAAAAGATAGCAAAGTTGTGATCCTTTGCCGAAAGTTCACGGACTCGTATCAGTTATAAAAAAACATAGGATTATGAAAAAGTCATTTCTTTTGTTTCTCCTGCTGTGTGTNNCGGCAGCGTCAGATGTGTATAAGAGACAGGTGTGGCACAGTGGAGTTTGATGGCCACCAAAATTGAAGGCCGAGTGGTGAATTCCAAAGGTACGGGACTTTCATATGTGAGTCTCTATTTGAAACATTACCCCGAAGTGGGCACGATTACCGACATTAACGGGCGTTTCTCATTGGAGGTGCCCAGCATGCGCGACAGTCTGATTGTGACTTTGGTGGGTTACGAGACCGTTTTTATCAATCTGTCAAAAATCAATGCCGATAAGTCCTTGCGTATTACCATGAAAGACCAGCCTGTCATCTTGAACGAGGTGGTGGTTCATGTGCAGAAAGATAGCAAAAAGAAAAAGAGCAAGAAAGAAGAACGTGCTGAGATTCAGGCATTCCTCCAAAAAGTATATGCTCAGATAGTGAAAGATTTTCCCAATGTGAATGTCCGCCACAGGGTGGTTTCGGATTTGACGGCTACCAGCGATGGCAAAGTGGTGCTGTTTGACGAATGGATTGGCGATATCTTGGAGATCCGCAATTACAAGAATTGGGACGATTCTGTACAGATGAAAATGGAGTTGAACAAGCGTTATTTTAACAAAGAGGTGAAAAACTCCATCGAAAGCTATGATCCGAATGATTACAGCAAAAGAGACCGTCGGCATGTTGACAAGGTGGATGTTAACAGCCTGAAGCAAATACAACCGCATAGAATTGCCTGGGAGTTGGATGTGCAGAAGTTGTTTTATCGCTACATGAGTGATGTGAAACATTGGACAATGGTGGAGAAGGATGCGAATACGGTGGTGCTGACTCTTACCTTGACCAATAAGCTGCCGGGTATTTATAAGCTGGTGAGGAAACTGGTGTATGCAGTGGATAAAAACACGTACAGTATCAAGACCTTGTCGGAGCGTGTGAGTGCGGAGGTGAATATTCCGTTTGGCTATAAGCTTTCATCGTCGGAACTGGCCATTTTGAATGCCTTTGTCTTGGATCATGAAGGATTTGAGAAATATCGCCTGAAAGGATTTAAGGGCACAACCTGCCGCAACAATATCTATCACCGTCAGGATAATCAGCTGGTGGTGGCAGAGAAAAATTTCACGGCAGATGGATATATTGTTGACAATAAAGACAATAAGCTTGTTTTTGGCACCAAAGTGAAAACCAAGGTCTTGTCAGTGGAGACCAAAGGGGTGAAACCCTTCTCCGCCTCCGAGTTGAAAGGCGGCAAGGTGCAGAAAATCGATACCCCCACCCATTAATTTTAATTAGCAAATGTGCTAATTGTCAATGTGCTAATGTGCCAATTGGAATAACGGATGCTATCATAGGGACGTACCGCATGCGTCTGCATCGCATGCGTCTGTCTTCAATTCCGCCTCATCATCATGTAGGGCTGTCACACCGTGGCAGCCGCTGACATTTTGTCAGTGATTTCTTTTGGCACGGATTTTGCTAAATGCATTGTCGTTGTATGCNNATAAATACAAATAACTGAAAATCAATATAATCAATAAAACTAAAAAACAAACAACTATGAAAGTAAACATCAAACCATTGGCAGACAGAGTTCTGGTGAAACCTGCCGAAGCAGAAATGAAAACCGCTGGCGGTATTATTATCCCTGACACCGCAAAGGAAAAACCGCAAAAAGGCACTGTCGTGGCAGTTGGACCTGGCAAAAAGGACGAACCCATGACTTTGAAGGTGAATGACACTGTGCNNAAGTCCAATATGACGGCGAAACTTATCTGATTATGAAGGAAAGTGACATTTATGCCACCCTTTAATCATTTATAGTCATCAAAAATCAAAAAAAATCAATCATTAATCAAGAAAAACAAATAAAAAAATAGAATTATGGCAAAAGATATTTTATATGACTGGGATGCCCGCGAAGGCCTGAAAAAAGGTGTTGACGCTTTGGCAAACGCTGTGAAGGTGACCCTTGGTCCCAAAGGTAGAAATGTGATTATCGACAAGAAATTCGGTGCTCCTCAGATTACCAAGGACGGTGTGACCGTGGCTAAGGAAATCGAATTGAAGGACGCTGTGGAGAACATGGGTGCCCAGATGGTGAAGGAAGTGGCTTCCAAAACCAACGACCAGGCTGGTGACGGTACTACCACCGCTACCGTTTTGGCTCAGATTATTTTCAATACCGGTTTGAAAAACGTGACTGCCGGTGCCAATCCTATGGATCTGAAACGCGGTATCGACATGGCAGTGGCCAAAGTGGTGGACAGCTTGCGTAAACAGTCAGAATCTGTAGGCGACAGCCACGAGAAAATTGAGCAGGTGGCAACGATTTCCGCTAACAACGACAAGAAAGTGGGCGAAATCATCGCTGAAGCTATGCGCAAAGTGAAAAAAGAAGGTGTCATCACCATCGAAGAGGCCAAAGGCACCGAAACCAACGTGAAAGTGGTGGAAGGTATGCAGTTCGACCGTGGTTACATTTCCCCTTATTTCGTGACCGATGCCGAAAAGATGGAAGCCGTTTACGAGAATCCTTTCATCCTGATCTATGACAAGAAAATCAGCAACATGAAGGAATTCCTGCCGATTTTGGAGAAGGTGGTTCAGACCGGTCGTCCATTATTGGTTATCTCTGAAGACGTGGAGAGCGAAGCTCTGGCAACCCTCGTGGTGAACCGTCTGCGTGGCGGCCTGAAGATTGTGGCTGTCAAGGCTCCTGGCTTCGGTGACAGAAGAAAAGAGATGCTGGAAGATATCGCTATACTGACTGGCGGTGTGGTCATCAGCGAGGAAAAAGGCTTCAAGCTGGAAGACGCTACCGTGGATATGCTGGGTACTGCCGAGAAGATTACGGTGGACAAAGAAAATACCACCATTGTCAGCGGTAAAGGCGACAAAGAGCAAATCGAAGCCAGAGTGGCTCAGATCAAGGCTCAGATTGAAAAGACCAAATCTGACTATGACCGCGAGAAACTGCAGGAAAGACTTGCCAAATTGGCAGGTGGCGTGGCAGTGATTTACGTGGGTGCCGCTTCAGAAGTGGAGATGAAAGAAAAGAAAGACCGTTACGATGACGCTTTGCACGCAACCCGTGCCGCTATCGAGGAGGGTATCATCCCTGGCGGTGGTGTAGGCTTCATCCGTACCATCCCCGCTTTGGACAAACTGAAACCTGAAAACGAAGACCAGAAGGTGGGTATCGAAATCGTAAGACGCGCACTGGAAGAACCTCTTCGTCAGATTGCCGAAAACGCTGGCAAGGAAGGCTCTGTGATTGTGAACGCTGTGAAGAACGGCAGAACCGACTATGGTTACAATGCCCGTACCGGCAAGTTCGAGAAACTGATCAGAGCTGGTGTTATCGATCCTACCAAGGTGGCCCGTGTGGCAATCGAGAATGCCGCTTCCATTTCTGGCATGTTGCTGACCACCGAGTGTGTGTTGGCAGAGGTCAAGGAAGAGACTCCCGCTGCTCCTATGGGCGGTGGCATGCCTGGCGGAATGCCCGGAATGTACTAATAGAGAAACTTTCTCATCGAATTCAAAAAACGGCCCTGTTTTCGGGGCCGTTTTTTTTTTAAGCAAGTTTTCAGAATTTATTGTATATTTGCATGTGGTTATGAAATTGAATATGAGGAGAATCATATTGATGCTTATTTGCATGTGTTGTGGTGGTTTTCTGGCAGCCCAGTGCCCTGATTCCACGGACATTAATGCCTATCATTTCTTATACAGGGACACTATATGTTCGGGAAACGATTATCATCGATATGGATTTAATTTGGCGCGACAAGACAGTGTCGGATGGTTTACCTATACCGAACATTTTACCACTGTACAGGGTTGTGACAGTGTGCGAGTATTGCAACTTTTGGTGGTGGGTACCCCCATACTTGGTACTCTTGCGCAACCTTCTGAAATTTGTGCGGGTCAAAGTGTTGTAGTACATGCCTTGGGAGAACATTCAGAGGTTGTGGTTAACCCTCCTTCAATAGCGTATGACACAACGTTGACTTATCAATGGAACACGGGCAGTACGCAGCCGTATATCACGGTATTTCCCGCGCAAACGACCACTTATACGGTGACTGCCACTACCGATTATGGCTGTAGTGCTACTACAGAACATATTGTGATTGTGGGTACGGGTGCATCGCAAGTTATTCATGACACCCTGTGCCAGGGGGCTGGCTATGAGGGCTATGGATACAGCCTTACGGCGGAGGAGACGAGTATAGTGTGCGACCTTGTTCGTAGTCGCCCGTTGACTACGGACGGTTGCAGTTCTCCACTTACCTTGTGGCTTACCATTAAACCTGTAAAAACTTCGACATTTTCGGCTGTTGTATATGACAGTTATACATGGAACGGTATTACTTATTATGAAAGTGGAAGCTATTCTCAGGTCTTCACGGCTGCCAATGGCTGTGACAGTGTGGTGACATTGGAGTTGACAATAGCCGGTAAGATTGATGTCATATCCAGTGCTGATACAATATGTCTTGGGGATAGTGTTGTGATGCAGGCTAATGTGACCACTCTCAGCATACCAGAGATACATACGCCACCTATTGCGGTGGGAGATATACTCTGTACAGACAGCAGTATTGTGAAGCCATCCTCTTGGCCTGTGGCAGGAAAGACAGCCATGGGAATAGTGTTTTATGTGGACACCACGAATGAACACGGCTGGGCTGTGCACCTGCATGACCAAGCTAGTCATATACAGTGGTCGTCAAACCATAGTAATTTATCATGCTTGACAGGCTATTCATACGCCCGTAATGCCATTTACGATTTGAATGGATACGCCAACACCGAATGTATTCGTGCTGCGGGTGACTCCTCCGCTTATCCGGCGGCATATTCAGTTGATATAGCCAATGGTTGGTATCTGCCTGCGGCTGGCCAGTTGTGTCTGCTATATCCTAAAATGGTCACTATAAATGCTTCCTTGCAAATAGTGGGTGGTACTCCATTTCCAATGGACAACTATTATTACTATTGGTCGTCAACAAAAACGGGTAGTACTTGTGCCAATTGTGCGTATGCATTGCACAACAATGGAGATTTAGAAGGTTGGGCTACGTATCATGATTTTCTTAATGTACGTAGTGTTCGTACTTTTTGAGCAAATGAAACAGTTTACCATTAAACATATGATTAAAAGGAAAACAAGTATTAACGATAATAAATGAAAAGAATCATCCTCCTATTGTTGCTGTTAAGTTGCTGTACGGTGGTTTTTGCACAAACCTATCGTGTTGGAGATGTATATACAGCACCCGACGGCAGCAGGGGAATTGTTTATTACTTGCATCCTGATGGTAGTGGGGGTTGGGTGGTGGCGTTGACAGATGTCGGGAGATGTTGGTGGGGGCCAGCCCTTAATCCTGATGTGCCGGGACTGCCCAATCAAAACCCTATATATCTTCAGCAGCTGCTGTATGATACAGCAGGATATGCCAACACGCTAGCCTTGAGAAATTTTCAAAATAACGATCCTACGTATGCGGCTGGTCAGGTGGATTTCGCTCATGGTTGGGTATTGCCTTCGCCCGCGCAACTCAGTATGTTGCACGGGCAACGAGCTTTTATCTCTTCGGCTATTGTTGCGGCAGGAGGAACCAACCTGGTAAATGACTGGTATTGGAGCAGTGCGGAAAAAGATGCTTCCAATGCGTGGAGATTGAATTTTGGTACTATGTATGGTTCTGGCTCGTTTGAAAGTTATCCGAAAACTGCCGCATGGTATGTGCGTGCTGTTCGCAATTTTACATACCAAAAAGAACCAGATATGAGTTTTCATTGGAGTACGGGTGACACTACAGCAAGCATTACGGTAGCACCCTCAGAGACTACCAACTATACTGTTGCCGTATCTATTGCAGGAGGACATAACGATGCAGAAGAATATTCTATTGTGGTGAATTCACCAGTGACATCGACAAGTACGGTCACTGCTTGTGAAAGTTATACTTGGCACGATTCCACCTATACTGAGGACGGTACTTATCTATATAGCCATTCAAATGATGGCGTATGTGGGGTGGATACTTTGCATTTAACCATTTATCATTCAACGAGCATTACGATTGACACTGTGATATGTGTTGCATCATTGCCTTATACATGGCATAATCATGTTTATACGCAGGCAGATTCTTATAACGACACTGTTTTGAATGCGGATGGATGTGATCACGTGATTACCTACCAGTTGCATGTGAGTGCTCCCGCAGTAACGATACAGAATATTACGAGTATCAATTGTTACGGTGCTTCTACTGGTGGTGTGAGCGTTTTTGTGAGCGACGGTGTTCAGCCATACAGCTGCCACTGGGAGAATGCAGCGGGCACTACAGTGTCGTCAGTCGCACAGCTGAGCAACCAGCCTGCGGGCGAGTACTACTTGTATGTGGAGGATGCATTGGGTTGCCATGTATTAAATAGCGTCACATTGACCCATCTGAACGACAGCATGGTTCCAGGCGTTATAGCCAACAATCAGTCGGTGTGTGCGGGTCACCAGTCTTCGGCCTTTACAGGCACATTGGCAACGGGTGGAGCCAGTAGTACTTACCAATGGCAGGTTTCGACTGATGGAACCAACTGGACACCTGCTCCGACCCCCAACAATACCCGAAACTACACTTATCCGAATGCGGTGAATGCCCCTATCTCGCTTCGCAGGGCTTGGATTAGTACCGCATGTGGTACAGTATATAGCAATATAGTGACAGTTAATGTGCTGCAAAACTACTCTGACACGATAACAGCGTCCGTATGTCAGGGTTATCCCTATCAGGGGAATGGCTTCAATATCTCGGCTGAGGCTACCGCTTCTCCGGGAACGATTACCAGTCTTGTTCATTTACAGACGGAAAGCGGCTGCGACAGTATGGTGACCCTGTTGTTGGCGGTTCAGCCTTCAACTTATACTGAAGAGCAGCTGATGATATGCAGAAACGAGCTCCCCTATACCTATAATGACACTGTATTTGATGTGACGACTCCCCAGTTCTCCACTGCCAACTTCCAATTTACAACTGTTGGGGACTGTGATAGTGTGGTTGTCCTTCACCTGACTGTAAATCCTATGTATGAACAGGACTTGAACGATAAAATATGTGAGGGAGAAAGTTATAATCAAAACGGCTTTGTGGTGTCATCTGCACAGACACAGGGTTTGACTGAATTGGATTTGACGCAGCAGTTGCAGAGTCAGGGCGGTTGTGACAGTGTGGTGAACTTGCACTTGACTATAGTGGATGATGCTATCAGTATTGTGTCACTGACGGATGATTTCTGTAAGGAATATGTTGCGGAATTGTCTGTGGAGTCCCATTTGCAGAACTATATGTGGAGCACGGGAGAAACCTCTCAGACGATTACGGTGACACGGCCAGGTATTTATACGGTGACGGCCACAGAGGGACAGTGTTCGGCATCAGTGTCTTATCAGATAGAGGCTTGCGAGCTGAATGTATATCTGCCGAATGCTATCACACCTGGAGAATCGGATGGGTTGAATGATTATTTCTGTATTCATGACCAATACAAGCCCATGATTGAGGACTTTGAAATCCTCATATACAGCCGTTGGGGTGAGTTGGTCTATTACTCCAAGGACAAGGATTTTAAGTGGAATGGAGAGATCAACGGTAAGATTAATCGCCAGGTCATCTATACTTACATGATCAATTTCACAGACTTAAGAGGTGTCCCGTATCAGCTGACCGGAAGCATCACGGTGATGTAAAAGAATATATGCAAATGCGATGTTTATTCTTTATGTCCTATATTGACTTTTCAGAACTCTTTCCTTTGTACCGTGGGTTTTCCAAGGGTGAATACCCCGTCGGAAGTTGGGGTTAAAACATATAGGCCTTTGCGGCGGGCGTAAGTGTCAGAGCCGTTGGCATAGCGCATGGCGGCAATAGCGACATATACGTTTTTCTCTTCAAACTCGTGGAAGATTTTTTTGAAATTTTTCATCTGTTTGAGAAAGTAATCAATGTCTTTTTTGAAGCAGGTGGTTTTAACTTCCACGGCAACAGCTGCTGTTTTATTACACAGGAGCACATCCACTTCAATCTCTTCCTCATCCTCTCTTCCGTGGCGGGGACCTTCATAAATGTGATCGATACCAATACCTTCCTTTTTGAAAATTTTCAATGCCGCGGGTTTGCACAGGTCCTCTATAATCTTGCCAAACTCGTTTGTGAAACCGCCGTATAGCTTGTAGGCACGCTCTATTTGTTCGGAATGGGATTTGATAATTGCATCGTTTTCCTCCCTACGCTTCGCTGTCTCGCTGAAGAGTCTGTCCAGCTTGCGATCAGTTTCCTGCATTTTGCGGTCTGTTTCCTGCATTCTGCGGTCAGTCTCTTTCATCTGTTCCGATGTAGCGTGGATTATTTCTTTGATTTCTGCCCAAGAGGGTGTTTCCTGTACTGGTGATGTAGAACTTGCCATGATGTCTTTGTATAAATGGTTATATCATCAAATCTTTTTACGCTGCAAAAATACAAATTAATTTAATACAAAACATAAAAAGTTGAAAATAATTTCAAAAATATTCAGGATTAATATGGCGTTGTTTTAGAGATGGTAAATAAATACCACAAGACCAATAAGGTCTTGTGGTGGAACGTATCGTATGCTTTATGATGCGTAGAAGAATTGTATGCTGCTTTATTTCAGCAGATTGCCCAGGATGTCGCGGGTGATTTCGCGGGTGATGGTGCGGGTGGCGGCGGAGGTGGTGTTTTTGACCACTTTCTCCGCGGTGGATTTGCTTGATTTGGTCTTCTTGCCAGTCACTTTGTCACTAACCGCGGTACCCACGGAGGTGGCGATGGTGGCGGTGGCGGCCGTCAGCACGGCTTTTACCACCTTCGAAAGGAAACCTTTCCCTTTGCTCTTGAAGATGGAGCCTTTCCCTTCTTTTGCTTCCGCAGGAAGATTCTCCTCCTGCTCTGTGGGGGCAGGCACATTGCTTTCCTCCGCTTCTCTCAGCAGTTTCTCAAAGGCGCTCTCTCGGTCAACGGGAGTGTCGTATTTGCCATAAATGCGGCTTTGCTTGATGAGGTCTAAACGCTGGCCTTCGGTGATGGCGCCGATTTGTGACAGCGGGAACAGGATTTTGGCGCGTTGCACAATGTTGGGAGCACCTTTCTCATCGAGGAAGCTCACCAAGGCTTCGCCGGTTTCCAGGTTCATGATGGCCTCGTCGGTTTTGAATGCCGGATTGGGACGGAAGGTGTCGGCGGCGGTGCGCACGGCCTTCTGGTCTTTGGGCGTGTAGGCGCGCAGGGCGTGCTGCACACGGTTGCCCAACTGGCCCAGAATGTTCTCGGGAATGTCGGTAGGACTCTGCGTGATGAAATAGATGCCTACCC
>LXOW01227230.1_pt1 | contig 12851 bp, 9 predicted proteins | sample 1368591 | NCBI WGS metagenome assembly LXOW01 (sample SAMN04884650, study PRJNA319009) | bovine gut metagenome | isolation source: Cow rumen | host: Bos taurus | place: Italy: Legnaro (PD) | collected 2014-07-09
GGCTACGGACTGGACAGCCACTTCATCTGGTCGGCCCCCCATCCCGACACGGGGCAGGGTTCCGACAGCATTGCGCCCTCCATCGAAGAAGATCTATCATTTACAAACTAATACTCAATACCCAAAACAATGAAAAGAAAAAGCATTCTGATCGTGGTGGCCATACTGGCCGCCTTGGCGCTAAGCTCCTGCACGGACAAGCCCACACCCGGACCGGGCCCCGGCCCCGACCCTGAAACGCAGACGGAAATCACGTCGAACAACGCCGCACCGGCCGGTTTCGTGGATGACGGTCCCATGGATTGGGACGAGTAAGAAGGAGGCGCACCATGAAAGCATTCAGCATTGCACTTACCGCTGCAGCGGCCATGCTTCTGGCCGGCTGCACCAAGGAAGCCCTGGAAGTTACCGCCACGCCCGCGCAGACTGACGGCGTAAAGGTTACCGCTACGGCCATCGTCCACGGGGCCGCCGCCCTCACCAAAGCCGACTATACCGACGGCTATTCCGAGGTAGAGAGCATCGCCGACATCACGGCCGGTGCCTGGAAAAGCGGAGACAGCTTCGTCGCCCTGGAAATCAACGGCGAGACCGTCACCCCCGTCACCTTCACCACCAGCGCAGCCGGAAAATCGGCGGAGTTCAAGGCTTCCGGAGCCGTAGAGCCCAACGAAAGCACCCAGTGGGTGGCCGTGAACGGCAAGGCCAAGGTAGAGAACGGCACCATCATCTGCACCTATGACGACCAGGACGGGTCCATCGGCAAGATCGGCAATTACGACTATGTGGTTGCCAAGGCCGAAGGCAAGACCCCCGTTTTCGATTTCTCTGCCAAAGAGGCCAAGGCGCTCACCTTCCTCATGCGGGTGAAACTGCCGGCCGGCATCAAGGATATCGAGTTCAATACCGGTAAGGACCACAATGGCGGCTGGGATGTCAACGCCGCCGGAAAGGCCGCCGGAACCACGTCCAGCACCGAAAAGGAGGCCGTGAAGATGCTCTCCCTGCCGGCCGCTTCCACTGCCGGGCAGATCGTCTATCTGGCCGTCCCCGCCATCGACCTGATGAACTCCTCGGACAACCGCGTGGCCGGCCTCATCGTCACCATCTTCTCGGCCGACAAGCGCAAGTCCCAGGGCAAGGTCACCTCGATGAACCTCTCGGCCAAGGGAGGCCATGCAGGCACCTTCGACATGAGCGGCCTGGAGCTGATGGTCCGTCCGCTCGAGAGCGAAGCCATCAAGCTGGGGAAAGTCACCTACGACGGAAAGGATTATCCGCTGGGCAGCTGGGCCCCCTTCAACGTGGGCGGCGACGTCCCTACTTCGGATGATGCGATTGCCGGTTACCTCTATTCCTGGGGTGAAACGGAGCCCAAGACCTCCTTCAGCAAGAATAACTACAGATGGTTCAACGGTTCGGCCTACACCACCCAGCTGGGCTATAAGAACATCGGCGCCGCCGAGGGCGTAGCTCCCTTCATCGAGTATGCCGCCGCCGGCGGCAAAGGCCCGCAGCACGGTCCCGGAACCTACTATGATATCGGAGGCACCAAGTTCGACGTGGCCCGTGTCAAGTGGGGCAGCGCCTGGAGACTGCCGTCCAATGAAGTGGGCACCAACATCCTGAAAGACGGTACTTACAAGTTGCTCACCAATGCCATTGACACGGAGAATAAGGTTGTCATTGACGAGTACGACCCCGGCGCATACAAGAACAGCGCGAACTTCACTTCGACCAAGTACGGAGTTGTCACCATTAAGGCGAACGGTGCCGAACTGGCCCTGTACCGCTGCTCCTACACCGACAACGGAAGCGCCACCACCAGCGGGACCAAAGGCCGTTACTGGGTTTCCACCACGGACTACGGCAACATCATCTACGACCCCAGCGGCAGCAACTACTGGAACCGCGCCTGCCTGATGCGCCTGGATCCGGGCGACAACTACATGAACAACAAGAGCTATATCTGGGACGGCCTCCGCGTCCGTGCCGTATTGGCTGAGTAATGATCCTACTGGTTTGCGTCTTCCAGCATGAAGGACGCAAACCAGTCCAAATCTTCGCCGGAGATTCCACTGGAAAGGAATCCGCGAATTTTCTCCTGAAGGCTTGCACCGCTGAATCTGGCGGATAGCAAGCCTTCCAGCATTTGGCGGTAGCGGTAGACGCTGATCTCGTTTTTAGGGCCGCGCCGGCGGGGCGGCGATTCCAGGCCGAAGGAAAAGGAAGTGAGCTCGTAATCGATGGCCAGCTGGTTCTCGTCGGCCCCCAGGAGGGCTTCGATAAGGAAGGCCAGGGTGCCGGTGCGGTCGGCGCCGTAGATGCAGTGGAAAAAGACGGGCTTTCCCTGGCGCAGTTCATCGATTACCCACTGGAAGGCCCGGATATACTCGTCGGAGTTCCAGAACTTGTCGTAATAGTAGGCATTGGCCTCCTCGAAGCGGACATAGTCCACCTCTTCGCCCAGGGGCGAGGAAGTGATGTCCACGGCCTCCGTGGCTGTCCTCAGGTCAAGGTCGGCCCGGATGCCCAGCTGTTGCATGGCCGCTATTCCGGCGGCGTTGACACGGCAATACCGCTTGTCGTAATCCTGGTGATAGCCGTTCATCTCGCCGCCGCGGAAAAGGAGGCCGTATCGGATGCGCCGGGCACCGCCGTCTACCGGAATGCCCCCCAGGTCCCGGACATTGCAGATATTGTCCACTTTGAGGAAGCGGCGGCGCCCGGTGGTGTGGAAGGTGCCTTCCCCGAAGGTTTCACCCGTGCCGGCCGACAGGACTTTCCACCAGTATTGCCGCCCCGGGATGAGGTTATAGATCTCATAGCTTTCGGACAGGGCGCCCACGGGAAAGGCCAGGGCATCGGTAAATGCCGCATTGTCGGCCACCAGCAGGCGCTGCGCCCCGCCGCCCCGCTCCCAGTGGATGGTCACAGGCAGGGGCTGGTCCTTCCGGTACGGGGTGGAGAGCTGATAATAGTCGTCTATGCAGGAATAGGAATAATCGCCGTCCCTGTAGGGCAGCATGTCCAGGAAATCAAGATAGGCGCGGACGGTGGGGTTCTCCAGGCAAACCTCCTCCACTTCCCCGGGCTGCGGCCCCGGAAAGGGCTGTGGCGGATCCTCCCTGAGACAGGAGGATACCGCCACAACAAGCATCCATACCGACGCAACGGCCCTTAAGGCATACCGTCTCATGGCCGCCTAATAGGCCCAGCACCAGGGACGGCGCTTCAGGTTGGCGTTCATCAGGATCTCATCCAGCGGAGCGCTGAGCGGCCACATGTGCTCGACATAATAGTAACCGGTCTTCCAGCCGCCCGCATTCCAGCAGGAACGGGGTTCCCAGAAATCCTTGCCCTGGAATTTGGTCTCCTGGTAGGTGCCCCAGCGAATCTCGTTGAAGAAATCCTTGCCCTCCAGGCACAGCTCCACACGGGATTCGTAGCGGATGGTCTCCAGGACGTTGGCAGGATCTGCGCTGGTCTCGGGCGGCATACCGCCCCGGGTGCGGATTTCATTCAGCAAGGGAAGGGCTTCGCCCACGCGGCCGGCGCCCACCAGGGCCTCCGCCCACATCAGCTGGATCTCCGTATAGCGGATCAGCGGCCAGTCCGTACCGTCGAACACCCGGTCCAGGGTGCTCCCGTCATTGACGATGCCCTTGTTCCAGAGATACACCATGTTGGAGGAGAATTCGGGGAACAGGTCGGAATCCACCTCGCCGTCCTGCCGCTTGAAACGGGGCCAGCGGAGTTGGAAATCGATGGCCGACAGCGAGGTCTCGTTGATAAACTTGTACTTCTTGTAGGGAATGACCACCGCCTTGTCCAAGCGGGGATCGCGTCCCTCGAAACCGGTGCGCAGACGGGCTTCATTCCCGAAATTGAGATAATAGGCATTGAAGACATCCTCGCCCACCCGGCTGATGACTTTCTCCAGCTGGCCGCTCAGGGTGATGTACTTCTCCACGGAAGTGCCCGCCGCGACGGAATCCCGGTAGCTGATCAGGCTGTCGCGCAGGAAGAACACCTCGCGCTGCTTTTCCGTGAGCTTGTTCCAGTCAGGAATGGCATCGGCCCACTTGAATTCGCGCCCGTCGCTCCACTGGAAATCGTCCACGAAATCGGTGGAAGGAATGAGCCGGGTCCAGGAATTCAGGTGGGAACGGGCGCCTATTACCCACTGCCAGATGGAAGAGAAGCCTTCGGTAAAGGTGAATTCCAGCGGGAAAATCATCTCCTTATTGTGCTCGTTCTCATAGGAGAACAAGGCCTCCCACTCCCCTTCCCACAGGCCGAAGCCGCATGCTTTCACGTTGGCGAAATCGGCCGCGGCCAGGTTGTAATACTCCTTCGACTTTTCTGCGCTTATGCTCACGCCGTCGGGATAAATCTCCGGATTCTTGTTGGCGGCAAGCCACATGTAGGCATTGCCCCGGAGGGCATATGCCATTCCCTTGGAGGGCTTGTAGAGCCGGTCGCCGGAGAAATTGTTGGTCTGGAAATCCGGATTTTCGATGCATTCCGTGCATTCTTTGATGATCATGGCCCAGCAATCATCCCAGACGCTCTGGGGTTTGGTGCAGTTGACATCATCCACCTCCTCCAGGTAGATGGGGACTTCGCCAAAGAGCATGATGAGCCGGGTGTAGCAGAAGGCGCGGATCATCCGGGCTTCGCTGATATACTGTCCATAGAGCGCTTCGCCCACCACTTCCTTGTCCAGATGGGCAATGGCCCGGTTGCAGGCGTGGATGGTATAGTACATGCTTTTCCATTCCGCGGAATTCTCGGTGCCGTTGGCCCTTTTGGTGGCATTCCGGATAAAAGAACACTCGCTGCCGGCATCCAGGATGCTGGTATAGCCCATCCCTTCCGCGCCGATGCGGTTGAAGCCGCCGTTGCCGTCTTTGGGCGTGATGGTGCTCAGGCCGTCCTGATGACGGTACAGCGTATACATGATGCCGTCCATGCCCGCCTGGGACAGGTTGGGGGTGGACCACATGTTGCCGTCAGAAATCTGGCTCTTCGGGAACGTGTCCAGGATTCCGGTGCAGGACGAGAGCAGGACAAAAGCCAGGGCGATAAATATGATGTGCTTTTTCATATCCGAAGAAGATTTAGAAATTCAGTTGTAAACCGCCGCTGAGGCTTCGCATCAGAGGGTATCCCACAGACGTGCCGATTTCCGGATCCAGCCCCGGATAGGACGTGAAGGTGAAAAGGTTTTCCCCGCTCAAAAACAGCCGGATACCTTCCATATTGAGTCTGTCGGTGAAGGATTTGGGAAGGGTATATCCCAGTTGCAGACTCTTTACCTTCACATAATCGCCTTTGTAATGATAGAATTCGCAAAGATCGTCGTTCAGGGTCTTGTTGTAGGTAAGCCGGGGATAGGTCGCCGTGGGATTGTCGGCCGAATAGTGGTCGTCGGCAATCCTTCTCATGATGGACTGGGCCTGGTTCACGAGGGTGGTGTTGTACACGCTGGTATTCCAGTTGAGGTAGAAGCCGAAGGCCCCGGTAAGGAGGGCATAGCAGTCAAAATTCTTCCAGCGCAGGCTCAGGTTGAGACCAGCCGTCACCTTGGGCGTATAGCTGTGGCCCGTGAAATACTGGTCATCGTTGTCGCCGTAATCGCCGTCACCGTCCAGGTCGGCATAGATAAAGTCACCATAATAGAGCGTGTTCTTGGAGAGGTTCTGGCCTCCCTGGAACTTGTATCCGGCGCTGATCATGGCAATGAGCCAGTTCATGTCGGCCTCGGTACGGATCATACCGTCCACGGGACCGGCATTGATGTCCACCTCGCCTTTACCGGAATAACCGGCGCCGGTGCCCTTGTACAGGCTGCGGATGTACTGGTCGCCCAGGATGTGGCCCTCCACGATGTAACCGCCAAAACCGCCCTGGGCCACATCGCCGATATTGTTCACATAGCTGCGGTTGCCTTCCTCGTCTTCCACCCACTGCTGCACCAGCGCACCTTTGTACTTCTTGACGGTAGTGATGTTGTAGGCCAGGTTCAGCCCCACGGAGTAACTGAAATCCTTGCCCACGCCGTCCCGCCATTTGATGCCCAGTTCGACACCCTTGTTCTGCACGGCCGCCAGGTTCTCATAGGGGGCGGTCACGTTACCCATCGTCATGTGGATGGTGGGCCGGAACAGGATACCGGTGGTGTTGCGGATGTATCCGTCCATCTCGCCGGTGAGCCGGTTCCCGAACAGGCCGAAATCCAGGCCGATGTCCCCCGTCCGGGTGGTTTCCCATTCCAGGGACCGGTTGCCCAGGGCGGTGACCACCAGTCCGGTGGTCTCCTGACCGCCGGAAACGACGCTGTGGGTGGTGTACGTGCTCTGCCAGGCGTAGTTCCCGGAGTTGTTGTTACCGGTCACGCCCCAGGATGCGCGCAGTTTCAGATTGTCCAACCAGGAGAAGCGGCCCTTCATCCAGGGCTCTTCATTGATTCGCCAGCCGGCCGAGAACGAAGGGAAAAGACCCCAGCGCGATTCGGGCGCAAAGCGGGAAGAGCCGTCATAGCGGAGGTTGGCCTCCAGGAGATACCGGCTGTCGTAGGCGTAATTGATTCGGCCGAAACCCGACATCAGCCCCCATTCCGAATTCCCGCTGTCGGCGTCCATCAGCGTCGTGTAGGCATACATTTCCGTGATGGCCCAGTCGCTTTTGCCCTGCTTTTGCACCCAGGAATACGGGGAAATGAAATAGTTCACCGAATAACCGGCCAGGACGCCGATCTCATGCTTTCCAAAGCTGCCGTTATAGCGGAGCAGCGCTTCCCCGTTGGTCCGGTAAGAATCCGAAACGCTGATCCGGTTCGTGGCGGTGGAAAGGGACGTCTCGCTTTGCACCGTGTCGGTGACATAGTTCCAGACCCGGGTCGAGGCGGTGTAGCGATGCTCGTAGGCATGCGTGAAATTGTGATTCACGTTCACCTCGAACGACAGACCCTTGTACAGTTTGGCGTTGAGAAAGGCCGTGGCGGACCCCCGGTACGTATATTTCTCTCCTTCCCGGGTGGCCATGTTCTTAAAGATATTGTTCGCATTGGCGTTTTCTTCGTCCGTTGCGATATAGCCCCATTTGTCCGGTTCGCCGGGATACATGCCCGGGATGGTCATTTTCAGATACTGGAAGCCGGAGGAAAGATTCATCAGCCCGTAGTCCTGCCGTTCGCCAAACAGTTTCGCCCCGGCCGTGAGCCAATCGGCAAACTTGATCTCGATATTGGTACGGATGTCGAACTTGGTGGTTCCGCTGCTCATGCCGTGATGGCTCATGACGCCCTGATTGTCCAGGTATCCGACAGAGGCATAGGCCCTTACCTTTTCCGTACCCCCGGAGACCGAGACATTATGGTTCTGCATGAAGCCGTTGTGGAACGTTTCCTTGAACCAGTCGGTATTGGGATAGGCGATGCTGTTCTTGACGCCGTAGGCATTCAGCTCGTCGGGATGCTCCTTGGCGTTTTCCCAAAGGGCGATGGTCTGGTCCGAATAGACATGGGCGATGCCGATATTGTCGGCGCCCTCGTTGACCAGCCGCATGGACTCGGCATAATCGGTCACGTACTTCAGGCCGCCCAGATAAGGCATCTGGACCGTCATATTGTTATTGTACGTAACATGGATCTTGCCGGCCGTGCCGCCCTTGGTGGTGATAAGGATGACGCCGTTCGCAGCCCGGGACCCGTAGATGGCCGTCGAGGAGGCGTCCTTCAGGACGGTGATGGACTCGATGTCCTGCGGGTTGATGTTGTCCATGGAATACTCNNCCGGAGGTCTGGGTGACCGCCAGGCCGGGGGCCAGGCCGCCCAGGGCCGATGAAGTGGAAGTGATGGGCCGGGAGTCCAGTCCCTCGCTGAAATTGATCGTAGAAACGGCGCCCGTCAGGTTTGCCCTCTTCTGGACGCCGTATCCGACTACGACCACTTCATCCAGGTAGTTTACGTCCGAGACCAGCTGCAGGTCCAGCTTTCCGCCGGCGGTGGGGACCGCCTGCTCCACTTCCTTGAAGCCCATGCAGTTGAAGGTCAGGAAAGACCCGGATGGAACCAGGATGGAATACTTGCCGTCAAGGTCTGTGGACGTGGCGTTGGACGTTCCCTTTTCCACGATGAACACACCAGGAAGCGGCGCACCGGTATCGTCCGTGACAAGACCGGAAACGCTCACCTTCTTACCCTCTTTCTCTTTCCTTGCGGGACTCAGGGTAATCTGGCGGTCCAGGATCTCATAGTCGATGGGAAGATCGGCCAGCACGACGTCCAGCACCTGGCGGATCGTTCCGCGGACCTTGGCCGTAACCGTGGCGTTCACGTCCACGAGGGAATTGTTGTACACGAAATGGTATCCGGACTTTTTCTGGATATCCGAGATCGCGTAACTGAGTTTCACGTCCTTGTAGTCCACGGAGAAAGTCTGCGCCTTGGCGACAAATGACCCGAGAATCAGGAGGATCAACACTCCGATCAGTTTTTTGGATGACGACATAAGTAATTTTTCCATACTCTAATATACACCAATGGCGGGGGGTTTCCCCGATTCATATTATCATTTTTCTTTTCAGGGTTCAGACCCCGGTAGGGTGTATTATAGACATGAGCAAGAGAATACTCCTTATATTATGCCTGTGCGGCCTGGGTGTGCTGCCCCTGAAGGCGCAGAATACCTTGGATCAGATGTCGTTGGAAGAAAAGGCCCAGTGTGTGGTGGGGCTGAAAAGGGAACTGTTCCCGCCCACCAACAAAGGCGTCTGCGCCCGCACGGTGGCCTTCCCCGCCTACGGCATCCCTTCCCTGACGCTGGCCGACGGTTCGTCCGGGCTGCGCCTGAGCCGGAGGGAATCGGCCCGGGCCACGGCGTTCCCGTCCAATATGGCGATCGCCTCCTCCTGGGACCAGGAACTGGTACAGAAGATTGGCGCCGCGGCCGGATATGAGGCCCTGGGATACCAGGTGAACGTGCTCCTGGCGCCGGGGATGAATATCATCCGGAACCCGCTGTGCGGCCGTAATTTCGAGTATTATTCTGAGGACCCGCTCCTCACGGGAAAGATCGGAGCGGCGTTTGTCAAAGGCGTCCAGAGCAACGGCGTGGGCTCCTCCATCAAGCATTTCACCTGTAACAACCAGGAGACCAACCGCGGCCACAACAATGCCCTGGTGAGCATGCGGGCCCTGCGGGAACTCTACCTGAAAGGTTTCGAGATCTGCGTAAAGGAGGCCTCCCCCTGGACCCTGATGACAGCATACAACAGCCTGAACGGCCTTCCCGTCCAGGAAAGCCCCGCGCTGGTAACCGATATCCTGCGCAAGGAATGGGGTTTTGACGGCCTGGTCATGACAGACTGGAGTATCGTTCCGCACAATACCGCCGCCCAGCTGCATGCAGGGAACGACCTGTTCATGCCCGGCAGCGACAACCAGGTACAGGACATCATCCAGGGTGTGGGAAGCGGCGCCATCGACATGGCCGACCTGGACCGTGCCTGCGCCAAGGTGATCGAGCTGGGCCGGCGCACCTGGCACGGCACCGACCTTGAGGCGCCCGACCTGGCCCCGGGTGCGGCCGTCTCCAGGCTGGCCGCCTGCGAGAGCGCCGTCCTGATGGAGAACAACGGCATGCTCCCGCTTTCGGGCGGGCAGGCGGCCCTGTTCGGGGTGCGTTCCTACGACCTGGTTGCCGTAGGTTCGGGATCGGCCTTCGTCGTCTGCCCCCACGTGGTTCAGATCAATGAGGCGTTCCGGCAGGCCGGCATTCCCACGGACCCGGAGCTGGAGGACCTCTATACCAAATACGTCGCCTTCGCATCGGCCGATATCGAAGCCAACGAAAAGGTCAAGGTCCATATCGGCCTGCCCCTGCTGCCGGAGCTGGCCCTGAGCCAGACCCTGATAGAGAAGGCCGCGGAAAGGGACGACTACGCGGTCATAACGATTGGCCGGACGGCGGGAGAGGGCATTGACAGGAACCTGGAAGATGACTACTACCTCACGGAGACGGAGAAGGAGCTGATCGGCCGGGTGTGCGCAACCTTCCATGCGAAAGGGAAAAAGGTGGCGGTGGTGCTGAACCTGGCCGGCATCATCGAGACCGAGTCGTGGAAAGCGCTGCCGGACGCCATCCTCAACGTGTGGCTGCCCGGGCAGGAAGGCGGCGCCGCGGTGTGCGACCTGCTCACGGGAGCGGCCAATCCGTCCGGAAGGCTGGCTGTCACGTTCCCCGTGGACTATTTTGACGCGCCGTCGGCACTGGACTTCCCTTACGACCATCCCGAGGCCGGAAAGAATTACGACCAGACGCGTTACGACGAGGACATCTACGTGGGATACCGCTATTACTGCACGCGGGGCAAGGAAGTATCCTATCCGTTCGGGCATGGACTCAGCTACACCAGCTTCGATTATTCCAAGCTGAAGATCAAGGCTTCCCGGAGCAAGGTGGTGGTCTCCTTCACGGTTACCAACAGCGGCGGCGTGGAGGGAAAGGAGACCCTGGGCATCTATGTGAGCGCACCCGCCGGGGGGCTGGACAAACCGTCCTGGGAGTTGAAGGCCTTTGGAAAGACCAGGGCCCTCGCACCCGGAGAATCGGAAAAAGTGAGCCTGGAAATCCCGGCAGGAGACCTGGCCTCCTACCACCCTGTAAAGGGGAAATGGGTAACCGCCGCCGGGGTGTACGGCGTACGGATAGGGACGAATGCAGAAAAAGCGATTTTGACTGGTAAATTCCGACGAGATTGACGATATTTGTTCCACCATGGAGTATAACGTAGACGTTTTAGAAAGGATGCGGGAAATCACGCTGGCCATCAAGGCCGGCAGTGAGGATGTATTCCGCTCTGTATACCGGGCAGAATACAAGAACCTGGTCCATTTTGTAAACAGCTACACCCGGAACAGACTTGACTCGGAAGACCTGGTGCAAGAGACCATGATGGCCATCTGGGAAGGCAGGGATGCCCTTGATCCGTGTCGGAACTTCCGCTCCTATCTGTACACTATCGCCCGGAACAAATCGCTCAATTACCTGAGGGACAACGCCAAACGCATGAAAGACAGCTCCCTGCAGGACTCTGAGACCCTGATCAATTCCCTGGCCCTGAGTTCCCTGGCCGTAGACGAGGAAATCAATGCGCTGGAATTGCAGGAGTTTATTGACAGGGTGTACCTGTCGCTTCCCAAGAAGGTGGTGAACACCTTCAGGCTGAGCCGCCAGGAAGGCCTTACATACGGCGAGATTGCCCAGACCCTGGGCATAACGCCCAAGGTGGTGGAATACCATATCAGCATTACGCTCAAGGCCCTCCGGCTGAAATTAGGAACAAGAAACAATCTATTTGCGGTACGTGCCGCCAAGAAGTGATGGACGACAGATTACTACGCAGGTATATTATTGACGCCGCCAGCAGGAGTGAACGCCTGCAGGTGGTGGAATGGATCAATGAATCCCGGGAGAACCTGGAGCATTTTGCCGCACTGAAGGCAAAATATGTCTTTGCCGGGCTCCCCAACAAGATTCTTCCGGAAAGGAGGCCGGTCATCCGCTCCGTCATCGTGGGCATAGCGGCTTCGCTCACCGTTCCGCTGCTTGCGGGCGGCATCTGGCTCTACCTTTCCCGGAAGGATGCCATCGAGCGGTATGTGGAGACCTCACGCCAGGTGGATATGCTCATGCGGCAAAGCGACGGCGTGGTCACCTATATCGCCAATCCCGGAACCAAGAGCATCGTCACGCTGCCGGACAGTTCCGTGGTACGCCTGAACGGAGCCACGACACTCAGGGTGCCGTCCCGTTTCGACACCGATACCCGGGAACTCTACCTTTCCGGTGAAGGATACTTCGATATCCGCCACCACGAGGACTGGCCCATGAACATCCACACCTCCAAAGGCGTTGTGGTCAAGGTGCTGGGAACCACCTTCAACCTGTCTTCCTATGACAACGACGAAGGCATCAAACTCACCCTCATCGAAGGAAAGGTGGTGGTAAAGGATGAGAAGACCGGCTCGGAACACCTGGTGCGCCCGCTGCAGGAGATCAAGCTTGCGCCGCAAACCGGCATGACCTCCTCCTCCAATGTAAAGGCGGTGATCAAGAAGGCCAACGTCCAGCTGAATACCGCCTGGGTGAACGGAGAACTGGTGTTTGACAATACGCCCATGCCGGAGATCATCAAACAGCTGGAGCGCTGGTACGGCGTGCATGTCCACGTCTCAGACCCGGACGTGCTCAATTACCGCCTCACAGGCACCTTCACCACGGAATCCATCACCCGCGTCCTGGACCTGATCCGCTTCTCCTCCATGCTGCAATACACCATCAACGGGCAGGAGGTCTACATCCGGAAAGCCAAGTAAACGTAAAGCGCCAGCCCGGTGAGGCTGGCGTTTTCGTTTATGAGGCAGGGACTACAGCGAATCGCCGAAGTCCTGACGGAACTTCTTGACCAGGTCTTCCTGCCAGTAGCCGATCTCCTTCATGCGGCCGAAGAAGAAGCGGAGCACCTTCGGCTCGGAGACCCACTGGAGGCCGCCGATGAGTTCGCGGTTGTCCCAGAGCCACTTCACACGGTCGGCGCAATACTTCACCTGGGAGAGGGTGAAAACGCGGCGCGGCATGGCCAGGCGCTGGAGTTCCAGCTCTGCGTAACGCTCGGTGCCGTCCGGCTCGCGCTGCTCGCTCACGGTACCGCGTTCCATGCCGCGGATACCGCCGGCGATGTACAGGGCCGCGCCCACGGCAGCGGCCGGATACTGGTCGTGCGGGATACTGGGAACGATCTCTGAGCAGTTGAGGTGGGCGCCCAGGCCGCCGGCAGGCTT
>LXOW01254063.1_pt1 | contig 12851 bp, 6 predicted proteins | sample 1368591 | NCBI WGS metagenome assembly LXOW01 (sample SAMN04884650, study PRJNA319009) | bovine gut metagenome | isolation source: Cow rumen | host: Bos taurus | place: Italy: Legnaro (PD) | collected 2014-07-09
ACTCCAATCTTGATTTTACATATTGTATTTTATCTTATTATGGTTCCAGTGTCAATATGCCAACCATGTCTGACCCTGTACGCGCACGGAGAAATGATCCTTGCAATTGGTTTCTACTTCCTACTTTGCTGCTCTTCACGCGAAGCGCGAAGCGCGCGCTGCCAGACAGCCTCCAGTTTGGCGCGTTGGGCGGCGGCCTGCGCTTCCGTTTTCGCGCCGGCCTTGAGAAGCGCCTCGTTACGCCGAAACCGCTCGTCGAGGCTGCGGCGAAGCGCGACGAGGTCTGGCGGCAATGGCGGGGGAAGCGCGAGCAGCGAGCGCATCCTGACCTGCTCCGCTTCCGGGAAGATGGAAAGCGGATAGCCGCGCGAACCGATCACAGCCACACCGTTCGAAATCGCCGTCAATTCGCCGCTTACGGCGCGTCCGGTGTGGTTGGTGAACGAACCTGCCGCCGCCGCGCTATTCAAGACGCAGGCGATAAAGGCTGGAAGCGCCTTCCTTGTAAAGATATACTGCACGGATTTCTGGATCCTCGTCTTCTGTTATGAGATAATTCTTGGCCGGCGCGCCGGGCATAGGGTCGGTCTGGTGCTGGCGATGCTCGAACGACATTCGGTTTCCCCCGTCGGTCGCTGCCCGTTCGGCGGAGTAGGCACGTCCACGCCCCGGCAGGAACGTAGCCTCCATGACAGACTCGTTGCCCTCCACCTCGCGCCACGAAAGAATCTTCAGTCCGGCGTCCGCAGAATCGAATGCGTCCGTTCCGGCAAGGTACTCTAGGTAATTCGACACGCCGTCGCCGTCGTAGTCGGCATTGGGGTCGTAGTCCGAGATGGAAAGTCCCATATCCTCGAGATCCCAGCGGATGTCGCGCAAATACTGGTCGGCCACACCCTTGCCGTTGGTGCACACCGCCGCCTTGAGGTTGAGCTTCAGCGTGCGCCCGGGACTCGCGGCGGAAACGGTGAAATTCGTGTCGGAATAGACCGCCGCGCCCGTATCGACTTCGACGGCGAGCGTATCGCCGAACTGCGCCGCCGTCGAGACCTCCTTGTTAGACATCGGCACCGCCACGGAGTAGTTCGCGGAAGTATCTTCGCCGAACGAACCAACCGCGCTCCGCGCAAGGAGAAGCGAACCCTTGCGCACGCGCACCTCCGCCGATTTAAGTCCGGCGCAATCGTAGTCCACAACCCGCCCCGTGAGGACGAACGGCGGCAGCGCTACGGACGGGTCGCCCGCAAATGCGACTGCCGCACTCAGCAGTGCAACGGCGAATGACGAATGACGAATGGCGAATTCAAACATAGTATTTTCTCTCCCGCTTTTCACTGTTCACCTTTTCACCTTTTCAACTTCAGTTCCCAGACGTCGCGTAGGTCTTGAGCCCAAGTTCGATATCGGCGACGCCCGGACGATCGATCACGCCGTCGCGGTTCGAGTCTTCGCCGTTGACGAAGATGGAGAGCGCGCGGGCACGGTCTTCCGCATTTCCGCCGAGGAGCTGTCCCGCCGGGATTATCATCACCCACTTCGTATTCCAGGCGCTGCGCCCGATGAGGCGCGTCGAGGCGAGCGCCTTGTCTTCGTCGTCCTCGTCCTCGATCAGCGCGCGGAACGACGGCAGGCGGCGAATCTTCGCCATCGCGTCGATACCGCCGGAGTAGCCCGTATATGTCGGGATCCAGTCCGTGTCGTCAAGTTCGGTTGCGCCGATTGCATAGGGGACGGGAATCACCTGATCGGCGACGTTCCAGTCGAGAACCGTCCCGTTCTCGCCGCCGCCGGGGATGCGCATTCTGTCCGCGCCCGCAGGGACGAGATAGACGACCGGCGTCGCGGCGAGCGAGTCCGTCGGATAGCCCGTGAACTTCACGCCAGCTCCGGCAATCTTCGTGGCGTAGTAGGAGGAATCGAGCGCGTGGTCGCCGGCCTCGAGATCCTTGCCGAAGAAGTTCTTCGCGAAGTCGATCGTCGAAGTGAAGCGGATCACGAGCGCCGGCTCCTTCGGCTGAAGCGCGGAAGACGAAGCGATGGACTGGCAGAAGCGGGTGTATTCGGGGACGGTGCGAATGTCGTCCACGATGCACTTCGAGAGCGCCTTGCGCCAGTCTGCGTCGCCTGTTTCGCCGCCGTCGATGCGGAAGAGTTCGCGCCTGAGCGAGAACCACGTCGCGTTGCCGTCGGGGTTGTTGATTCCGAGGCGCGGCTTGAGAACGAGGTAGTTCGCCTGCATCCTCGCGAGAATGTCCGCGAGTCCCGCGTCGCCGTATCCGGCGTTCATGACGGGCTTGCCGTCGTCGTCGAACACGCCGAGGGCGCGCGCGCCAATGATCTCGGCGCGGAACGCATCGCCGGAATTGCGGTCTGCGGAGAGGAGCGTCGTCTCGTAGTCGTAGACCTGCGCGGCCATGTAGACGTACTTCTGCGCGAGGTCGAACGCCTGCGAGTAGCGCGTGAGCGCCTCGCACTGCGCCTGGCGCATGAACATGTCGTGGTATCTGAGGCGGATGAGCCTGTTGACCCTGCGCGCGCGGGTCTTCTCGCGTTCGGTCTGGATGCGGTCGCCCTCGGCGACGGTGGTGTCGAAATTCTCCGCCGCGGCCACCATCGCGGCCCATGCGGACTTCACTTCGGCCGCGGCGCCGGAGAGGTCGGCAATCGCATCCATCGTTTCGTCGAAGGCGGACTTCTTCGCCTCCGTCCACGAAGCGCGGGCCGCCTCCATCTGGGCGCGGGAAGCGAACTCCTCCTGCGCCATCTCAATATCGTTCTTAATGCCGTCCATCATTTCGCTAAGCCCCTTGAACGCCGCCTGCATGCCGACTGTCGTGCCGCCCTTCGCCGCATAAAGCGCGAGTCCAGGCGTAAAGCCGGAGGCGAGTCCAACGGTAAACGCCGACATCTCCGACACTCCTTGGAAATATGTATCGCCATCCTCCAGAAACTCTCCGGACATCTTGAAGGACGAAGAGGCGTTCTGCGCAATCATCTTCAGAACGCAGTTTGCGATGCCGAACCTGAAGCGCAGCTGCTCGTGGTACCAGGCGTCCTCCTGCGCAGTGTAGACGGTCTTGATCTGGTCGATCTTCGCGGAAAGTCGGCTGTACTTGCCGTCATACGCGGCGCAGGCGTTCTTCCAGTCGACGTAGGCGAGAATGTACGCCGTGTAGTCCTCCTGGATCTTGCCGCACGAGCGGCGCGTGCCCTTGATGCTGTCGGGCTTGACGACGAGTCCATTGGCCGAGAGCTGGTAGGTCATCGTGTCCCTCGTGGAATACGAACCGCTTTCCATGAAGGATTTCATGGACTCGTATTTCCATCCGCCGGACGAAGAGTCGTAGCGGACGACCGAGACGGGCTTTATATCGTCGGCGCCGGTTATCCCGAAAAGGGAGAGGTCCATATACATGTAATGGTAGATGTCTGGTCCGTCGTAGCCCTGTGGATACGTCCCCGTAGGCCCGATGTCGTCCTCGTACGGCGTGCCGTAGATGGCGATGAGCTGCGTCTTGTAGTCCGTTTCGGACTCCAGCGCGAAGTCGTCTTCCACGAGTTCCGCGTCTTGCACCTGGCGGAGGACCTTCGCGGCGGTCTGGGCATGATCGAGCATCTTCGCCGCGTTGCCAAGGGCGGTCTCGGCGCGTTCCGCGATCTGCTCGAAGTGGGTGGACGTGCCGTCCGCGACGCCCTCGGGCGAAATGTCGAACGGAACCGCCGCGTCGGAGAGTCCGAGCGGATTCATTCCGGCGTCGAGCCTGTCGAGCTTGCGCTGGATGGCGTCCACCTCGCCAGGAATCGTAACAAGGTCGTTCGCCGTGGCGCGGTTGATCCGGAGAAGTCCCTCGTCATCGAACACGACGTCGAGCCCGCTTTCCTTGACCGTCAGCCAGCGCGGGCTTTGAAGTTTCCACGGCACGTCGCCGCCGGGCGTCTCGTCGGGCAATTCCGCCACCGCCGTGGATTCGGATATTCCCCTCGTGTAGGCGAGAAGGTCTTCACTGCGCGGGTTCACGTACGCCCTCTCGGCATGGAGTTTCGCCGTCGGACGATATCCCGCCCAGAAGCGCAGTTCGGAGGCGACGCCGTCGAATCCGCCGATGCCGACCACGACATCGGGATCGTCCAGAGGAATCTCGCCGAGCGACACGTTCGCGACTTCCGCCCCCGCCTCGTCGATTATGCGCAGCGCGTATTGTCCGTCCGTGCCGAGCGAAACGGCGTAGAGCGCGTTTGACGGGACGTTTTGCACGGTCTCAAGCGCGACAGGCCGGTATGCCATGCCGTGGCGGTAGCGCAGGCTTGTCGCTTCAATCGTGTTAGTGACAACGCCCGTGTCGATATCCGTCAGTTCCACGACGACATTCGTCTCGTAGCTCTCGAGATACCAGTCGTAGATGCTGCTTTCCACCCCGACGCTCCCGTCTCCGTTCGCGAAGACCGAAATCAAAGCGTTGACGCCGTCCCAGTTCTCGATGTTCTCCGTATTCTCCGGCTTCCATTTCTCGTCCTTGCTCTGGTCGCCGTAGAATGCGAGGACGGAACCGAACGAAGAAGCCGGCGCGGCGATGGAGCACTCGAAGGTCCAGGGTCCTGCGGCAGATGAAATAGGCGCGTTGCTCGCCCACAAGTACGCCCCGTCGCCGAGCGCGGCGACGTAGTGCTTGCCCGCGCTTTCGGCGGAAGGCAGCAGCGAGTTCGCGACCATCCAGTTCATGACGCCGCCGATGCCGCCGCGCGTCGCCCACTCGCCGTAGCCGAAGTTGCGCTCCGTGTCGTCGTCGAGATAGCCCGCGCCCTTCGCGCCGCCGTTCTCGCGCCACGCCTTGCGGGCCGTGCGGTCCATGATATCGTTCGCCGTCTTCGCAAGCTTGCCCGCAGTCTCGGCAAAACGCTCCTCGTCGTAGTAGTCCACATCCACCACGCTGTCCGCGACGTTCATCTGCATCTGCGAGGTGGACCACGAGAAGTTCGGGTTCCTGAGGAGGCGATACCAGACGCTCATCGCGGAAAGGTAGTGTCCCCACGCGTCGCCGTGTCCCTGCGGATACTGGAGCGCCGCGTCGTCCTCGTCGAGCGTCGCATCGACGTCGTCGGAACTGATGCCGTAGTTGACGGCGTAGGCGACCTCGCCCGCCGTGATGCCGCGCGTGAAATTCCAGACGAGACGGTTGTAGAACGGAGCCGTGGTGACGGACGGATTGTTCGCGCCCGTGCGGCCTCTGAGCAGCGCCAGCTCCTCATCGAGAAGAGTTGGCACCTGGTTGTCGAAGCAGAAGAGGCCGGTCGAGGCGAAGCCGTAGTCGACATCCGGCGTTATCGAGGACGCGCCGTAGCCGGAACCGAAGCCGACGGTCGGGTCGAGCGCGTCGACATACGCCTCGTTGCCAAGAAGGACGTAGAGATCGGCAAGGCGTTCCGCCGCGAGGAGAAGCTGCTTGTTCGCGTCCGAGTCGTTGAGTCCGACGGTGAGCGACATGGACTCGGCCTTGTTGAGGAGCGTCTGGTAGAGCTGGATGAGGCCGACATTCGCGAGGTTGTCCTGGTTGAGCGCGACGTCGCCCGCCCACGGCGCGCCCGCCGCGCGGATCATTGTGACGGCAGTCTCGGCAGGGTTGGAGTAGAGGTCTTGCATCCTCTGCGTAAACGGCGTCACGTTGTTGACGCAGCGCTGGATCCACCCCTCGGCGAGCGCCGGACCGCACCAGTCGCTCCACCTGTCGCCCATGACCGCATAGGCGGGCGTACCCGCTTTCGCGCGGTAGCGCATCACGTAGAACGTGTTGACGAGGTTGGCGAGCGTGTCGCCCTGGCCGCCGATTGTGAAACGCGTAAGCCCGCCCCATTCGCCGCTGTCGAAGACGTCGCCATAGCCTTTCTCGTAATCGGTGGACATCGACCCGTTCGCATTGGGCTTGGCCTTCTTCCATTCGAACTCGTAATCGTCGGCCTTGCCCGCGAAGGATTCCGTATAGAGAATCGTCAGCTGCTGCGAGAGTAGGTTCAGCGGGTCTTCGCGCGTAACGACGCGTCCCGGGTAGTAATCGTCGGTGACGCGGAAGATGTGCATCGATACGCTGTCGCCATCCTCGACGCGCATCGCGACGTTGGTGGAGTCGTTTTCGATTATCGTCACGAAGTTTGTCGCGCCCATCGCCGTGATTGCGTAGTGGTCCTTCGGGATGTAGTCGACGCACGCCTTGCCGTTCGCCGCGACGCCGAGAGTCGAAGGCACGACCGGCGCGCGCGGCAGCTTGTCGACAAGAGCGTCCCACGCCGCCTTCTTTGCGTTGTCGTTTGCGACGAGCGCCTTGATGGCGTCCACCTCGCTCTGGTTGAGGACGTTCGGGTAGAGTATCGAGCCGCCGGCGTTGACCACGCGCTCGCCCATGAGGCACACGCATTCATCTACGGCGAGCGCGGAGTTGACGTAGAAGCGAGCGCCCACGCTGGGCGGGAGGTCCTTGAATGTATATTTTCCGCTGCGGAGCGTGACGTTGCCCTCGGCAGGGTCGAAGCCGAAGTCCTTGAGAAGTGCGGCGGGGGTCGCATAGCCGGAAAGCCCCGTCTTGCGCACGACGGTCGGATCCCACAGAAGAGCCGTCTTGCCGCTGTCGGCAGGGAACACGACGGCCATGGACTTTGCGCCCCAGACCTCGGGGAGTCCGTTCGCCGCCACGGTCAGCGTTTCGCCGATACNNGGACTTTGCGCCCCAGACCTCGGGGAGTCCGTTCGCCGCCACGGTCAGCGTTTCGCCGATACGCATCGATTCGACATTCTGGGGCCACTCGACCGTCCATGTCCACTCGACGGGCTTGCCGTTGTTGTAGTTTCCAAGCCACGCGACTGGCTCGCCGATCTTGTGCGCATTGCCGTCGGTGAAGTCGAAGCCGTCCTGGTTCGGGTAGTACATGTGAATCGGAATCGTTCCCGCGCATCTCGCCCAGACCTGGTTCTTGCGGTCCGGGAAGGCGGGCGGCACGTCGCCGACATCGTCCCAGTACGTCTCGGAAAGCCAGGGGTTGTCGAAGAGGTCGAGAGGATGGGGGCCTGGCAGGACCGTCCCCGCCGTCATCGTATCCGCAAGCGCGGTATAGACTTCGTTCGTCAGAAGGACGGGGAAGTACTTCATCGCCGGCCTGCCGTCGGCGACATACTGCACGAGGACGCCTGGCTGCGAGGTGTCGACTGAATTCAAATCGCAGCGGAGGGCCCAGGCGTAGTAGCCGCCTGCGCCGCTGCCGACGAAGGCGTGTTCCTCGTTGGGGTTGTAGCCGGGCTTGGAGGCGTCCGGCTGGCGATAGATGATTGGTTTTTCATCGGCGAGGAACACGCCGTTGCACTTCCGCGGCGCGCCGGGCGACATGTGCAGCACATCGGTCGCTGTGCAGCTGACACCTGATACCTCCTCCGTAGCGTAGCGCGCATTGCGCCCTGGCTGAACCGCTAGGTCGCCGTCCGGGAATCTCATGCACATCGCTACACGCGAATCGTCCGGATCGGGAACATCGTACAACCCCGTCGTCTCGGACTCTTCCGTAGCCTCGATTGCGCCGACGACGAGGTTGGCGATGGCAAGCCCTGCCGGAGCCGAGATTTGCATCCCCCCGTAGTTGCGGTAGCCGAGGTTGTTGCTCGCGAGATATCCTGAAAGATCGAGACTGGGGGCGACTGCGCTTGCATCAAGCCTTCCATCCACGAACAAGCGGGCGCATCCGGCGTTGACGGCGAACGTGATCTTGTGCCATCCATCGCACGGCAGCCATGAACTGTCGAGCGACGTCAGATTGGTCCCCCCGTCCGACGAGGCGTTCACGCCGTATTGGATTCCGTTGTTCCGGTGGTTCAAGGTAAATGTCAACGACGTCTTTCGCGATTGCGGATCGGGGTCGTCGAGTAGAAGCATCACGCTGCCATAGCACCCAACCGCCGTGTCATCCGCATTCGCCCAGAACGAGATGTACGCCGTGTTCGTGGTGAAGCACATCGCGCTCGGAAGATCCACCGTCGCATGGTCCGAATCGAAATAGAGCGCGTTGCCGTCGTGGTAGATACTGTCGCCCGCGCCGCCTTTCTGGGAGGCAATCACGATCTGCGGCTCTTCGTCGGGTTCGGGATACTCGATATCATATCTCTGAACTAGACATGGGATGGCGATTTTCTCCGGCATGTCCACGGTGTAGATGGATTTCGTCGTAAACCAGTGCACTTCGAGGATGTTATTCACCCTGGACGTGTTGACGGCGTAGATGACGGATTGGTATTCGTTGCTAGTCGCCGTCCAGTCGTAGTAGAGATCCGGGTTGTAGTGCGTCCCGGATTCGGCGAGGTGGAGGAAGCCTGGGATGTCGAGGTCGATTTCGGGATTGTAGCCGCTTGCGGTGCCGGAGACGCTGCCGCCGCGCAGGGTGAGTTCGCTGCCGACGGGCCACTTGGCGGCTTCGAGCGTGAAGAAGTTCGTGTTCTTGCGCGAAACGGTGCGGATAGGGAGGAACCAGACGTTGTCGGTCGTAGTGAGCTTAAGGCACGAACAGCCCACCTCTCTCGGCGTCGTGAACAAGTCGTCCGTAGCAGTAAACACGCCGCCCTCGGGCGCACGGGCGTGGCCGTTCGGCGTCTGGTACTTGTTGAGCGTCGCCGTGTAGGCGTCGGGGATCTTCACCGAATCGCCGGCGACGAGCACGGGCATCGCGTTCGTGTTCCAGGTGCAGCCGTACTGGCAGCGCTCGAAAGGCCAGCTCACGCCGTAGGCATCCTCTTCCATCCAATAGACGTCGATGCGCCACGGCGCGTCGGCAGTCTCACGCAGCGGGAAGATGCTGTTGTTCTTCGGGCTGTAGGAATAAAGTCCCTTGTGCTGGTAGTAGTAGGGACCGTATTCATCCTCCTGCGTCGTAGACGCGCTCGTCGTTACGACTGGAGAAGGCCAGAGACCCTTCGTGGAGTATCCTGTTCCATGGGGGGCGATCGCCTCGCCGATATGCCCCGTCATCTCCACGACGTCCGGCTCGCCGACTTCGATGACCTGGATGTGCTTGAGCGTCGTGTATGAACCCGAATCGTAGTAGGCGAGGATGAACTGCCCGCTCACCCTGCCGTATGCCGAGAGCGTCTGCTGCGAAGGATCGTAATAAATGCCCTTCACGACGACGTTGGTCTCGACGATAGTATGGCCACCGGATTCCTTAACCCTTTCGCCGCGCTGGACCTTGATAAGGCTGTCGGGACCGAAGAGTCTGACGAACTTGCCGGAGAGGTCGATGGACGGGGCGTTCCAGGGAGCTTCCGTCCAGAACATCTTGAACGGCCTTCCGCTCGTCGAGCCGGAGGCGATGTACGTGCGTTCCGTCGTGGCGCCGTTCAGGCCGACCCACTTGAACACGATGCTACCTCCGGCTTGGACGTAGACGCGCTTGTTGACGTTGTCGAAGATAAAGTTCGCCTGTTCACCGGCGTCGGCGAGGTAATGCTCGTACGTCGCGTTCCAGTCAACATCCGCCGGCGGCGGCAGAACGTCGCCGAACCAGACTTCTGGCTTGACGCGCTCCACGCCGAAGCCCGCTTCCGTGGCGGCGAGCGTATAGCGCTCGAGACCCGGCGTCGTCGCGGCGGAGACGCCACCGACGCCGAATGCCGCCGAGACAGTGGCGACGTTGTTGCTCGCGAGCCACGCATTCTGCTCGATTGTGCTCGTCCACCGAATCGGCGGAGCCCCCGGAATCGAGAGCGAATAGGATGGCGGCGAATCGCCAAACGCCGCGATTGCCGCGGCAGTCGTCATCAATAGAAGCACTCGCTTCATAATGCAAGTCCTTTCTGACCAACTACCTCGTTCTCATGATGAACGCTAGGACATAGTAGGCCGGGCGGTTGTCGAACGGCTGGCCCTTCTGGTCGGCAATCTGCTCGGATGTCTTCCAGACCCTGGCATTGCCAGAATCCGTGCTGGTCGCATCGTAGCCGCCGACAACCACAGACTCTGACCATTGGCCGCTGCCGTAGTCGCCATCGTGCGCCTGGCCCAGATTGTCGTCGCCCGTGTACCAGTGGCGGTGGGCGGGTATATTCTTGAGTTCGAGCGTCTTGCTGTTCGTCCCGCCAGTTTGACCCCGACTGGAAAGCTCGCCACCCATGATGAAGCGGTTGCGGAGGTCGGGGGTCCCGTTGCTCCCGTTGCAGAGCGCCCAGCCGGCCGGCACGCTCGACCCGCTCCACATGATGATGCCGCCGACGGGAATCGTGCCGAAGCCGGAAAGCGACCCGGTGTTCTTCACCGTGACGGGGCCGGAAATCGTCACACCCTGCGAGAACGTGACGTCGCCTTTCAGTGTGGTCTTCCCGTCCACGACCAGCTCGTTCGTCACCTCGGCGTTCTTGACCGTCGCCTTGCCTGCGACGTTGAAGTCGCCGGAGGCGTTCGTCGCATCCGCCGCCCACGAGGCATAGGGCGTCATCAGGATCTTCTGGCGCGGCTGGATTTCGCCGGAGGAGCCCTCGACCGTCAACCCGACATAGAGCGTCCCGCTTCTGGCAACCTTGAGGGCGTTGACGAGGTTGGCGTTCGAGGCGCCTGCGAGCGCGGAGCCGTTGGAGTCCGTCAAATCGACATTGAAGAGGCCGGAATCGTCGAGGTTGACGGCGACTGTACGGCCCCAGATGGCCGTCCCGCCCGTCGCGACCGTATAGAGCGCGAACGTGATGTTCTTTGCGCCCGTTATCGCCGCGGTGCCGGCCGCGTTCTTGAGAACGCCCTGGTAGGCGATCGAGGTATCGACCGCAAGAGCGGAAAGCGCCATTGCGACCGCGATGAGTGCTGTGAATGTCTTGTTCATTTGTTTTTCCTTGTTTCCTGGTTGTTAGATGGTTTTCGGCTGGTATTGAACGCGGCCTGTCATTCGATTTCCGCGTCCTTCGCGACGCGCTTGAGCGTGAAGCGGCCCTCGGCGGTCACCGGCCCGTCGCGACGGACGCCCGAGTAGATCCATTTCGCGTCGCCTGAAAGCTGCTCGACGGGCGTCCACGCCGTCGCGGCGTTGTCGTCGAACTTGAACTCCACCGCGCCGCCGATCGAGAACCACTCCGGCTTGACGCTGCCGATGTAGTTTTCGATGTCGTCGCCGTCGGGCGCGGGGGTTTTGAAGTCCATCTGCTTTCCGTCGAACATAGGATGGAGCGCATGGCGGAAGGGATTGGAGGGCGACGCGGCGCCTATCGTGTATTCGAACCTGAGGGGGAAGCCGGCCTTGCCGAACTCGCCGGACACCGGCGAGACAGCGCCCATATCGACGGGGAGGCACGCCGACGAGACGCGCGTTCCGTTCACCGTCGCCCTTTGCACGAGCTTCGCAGAGCCGTCCTGCCCGACCGCCAGAAAGACCTTGACCGGCATCGTGCCGCCTGCGCCGACGCCATCGACCTTGTCGCCGTCCTTGCGGTAGTAGGAGACTTTCGTAAGCTTCAACGTGGCGACCCAAAGCCCCTGCGGCCACGGCGCGGCGCTTTTCGCATCGACAGCCGAAACGGGAAGCCACGCCATCATCTTCGTGCCGCCGGTTTCGGCGATCCTGAGGATTCCGCCGAGCTTCGCGCCCGTGCCGGCGAGTTTCGTGCGGTCGAGCGCAAGCGCGACTCGCCACGTCTCGCCGGTCGGAATCGTGCGCGAGAGTTCGCCCGCGAGCGGCGTCCAGTCCGACACCGCGTCTTCGGCGTATGATTCGCGGCAGAGGAGTTCCGGACGCTCCATGCCGTCGACGGAGTCCGTGTAGACGAGCGTCACCGTCTTTTCGTCCGCGCCATCGTTGCGTATCGAGATTTCGTCGATCATTCCTTCTTCGGAGAAGTCGACGCCGGCGCGCGGCATGATGTAGAGGGGACCCGACCAGTCGCTTACGCTCGTTCCGGTGGAGAACACGACCGAGCCGTCGTTCAGCATAGGCGTTCCCGTGCCGGTCGCGAGCGGTCTCAGGCGCGGCTCCGATTCATTCGGACCGCTTATGTAGTAGAGGGTTGGCTTCGTCGCGGCGGGGCAGCCGGCGAGATAGTCGCTTGCCTTCACCTCTCCTGAAAGGCGCACGCCGAACATGTTGCGGAAGTCGGTGTTGGACGTGTCGTCCGAGACGTGCCAGGCGATGCGCGGTGCGACGGGCGCACCCCGCAACGCAACAGAAAAAGGCGTGGAATTCGTCGAATAGCAAAGAAGCACCGTGTCGGCCTGCAGCGACTTCAGCGTATTGGCGGCGGACGCTTCGCGCGACCATATCCAGAACGGCGCGCGCACCACGCCTTCTCCTGTGAGACCGCCGTCCGTGGAGGCCGTGTAGAGGAATGCGTCGGCGTTGTACGCCGAGACAGACCACACCGGCCAGTCCGCGAAGAGTTCGTCTGCTGAAGACTCCGGCTCTACGCTGACATAGATGGCGTTCCAGCCGCTGTTCAGCGTGACGGACTGCTCGATCTGCCCGCCGCGCACGCCCAGACAAAGCGAAAGCGCAAGCGCGGCGACGGTGAACGATAGGTGATTCCTTTTCACGGGTTCTCCTTCATTTGACCTCCGTTCTGCATACACCGTACAGGACCAGAGGTTTCATCCAATTTTATATCATATCCAAAGGACAAAAACAAGCTGATTTTCCCGAATTTGCGCAATTTGGGTGCACCGAGACTTTTATGCACAAGAATGCGGATTTTCAGCATCAACGCGATTCCACATATACGCTTCCATATGTGCCGGCAGATTGATTTGCGCCTGCGGCACGTCGGACCGCGCTGCGGCCCGACAGCTCGCCCGACCCGAGTTTCGCGGGCAGCCCGCCAGCATGATTTTGACGCGCGTGCAGAGCACGCGCCC
>LXOW01091128.1_pt1 | contig 12849 bp, 8 predicted proteins | sample 1368591 | NCBI WGS metagenome assembly LXOW01 (sample SAMN04884650, study PRJNA319009) | bovine gut metagenome | isolation source: Cow rumen | host: Bos taurus | place: Italy: Legnaro (PD) | collected 2014-07-09
ATACAGCACCCCGACGCCGAGCTTCTTGAGATACGCAAGCCTGTCCTGAATGCCCTTGAGCGTGCCGCCGTAGAAATCGTCCGGGCTGTAGTCCCTCTCGAAGGGGCGCGGGCCGAAGCGCACGGGCTCGTCGATGCTCGCGTGCAGCTCGGGCGTCTGGTTGAGCGAGCGGTGGTATTCTATTCCCTTCTCCGCCGTGCCGTCGTGGGAGAAGGCGAAGCGGTCGGGGAAGATCTGGTACATCACGCTGCGGCGGAACCAGGCGGGCGTCTCGAAATCCTTTCGGTAGACCGTCAGACGGAAGCCGCCGGCCTCTCGGCCGAAAAGCTTGCCCTGATAGCCGCTCTCATCGGCGCAGAGCCAGTGCGAGCTGTCCGCCGTCGCGACCTGGAAATAGTACCAGAGCGCGCAGGCCTCCTCGGGCATCTGGATCGTCACGCTGAAGCGATCCCCGAGCTGCGTCATCGGATACTGGCGATAGAGCGCGTCCCCGGTCAGGATCAGCGTCGCCTTCTCCGCGCGCCCGCCGAGGACGGACAGGCTGAAGCTCACGCTGCTGCCCGTGGCGACGGCGCCGACCGGATTGCGGAAGGCCGGATCGACGGCGTTGTGCTCGATGGCGAGCACACTGCTGCGGCAGCCGCGCAGAAGGCTGATCACATGCGCGGTGCGCGGCTGCAGGGGGTAGATCTTCCCGACCTCCACGCCGTGAGAGGCGAGGTTCAAGCAGCAGTGCGCCGTGACCTGATAGGCGTCGTTGAGCTTGAGGCCGGCCTCGTCCATCAGAAAGCGCATCAGCTCACCGGCCGCGACCGGGTTCTCCCCGCCCCGGAACACCTCTCCGATCTTCTCCGGCGGGAGCCCACGCAGCGCGCAGATCTCCGCGGCCGCGGAAACCGAGGCGGCCGCCTGAAAATAATACTGTGTCATCGCCGGACAGCTCGGCGAGCGGAGAAGCTCGCACAGCTCCTCGTCCCCTCCGGCAGGGATCCAGCGTCCGTTCTTCTTTCTGGCCCAGACCGACTTGCGCCCCTCATAGCTGACCGAGAGCGTATAGTCTCCCGACCAGCATTCCCGGTAGCTGCCGCCGAAATAGACCAGATACAGTCCGTCTCTTACAGCATCCATAGATAATGTCTCGCATATTCCTGCGCAGAGAGCTCAAAGCCGAAATCCGTCTCCATGGCGCTGCGGATGATCGTGTTCATGACCTCGGCGTTGCGGTAGCAGCCGAGCGCGCGGCTGACCGCGTCCCGCATCTCCCAGGCGTCAAAGTTCGTGAAGCTGAAGCCGTTGCCCTCGCCGGTGAACTGGTTGTAGGGCTGCACCGTGTCGCGCAGGCCGCCGGTCTCGCGCACGATGGGCAGCGTGCCGTAGCGCATGGCGATCATCTGGCTCAGGCCGCAGGGCTCGAAGCGCGAGGGCATCAGGAAGAAGTCGGCTCCGGCGTAGATCTGGTGGGAGAGCGCCTCGTTGTAGCCGATGTAGGAGCACAGGCGGCGCTTGTAGCGGTATTCCGCCGCGCGCATGAAGTTCTCAAAGCGCTCGTCCCCGGTGCCGAGGAGCATGAACTGCATATCCTCCCGGCTCATCAGATCGTCCAGCACGCAGGCGACGAGATCGAAGCCCTTCTGCTCGGTCATGCGCGTGACCATGGCGAAGATCGGCACGTCCTCGCGCTGCTCGAGCCCCAGGCGCTCCTGCAGCGCCTTCTTGCAGACGGCCTTGCCCTTGAGATGCCCCTTGTCATAGTGCGCGGGGATCGCCGGATCGATCTTGGGATTGAACACCGTCTTGTCGATGCCGTTGACGATGCCGGTGAGCCTGGACGCGCGCGCGTTCAGTATGCCCTCCAGGCCCTCGGCATAGTAGGGCATGAGGATCTCCCGCGCGTAGCTGGGACTCACGGTGTTGATGCGGTCGGCAAAGACGCAGCCGGCCTTCATGAAGTTCGCGCCGCCGTTGAGCTCGACGAACTCCGGCGTGTAATAGCGCCTGTCCACGCCCAGCAGATCCTGCATCTGCTCGAAGCTGCAGCGCCCCTGGAAGGCGATGTTGTGGATGGTCAGCAGATAGCGCAGGTTCTCCTGCATGCCGCCGATATACTGGATCTTGCCGAGCATCGGGATCATGGCCGTATGCCAGTCGTTGCAGTGGATGATCTCAGGCCGGAAATCGAGATTCGGGATCGCGTCGAGCACGGCGCGCGTAAAGAAGGCGTACTGCTCGATCTCCGCATTCCCGCCGCGGTAGATGCTGTCGCCGAAGTAGCGCTCGTTGTCGACGAGATAGACCGTCACGCCGTTGTACTCGAGCTTTTCAATGCCGACGTATTCTCTGCGCCAGCCGAGCTGGGCGTAGAAATAGAACATGTGCTCGACCTTGTCGGCGTATTTGTTCTTGATGACCCTGTGATAGGGCGTGATCACGCGCGCGTCGATCCCAAGCTCCATGAGCGACTTGGGCAGCGTGCCGACGACCTCGGCGAGGCCGCCGGTTCTGGAAAAGGGCGCGCACTCCGCGGATACCAGCAAAACCGAGGGCATTTCCTCCCGCCCGCGCTCCCGCAGCATATCGCGAAACTCTATTTTCATAGTTTTTCTCCATTTCACACTCCGCTCCGCGGCCTGAGCCGCGGAGCGGAGCAACAATCATTCAGCTATCGGCAGGACATGGGATTTACTCGGCCTTCTTGGCGCGTCTGCGCGGCTTGACCGGCGTTTTCTCCTTCGCGGCGGTCTTCTTCTCCGCAGCGGCGGCCTTTTCCTCGGCGCTCTTTCTGGGCTTATAGCGGAAGAACAGCGCGGACATGGCAGGCAGATCGAAGGAGGCGGAATACTCCCAGCCCCAGAGACCGCCCTTGTGCGCGTGCAGCAGCGCCTTCTGCTCATCGCCGCTGCCGCCGAAGCGCTCGTCGTTGCTGTTGAGCAGCAGGCTCAGCGTGCCGTTCTTCGGCAGACCGATGACGAAGTCCTTATACGCGACAGGGGTGAAGTTGCAGACGCAGACGACATAGCTGTCCTGCTCCGGGGCGGAGCGGAGGAAGGCCACGCTGCTGCGGCCGGAGTCGTCGACGTTCAGCCAGGTGAAGCCGTCCCAGGAGTGATCGACCATGAACAGGGCGGGCGTCTCGGTGTAGAGCTTGTTCAGCTCGCGCACATAGTCCTGGAGCTGGCGGTGCTTCGGATAATCGAGCAGCAGCCAGTCGAGCTGCATCTGCCAGTTCCACTCGATGAACTGGCCGAACTCGCTGCCCATGAAGTTGAGCTTCTTGCCGGGGTGGGCGTACTGGAAGCCGTAGAGCGTGCGGAGAGAGGCGAACTTCTGCTCGTAATCGCCGCTCATCTTGTTGATCATCGAGCACTTGCCGTGCACGACCTCGTCGTGCGAATAGGCCAGGACATAGTTCTCCGAGAAGGCGTACATCATGGAGAAGGTCAGCTTGTTGTGGTTGAAGCTGCGGAAATAGGGATCGAGCGCCATATAATCGAGCGTGTCATGCATGAAGCCCATATCCCACTTCAGGCTGAAACCGAGGCCTCCCACATCGGGGGGCGCGGTGATCAGCGGGAAGGCGGTGGATTCCTCGGCGATGGTGACGGCGCCGGGGAAGCTCGTGAGGACGGCGGTGTTCATGCGGCGCAGGAAGTTGACCGCGTGCAGATTCGTGATGCCGCCCTTTTCATTCGGGGTGAACTCGCCCTCGTTGCGGCCGTAGTTCAGGTACAGCATGGAGCTGACCGCGTCCACGCGCAGGCCGTCGATGTGGTACACGTCGAAGAACTTGCAGGCGGAGGAGATCAGGAAGCTCTGCACCTGGTCGCTCGCGTAATCGAAGATGAGCGTGCCCCACTGGGGGTGCTCGGCCATGCGGCGCTCCTTGCACTCGAACTGCGCCGAGCCGTCAAAGTAGGCCAGGCCGTGCTCGTCCCTCGGGAAGTGGGCGGGCACCCAGTCCATGATGACGCCGATGCCGGCCTCGTGCAGACGGTTGACGAAATACTTGAAGTCGTCGGGGTTGCCGTAGCGGGAGGTCGGGGCGTAGTAGCCCGTGACCTGATAGCCCCAGGAGCCGTCGTAGGGGTACTCCATGATCGGCATGAGCTCGATATGGGTATAGCCCATATCCTTGCAGTAGGGGGCCAGCGCGTCGGCCAGCGTGTGATAGGTCACGCCGCCGTCGAGATTCTTCCATGAGCCGAGGTTGACCTCATAGATGCTCATGGGAGTGGTGAGGAAATTCTGCTGCGCGCGCTGCGCGAGGAAGCCGCTGTCCGTCCAGGGGAAGTCATGCTCGCTCCAGGTGAGGGAGGCGGTCTGCTGTCCGTTCTGCGAGAAAGCGGCGAAGGGGTCGGCCTTGAGGACGCGGCGTCCGTCCGCCCCGTCCACGCAGTACTTGTAGCACAGGCAGTCGTGGATGTTCTCGACGAAGCAGACCCACACGTCGCCCTCCATCTTCTCCATCGGGGTGGCGTCGGGATTCCAGCCGTTGAACTCGCCGACAAGGCTGACGCGGCGGGCGTTGGGCGCCCAGCAGATGAAGCGATAGGCCGAAATCTCGGGGACATAGGTGCAGCCATAGCAGAGCCAGGCTTTGGTGGCGTTGCCGGTGTTAAACAGGTAGATGTCGTCGCGCGGGATATAGGGTAGATACTTTCGTTCCATGCGGCAAAACTCCTTTTTTTCTATTTGTGCTATTCGGTATTTTTATTATACAGCCTGTCTTTGTCAATTCCAAGCTTTTTTGTAAATTTGTACATATTGCACAAGAGTATTCTGTCGCGTTCAGCTCTTATTTCTCTCGCAGAGCGCCAGAAGCTCCGCACAGATGCGGTCAGCCGCGTCCGCGGCCGCGAGAGAGCGCATCGCCTCGGACATTGAGCGCAGCCTTGCGCCGTCGCCGAGCAGCGCTCGCACCTCCTCCAGCAGCGAGCGTGCGTCAAACTCGCCTTCGAGCAGCACTCGCGCCCCGCCCGCCCGTTCGAGCACGCGGGCGTTCTTCTCCTGGTGGTTGTCGGTGACGTTCGGGCTCGGGACGATGAGCACGGGCTTGCCGAGGTAAGTCAGCTCCGCGAGGGTCGAGGCCCCCGCGCGGCAGAGGATGAGATCGGCCGCCGCCATGACGCGCGGCATATCGTAGATGTACTCGCGCAGCTCCGCGCCGCAGTCGGACGCCTTGACGTTCAAAGCCTCCAGCTTCTCCGAGACCTCCTTGAAGTCCCGGCTGCCGATGGAGTGGATCAGGCGAAAGCCGGGCTCGCGCCCGAGCAGAGGGAGCATGTCGAGCAGGATCTGATTCATGTGTCCCGAGCCGAGCGAGCCCCAGACGGACACGACGAGCGGCACGGCGGGATCTAGCCCCAGCTCGCGTTTGGCCGCCTCCTGCGTATAGCGCGAGAAATCGCCGCGCACGGGCGTCCCCGTCGCCTTGACGCGGGAGGCGTCGGGATAGTGCGCGCGGCTCTCCTCGAAGCCCACGAGGATGCGATCCACATGCCTGACGAGCAGCCGCGTGGTGAGGCCGGGCGCGGCGTTGCTCTCGTGTACGACGGTGGGGATGCCGAGCTTTGAGGCCGCCATCAGCACCGGGTAGCAGACGTAGCCGCCCGTGCCGATCGCGAGATCGGGGCGGAAGTCCTTGAGGATCGCCTTGGCCTCGCGCTCGGAGACAAAGACGTTTTTCACGGTGTTAAGATTGTGCGCTAGCGCCTTGAGCGAGCGGCCGCGGCTGATATTGGTGATCCTGAGCGGGCGGATATCGTAGCCCTCGCGCGGCACGAGCTGCATCTCCATGTGCCCCTCCGCCCCGAGGAAGAGAAACTCGCTGTCCGGCATCAGCTCCCGCAGCCGCCCGGCGACCGAGAGCGCGGGATTGATGTGTCCGGCGGTGCCGCCGCAGGTCAATACAAACTTCATGTGTTTTCTACCTTTCTTCCATGATATCGCGCGAGGCGCTCAAAACGATCCCCATCTCCCCGAGCTGTATGAGCAGCGCGGTGCCGCCGTAGCTGAAAAAGGGCAGGGAGATGCCGGTGCAGGGCGTGAGATTGGTCACGACAGCGACGTTCAAAAACACCTGCAGAGCGAGCAGCGTCGTGATCCCCGCGCAGACGAGGAACTCAAAGCGCCCCCGACAGTGTACGGCGATCCAGTAGCCGCGCAGGATCAGCAGCGCGAAGAGCAGCAGCACCAGCGCCGCGCCGATAAAGCCGAGCTCCTCGCAGAGCACGGAGAAAATGAAATCGTTGTGCTCCTCCGGCAGATACAGAAACTTCTGCCGGCTGCGGCCGAGGCCGAGCCCGGCAAGCCCGCCAGAGCCGATCGAATAGAGCGACTGGACGATCTGATAGCCCTCGTCGGAGGAGCTGGAAAAGGGGTCGCGCCAGGTGCTGATCCTGCTTGAAGCGTAGGGGAAAAACATCAACAGCACGGCGAGGCCGCCGCCGACCGCGCCAAAGGCCGCGAGGAACCAGCCGATCCCGACGCCGCCGAGAAAGAGCATCGCCGCGCCGAGCGTCAGGATGATGATCGAGGCCGAGAAATGCGGTTCGAGGATCAGGAGGCCCACGATCGCGCCGAGAATGCCGACGAAGGGCAGTATCCCATAGCGGAAGCGGCGCATTTTGCCGCGAAAGCGCACAATCAGCAGCGAAAAGGACAGGATCACCGCGAGCTTGGCAAGCTCCGAGGGCTGCAGCGTGAGGCCGCCCACGCCCAGCCAGCGGCGCGAGCCGTTGGCCTTGACTCCGATCACGGGGACGAGCGCGAGCAGCAGCAGCGTAAAAAGCATAAAGGCCAGGGCGTAGCGGCGGTAAAAGCCCATGGGCAGGCGCGAGCAGAGCCAGAGCAGCGCAAGCCCCAGGCAGGCGAAGACGAGCTGGCGGATGAAATAATAGGCGGCGTTCCCGCCCGTCACCTCGCCGGGATCGTAGTAGGCGCGGGCAAAGCTCGACGAGAGCACCATGATGAGCCCCATACCGAGCAGGAGCAGCACCAGCAGCAGAAAGCTCCGATCCACTCCCCCGCGCTTCCCGCGCGTCTCGGGCAGAGAAAAACCGGCGAGGCGGGCGCTTTCATAACGCAAGATCCCACCTCCCCGATTCCGATACTCTCAGAGGCGGCGCTGAACCACCCCGATAAAGGATATGATCGCGAAGAGCAGAGATATGCCTGTAAAGAGGAAAAAGAGCTCTTTTTCCTTCCACTTTTTTCCCGTCCAGCCGCCCATCTCCAGATGGTGGTGGAAGGGCGCCATTTTGAAGACGCGCTTGCCGTGGGTGAGCTTGAAATAGCCGACCTGGATGATGTCGGAGAGCGTCTCGATGATGAAGATGATGCCGAGGGTGATCAGGATCAGCGGCATATCGTAGGCAAAGGCCAGCGCCGCGATCGCGCCGCCGAGGAAGAGCGAGCCCGTGTCGCCCATGAACACCTGCGCGGGGTTGAAGTTATAGACCAGAAAGCCCAGCAGCCCGCCGACCATGCCGGAGGCGAAGATGCCGAGCTCCTCGTATTCCCCGCCCCAGGCCATGCTGAGCACGACGAAGAACAGGAACACGGGCAGGGACGTGCCGGTCGCGAGGCCGTCCACCCCGTCGGTGATGTTGACGGCGTTGACCGTGCCGACGATGACGAAGGCCGCGAAGATGAAATACAGCCACTCGGGCATATGGACGATTTTCCCGGTGAAGGGGACGTAGAGATTGGTGTGCAGGAAACCGAGGGCGCGCATCAGCAGGATGAAGACCAAGGCCGCCGCGAGCTGCAGCAGGAACTTCGAGCGCGCGGAGAGGCCGGTATTCTGCTTCTGGCGGATCTTTTCCCAGTCGTCGAGAAAACCGATCAGGCCGAAGACGAGGGCGAAGAGCAGCACGAAAATGTGTACAAAGCGCCCGCGCAGCATCGAGGGAAAGCCCACCGTCAGACACACCAGCGTGACGCCGAAAATGAACATCGCGCCGCCCATCGTCGGCGTGCCGCTCTTGGACATGTGCCAGGTGGGGCCGTTGGCCTTGATCTGCTGGCGTGCCTTTTCCTTCTTGAGCCAGGGGATATAGGGCTTTCCGAAGGCCGTCGCGAACAAAAAGGCCAGCGCGAAGGCGCAAAGCAGCTTTACGGTCATAATAGTCTCCCAACTGCGCCCTCAGGCGCGTTTTCTCGTCTCTAAACAGGCGGCCACGATCTCCCGTTCGTCCATGCGGCGCTTCTCGTGCCCGATGATCTGGTAATCCTCGTGACCCTTTCCGGCAAGTAATAGTACATCACCGGGGCGGATCTTGTCAAGTGCCCAGGCGATCGCGGCCTTGCGGTCACAGATCACCTCGCGCGGCGTCTCGCTCTCCGTCATGCCCGAGACGATCTCCTCAATGATGGCCTCCGGGTCCTCGGTGCGCGGGTTGTCGCTCGTGACGATGCAGAGATCCGCGTTTTCCGCCGCGATGCGCCCCATGATCGGGCGCTTGAGGCGGTCGCGGTCGCCGCCGCAGCCGAAGAGCGCGATCAGCCGCCCGCGCGTCACCGGCCGCAGGGTCCTGAGCACCTTTTCGAGCGCGTCGGGCTTGTGGCAGTAGTCGATCACGACCGCATAGTCCCCGTCCCCCGGCACGAGCTCGAGCCGCCCCTTGACGCCCTTCGCGCTGCGCAGAGCCTCGGCGCAATCCGACAGGCTGATCCCGAGCGCGAGCCCCGCCGCCATGACGCCGAGGGCGTTGGACACGGAGAACGCGCCGGGGATCGCGAGCGCGGTCTCCGCGCTCTCCTCCCCATATCGCGCCGTGAATTCGACGCCGCGCGCGTGCAATCTCACGTTCTCCGCGCGCAGCTCGGCCCCGTGCTCAACGCCATAGCGCAGGAGTCTGCACATCTCCCCTTCGCAGAGGAAGGGCGCCCAAGCGTCGTCCGCGTTCACGCACATGGTCTCGCAGCGGGAGAAGAAGAGCTTCTTCGCCTCGGCGTAGCGGCGCATATCGCCGTGAAAGTCCAGATGATCCTGGCTGAGATTCGTATACACGCCTACCTGATAGCGGATGCCCGCCACGCGCTCGAGCGCGAGGGAGTGCGACGAGACCTCCATCACGACATGCGTGCAGCCCTCGTCGGCCATATGGCGAAAGAGCTCCTGGAGCTCGCGGCTCTCGGGCGTCGTGAACTCGCTGTGCAGGCTCTTCTCGCCGATCATGTTGCCGTTCGTACCGATGAGCCCGACCTTCGCGCCGAGACAGCGCTCGAGCAGATGCTTCATCAGATAGCTCGAGGTCGTCTTGCCGCTCGTGCCGGTGAAGCCGATCATCGTCATTTCCCGCGCGGGATGGCCGAAGAAGGCCGCGCTCACGAGCGCGAGCGCCCTGCGGCAGTCCCCGACGCGGATACAGGGGGTCTCCCCCTCCGGCGGCGTCTCGCAGAGCACGGCGGCCGCGCCCTTTTCAAGCGAGGCCGGGATGAAGCGGTGTCCGTCCACGCTCAGGCCGCGCACCGCGACGAAGAGCGCGCCGGGCTTCACCTTGCGGGAATCGTAGCAGACGTCCGTGATCTCCGTGTCGGGATCGGCGCTTATGTCCAGGATATCCAGCTCCTCGATCAGTTCTCTCAGTTTCATGTTCTGTCCTCAATACTTTCCCAGCAGGGAGTCGTCCCCGCTGACAAGCGTCACCTGTATGACGCTCCCGTGCTCGCGAAGCGCGCCGGGCGCGGTATTCTGACTGCCGACGCGCTGCGTGCCGTCGGCGAAGACCGGGCTGTTGGTCTGGATATACAGCCCGTAGTAACTGAGCGTGTCGCGCGCCTCTTCGTAGCGCAGCCCGCTCAGATCGGGCACCGTCTCCAAGTCCGTCGACGGCTCCGCTCCCAAGTATACGATAACCTCGGTGTCCGATGCAAGACTTATTCCGGCCGCCGGGAGCTGATTTGTGACGCTCTCCCCCGTCCCGATCGTCCGCACCCGCAGCCCGGCCTCCCGCAGCGACGCGGCGGCCTCATGGAGACTCAGCCCCGCGAGCGAGGGCATCAGCACGTCGCGGTGCGCGGAGCCCTCCCCGCTCGGCTCGACGCCGAGGTAGGGCAGGATGTCGGCCAGCATGTTCCCCACGACGGGGGCCGCCATCTGGCCGCCGCTGATATAGACGCCGGAGGCGTTGGAGGGCGTGTCGAGAAAGACCAGCAGGGCGATCTTCGGATCGTCCGCCGGGGCGAAGCCGATGAAGGAGACGATGTACTGCTTCTCCCCGGTCTGCGCCTCTAGGCTGACCTTCTCGCTGGTGCCGGTCTTGCCGCCGATGCGGTAGCCCGCGACGGCGGCGTTGCGCCCGGTGCCGTCCGTCGGGTCGCCGACCACCTGCTCGAGGATCGCGCGCACCGCCGCGCTGGTGTCCCCGCTGAGTACCTGCCGCACGAGCGTCGGCTGCCGTTCATAGGCCACGCTGCCGTCGGGGTTCAGGAGTCGTTTCACGACATAGGGCTGCATGAGCCGCCCGCCGTTGACGCAGGCGCTCACCGCCGTGATGAGCTGCAGCGGCGTGATCGTGAAGGTCTGCCCGAAGGAGGCCGCGGCGAGCTGGGAGAGATTCCGCTCCGAGCAGAAGGTGTTCTCGCTCCACCAGATGCTGCCGCTCTCCCCCGCGAGGTCGATGCCCGTGCGGGCCGTGAGGTTCTCGTCCGGGTCGCCCGTGCGGCTCAGAAAGCCGAAGGCCTCGCAGTAGTCGTAAAAGCGCTCCGCGCCGACGCGCTGGCCGATGTTGACAAAGGCCACGTTGCAGGAGTGCTGCACCGCCTGCGTCAGGGTCTGGGAGCCGTGCCCCTCCGTCTTCCAGCAGCGGATGGGGCTCGTGCGTCCCTTGACGCTGACGCTGCCGGGGCAGTAGAAGCCGTCCGAGAGGCTGACGGCCCCCTCCTCGAGCGCCATGGAGAGCGTGATGATCTTGAAGGTGGAGCCGGGCTCGTAGGTGTCGGAGAGCGCCTTGTTGCGCCACTGGCGGCTCTGCGCCGCGGCGAGCAGCGCGTCCGCCTCCTCCTGCGTTCCGGCGCTCTCGATCGCCTGCCGCGCCTCCTCGCTCACATCGAGGAAATGGTTGAGATCGTAGCCGTCGAGCGAGGCCATAGCCAATATCTCCCCGGTGTTCACGTCCATCGCGATCGCGCCCGCGCCGTTTTGGATATCGTAGTCCGCGACGGCCTGCTTGAGATGCTTCTCGACGAAATACTGGATCGTGCTGTCGAGCGTCATCACGAGGTCGAAGCCGTCCTCCCCCGGCTCGTAGGCTTCGAACTGGGAGTAGAGCAGATCGGCGCCGAAGGCGTTGGTCGCGCGCAGCGTGCGCCCTGCCGTCCCCGCGAGCGCCGCGTCGTACTGCGCCTCCACGCCCTCGAGCCCGTAATTGTCCGTGCCGACGAAGCCGATCAGGTGGCAGGCCAGGGAGGAGTTGGGGTAATAGCGCTTCGTGTCGGTCTCGAGCCGCACGCCGCGCAGCCCGTATTCGCTCTTGAACGCGCGCACGGCCTCCGCCTGCTCCTGCTCTACCTTGCGCGCGACGGTGACATACCAGGAACCGCTCTGCTTCGTCTTCTCGAGCAACTTGACCGGGTCGAGCTCAAGGATGCGCGCAAGCTCCGAGGCGATCAGCTCCCGATCCTCGCCGTAGAGCTCGATCTCGGCGGGGCTCAGGTAGACGTTGTCCACGCTCGCGCTGACGGCGAGCACGCTGCCGTTTCGATCCAGTATCGCGCCGCGCGCCGTGGAGCTCGGCGCTTCGCGCAGCTGCTGGCGGATCGCGAGGCTCTCATAGCGCTCGTGCTCGACGATCTGAAGCTGATACAGCCGCGCGAGCAGCAGCGCGAAGGCGCCCACGCCCAGCAGCGCCATCAGAAAAATGCTCCGGCGGAGCATCTGCCGGTTCGGTCCCGGCATAGCATCGGCATGTTCCATTCCCGTCCTCCGCATTCAGGTGATGCTATCACTGTATGCACAGGGCGGCGGGAACATGCCGTCATTTATCGATTGTCAATACCTCGATCTGCCCCGGTGAGCAGGGCTGCATTCCGAGCTCCTGCCGCGCGCGGCGCTCGATCTCAGCGAGGCTGAGCTGCGCCTCGACGCGGGCGCGCAGCAGCTCGTTTTCGTCCGCGAGGCTCTGTACCTCGCGCGCAAGCGCGCTCCTTTTGTCCTTTTCCGCGGTCACATCAGCGCTCGTCATCAGATAGAGCACCAGCAGCAGCGCGGAGAAGGCCAGACAGATCAGCGTGAAAAAGCCCTCGTTCAGTTTCTTCACGCCGTCACACCCTCTCCGCAACGCGCAGCTTCGCGCTCCGGGAGCGGGGGTTTTGTTCTATCTCCTCCTCGCTCGGGAGGATGGGCTTGCGGCTCACGCTGCGCAGGGTCTTCACAAAGCCGCAGGTGCAGATCGGCGCCTCGCGCGGGCAGGTGCAGCCGTTCTCGCGCGCGGCGATGCCGCTCTTTACGATCCGGTCCTCCAGCGAATGAAAGCTGATGACGCAGAGCCGCCCGCCGACGCGCAGCTTGTCCGGCGCGGTCTCCATCATGGCGGCGATGGCGCCGAGCTCGTCGTTCACGGCGATGCGGATGGCCTGAAAGCTGCGCTTGGCCGGGTGCTGCTTTTCGCGCAGCGCGGCGGCCGGCATGGCTGAGCGGATGATCTCGACCAGCTCCAGGGTCGATTGGATCGGCTTTTGCTCCCGCGCGCGGAGGATCGCCGCGCTGATGCGGCGGGCATAGCGCTCCTCACCGTAGTCCCACAGGATGCGGTTCAGCTTCCCCTCGTCCCAGGTGTTGACGAGTTCCCAGGCGGTCAGCCCCTCGCCCGTGTCCATGCGCATGTCGAGCGGGGCGTCCTGCATATA
>LXOW01459808.1_pt1 | contig 12844 bp, 13 predicted proteins | sample 1368591 | NCBI WGS metagenome assembly LXOW01 (sample SAMN04884650, study PRJNA319009) | bovine gut metagenome | isolation source: Cow rumen | host: Bos taurus | place: Italy: Legnaro (PD) | collected 2014-07-09
CACGAAGTTAGGAAAATCTTTGATTTTTTCCTACGAAAGTGCTATCTTCGTGAGTTAAAACATACTAAAACCTATCCGATATGTCCGTTGAAATCAGACCTGTTCTGACACGTTCCGAACTCAGGAAGTTCGTGCTCTTCCCGGAAAAACTCTATCGTCATAATCCCTATTACGTACCGCCCCTCGTGTTCGACCAGATGGACACGCTGGACCAGAAGAAAGGTGCCGCGCAGGAGTTCTGCGACTCGGTCCTCTACATGGCCTACAAGGACGGCGAGCCCGTCGGCCGCGTGGCCGCCATCGTCAACCACAAGGCCAACGAGCAGTGGAACCACAAGGAAGTCCGCTTCGGCTGGTACGATTTCATCGACGATCCGGAAGTGTCTAAAGCATTGATGGACAAGGTGGAAGAGTTCGGTCGGCAGTACGGGATGGAGTCGGTCGTGGGTCCGCTGGGCTTCACGGATTTCGACCCGGAAGGCATGCTTGTCGAGGGCTTCGACAAGCTGGGCACGATGGCCTTGATCTACAACGATCCCTACTACAACGACCACATCGCCGCGATGGGTTTCGTCAAGGATGCCGACTGGATCGAGAAGCGCCTGGCTGTCCCGGCCGTGATGCCCGAGCGTTTCCCGCGCATGTGCGAAATCATCCAGAAGCGCTCCAACGTCCACCTGCGCCAGCTCACCCGCAAGATCATCCGCGATGAGGACTACGGCCACAAGGTCTTCAAGTGCATCAACGCGTGCTACAAGGACCTCTACAACTTCACCGTCCTGCCCGACCACATGGCCGAGAAATACCTGGGCTTCTACCTTAGCATCCTGGACCTGCGCTACCTCTCTATGGTCGAGAACGACAAGGGCGAACTGATCGCCTTCGGCATCACGATGCCGTCGCTCACCAAGGCCCTGCAGAAGTCCCGGGGGAAGCTCTTCCCCTTCGGCTGGATCCACATCGCGAAGTCGATGTTCATCAAGCACGAGGACTCCGCCGAGCTGCTGCTCGTCGGGGTGCTCCCCGAGTATCAGAATACCGGCGTGAACTCCCTGCTCTTCATGGACATGTTCCGGAAATACAAAGAATTCGGGGTCAAATTTGCCGAAACCAACGCTGTCCTGGAGACGAATCTCAAGAATCAAGGCCAATTCCGCGAGTTTGAGAGCGTTTGTGAGAAGCGGCGCCGTTCCTACATTAAAAAGCTTGAGTATTAGTTCACGAAACAAAGGTGTTAGAGTCTATAACAAAAATGTTACCGCCTCTTCCGGAGCGAATGCGGCCCAAATCGCTGTCCGAATACGTCGGTCAGCAGCATCTGGTCGGCCCCGGTTGCATCCTGCGGAACATGANNAAGGGCAAGTCGCTCTTCTCGCAGGCCGGCGCGCCCATCCTCTTCATCGATGAGATCCATCGCTTCAACAAGGCGCAGCAGGACGCGCTCCTGGGCGCCGTCGAGGCGGGGACCATCGTGCTGATCGGCGCCACCACCGAGAACCCCTCGTTCGAGGTGATTACTCCCCTGCTGTCCCGCTGCCAGGTCTTCGTGCTGAAGTCGCTGGAGGTCGCGGACCTGCAGCAGCTGCTGGACCGCGCGCTGCGCGAGGACGAGGTCCTCAAGGAGCGCAAGATCGAGGTCCGCGAGACGGAAGCGCTCTTCCGCCACAGCGGCGGCGACGCGCGCAAGTTGCTGAATATCCTGGAGATCGTGGTGGATGCGCAGCTCGGCAAGGACGAGACCATCCTGATCGACAACCGCACGGTCACGGAGTGCCTGCAGGAGAATGTGGCCATCTACGACAAGGGCGGCGAGATGCATTACGACATCATTTCCGCCTTCATCAAGAGCGTGCGCGGGTCGGATCCCAACGCGGCGGTGTACTGGATGGCGCGGATGCTGGACGGCGGCGAGGATCCTCTCTTCATCGCCCGGCGGCTGTGTATCCTGGCGGCCGAGGATATCGGCCTGGCCAATCCCAATGCCCTGCTGCTGGCCGATGCGACCTTCCGCATCGTGCATTCGATCGGGATGCCGGAGGCGCGTATCCCGCTGAGCGAGTGTGCGGTGTACCTGGCGAGCTCGCCGAAGAGCAATTCCGCCTATCTGGCGATCGATAAGGCGCTGGCGGCCGCGAAGGCCGATCAGACGGCCGCTGTGCCGCTGTATCTGCGTAATGCGCCGACGAAGCTGATGGAGGATCTGGGGTATGCGGACGGGTACAGGTATGCGCACGATTTCCCGGGTCATTTCACGGACCTGGAGTTCCTGCCGGAGAAGTTGTCCGGCACCGTCTTCTACGAGCCGCAGCCGAACGCCCAGGAGGACCGTCTGAAGGCCTACCTGGATGGCTGTTGGCCGAAATACTACAAAAAATAAACGCCAGCCAGCCGGGGCGCCCGGACGCTCATCGCTTACCGGGCATCCCCGCCTGGCTTTGGCTTTCTGTTTTAGGCGACAGCCGCGCTCACGCACCCGGCCCACGGCCCCCGACCGCACTGGCAAACGTGCGCAGGCCCGCGCACGACCAACGCAGCGGCTGTCGCGGGTTTACTTGGTAGGAATAGTGAGTTTCTGGCCGGCGCGGATGGCGTCGGAGCTCAGGCCGTTGGCCTTCTTGATGTCTTCGGCGCTGACGCCCGGGTAGTTCTTGGCGATCTTGTAGAGGGAATCGCCGCTCTTGACGGTATAGATCACGGTCTTGGGCTTGCTGCTGGAGCTGCTGCTGCCGCCCGTGCTGCCCTGCGAGATGACGGGGCCGCCGTTGCGGTAGATATAGAGCGTCTGGCCGATTTGGATATTATTGGACTTCAGCCGGTTCCAGCTCTTGATCTGCGCCACCGTGACGCCATATTTCGAAGCGATCTTGCCCAGATAATCCCCGCTCTTGACCTTGTACGCGATGCGCTGCTGCGAGCTGCTGCCGCCGCTGGACTTGCCCGTCGATTTGCCGCTGGATTTGCGCTGGTCCTGCAGGATGCGGCCGTTGACCAGCGAATCGGCCTTGTAGGCATAGAGCGTGTCGCGGTTGGCGTCCAGGAAGCGCGCCGTCCAGGTGTACGGGAGCTTGAGGACGTAGGGATGGTTGTTGCCCGGGATGATGTCGTTGACATACTGCGGGTTCAGGTTCTGCAGGTCCTCCTTCGGCACGCCCACCACGGCCTCGATCTGGTCGAAATGCAGGTTGCGGCGGATCATGAAGGTGTCCGTCTGCGCGGGCACGCCCGTCATCTGCGGCACGATGCCGTACTCGCGGTAGTAGGTCATGGCGTACATCGCCGCTACGAAGGCCGGCACGTAGTTGCGCGTCTCGCGCGGGAGGTAGGGATAGATGCTCCAGTAGTCCCGCTTGCCGTCGGCGCGGCGGATGGCCTTGGAGACGTTGCCGGCGCCGCAGTTGTAGGAACTGATGGCCAGCGCCCAGTCCCCGAAGGTGCGGTAGGCGTCGCGCAGATAGCGCGCAGCGGCGTCCACGGCCTTCTCCACGTCCAGACGCTCATCCACGTAGGAATTGATCTCCAGGCCGTAGCTGGTGCCGGTCTGGTACATGAACTGCCAGATGCCGCGGGCCCCGGCACGCGAGGTCGCCACGGGGTTGAGCATCGACTCGATGATGGCCATGTACTTGAGTTCCTGCGGCAGGCCGTAGCGGAGCAGGATGTCCTCGAAAATCGGGAAATAATAGGTACTCAGGCCCATCACGCGGCCCATGCGGGTGGTCATGCGCTCGGAGTACTGGATGATGTAGTTCTTGACGACGTCGTTGTACGGCAGCTTGATGAAGGAGTTCATCGCCTCCAGGCGGCGCATCATCTCGGCGTCGGTGACGTTGGAGGTGAAGCGCACGGAGTCCATGTCATATTCGTTGACCGGGTCGAAGTCGTCGATCATCGTGTTCCGGTACCACAGGTGCAGGAGGCTGTCGGTCTCCTCGGGGGTGTAGTTGAAGCCCTCTTCCAGCATTTCGCGCTCCAGCGCGGCGATCTCCCGCTCGTCCAGGGCGGCCTGGCCGCGGTAATGGTCGAGCAGCAGCTGCAGCGAGTCGAGCTCGCTGCGCAGGACCATGTTCTCCTGCTGGATCTCTTTCTTCTTCGGACCCTTGAAGGTCTCGTTCATCCATTCGCGGAAGCTCTGCTTCTTCTGCGGCTCCAGGGTGGACTGCGCGCCCAGCGGAAGGGCGAGCGCCGTGGCGAGGAATATGATAGCTAACTTTTTCATTGTCAAAAATTTATGCCCACCCGCAAGCCGAAGGCGGCCTGCTGGTTCACGGGACTGATGGAGGCGAACTGTCGCTCCGGCATGATGACGGCCGGCGCGACGCGCAGGGCGAGGTCGTCGTCCACCTCGAAATTATGCATGTAGGAAAAGACGTTGGCGTCGATGACCTGCAGGAGGTACAGCACGGCGATGGCCAGCACGGAGTAGTCGCGGTAGCGGCGGTAGACGTTGCGGTAGTAGAGCGCCTGGTCCGCCGTGATGGGGCCGTCGTAGCCGGACGACGCGTCCGAGGCTTCCAGGTAGATGTTCTTGAATCTCAGATAGTTGGTCTGGCAGTCGGAGTAGTAATGGACGGCGAAGCCGATGGCGCCCAGGTAGATGGGCAGCTTCCAGTACTCGTGGTTGTAGATCTGGCCGAGGCCGGGGACGAGGATGGAGAAGAGCGTGGCCTTGCCCGGGTGCGGGTAGACGCTGGGCTTGAAATTGATCACGCCGTCCATCAGCGTGCCCCAATACGCCACGCCGGCGCCGATGAAGCAGTATTTGGCCGCTTCCTGGTTGCCGGTGGTGTTGAGATAGATGCCGGCGCCGAGGCTGCCGCCGATGGCGCCGTACACGATCGGGAGCTTCCAGGCCTGGCGGTTGTNNTTGTAGATCTGTGAACCGCCGATGATGAGGGCGGAGCCCGCCGTCATCGTGCCGATCTTGATCTCGTTCTTGTGCGCGAGGCCGCCGAAGTACTCCTTGAAGGAGAAGAGCACGTCGGTGGAGTCCTTGTCGGAGGCTTTGTCGTCGTTGTACTGCTGGGAGAAGGCCTGCTCCTTGAACTGGGCCGAGGCGTCCAGGCACAGGCAGGCGGCGAGCAACGCCGTCAGCAGGGTGCGGATTAGCCTCGGGAACCTCATCAGAACTGCTTGTCTTCGAGGGCCTTGACGAACTTCCGGACCTCCTCGTCGGAGTCGAAGCGTATGGTCATGACGCCTTTGCCGGAAGCGTTCCGCTTGAGGGAGATGTCGTTGGAGAAATACTTGCCCACGTGCTCCAGGATGCGGTAGTACTCCTGCGGGAGCGTCTGGGGCGTCTGCGCGTCGCGGACCTTGGCCTTGGTGGCGTCCGGATTGGTCTGCAGCTTGCGGACGATGTTCTCAAGCTCGCGGACGGACAGGCCGTCGCGGACCGCCAGGTCGCAGAGCTGGCCCTGCGTCTCGGGATCCTCGACGCCGAGGATGGCCTTGGCGTGGCCGGCGCTCAGCAGGCCGACCTTGATGTCGTGCTGCACCTTGGCGGGCAGCTTGAGCAGGCGGAGGGTGTTGGCCACGGTGGCGCGCTTCTTCCCCACCCGGTCGGCGAGGCTGTCCTGCGTCAGCTGGCACTCGTCGATGAGCCGGCGGTAGCTGAGGGCCAGCTCGATCGGGTCGAGGTCTTCGCGCTGGACGTTCTCGACGATGGCCATCTCCAGCATGCCCTGGTCGTTGGTGTCGCGGATGTAGGCCGGGATGGTGGTCATGCCCGCCAGGCGGCAGGCCTTGTAGCGGCGCTCGCCGCTGATGATCTGGTACCGGCGCTCGGTGATGCGGCGCACGGTGATGGGCTGGATGAGTCCGAGGGTGCGGATGGAGGCGGCCAGCTCTTCCAGGGCGGTCTGGTCGAAGGTCAGACGGGGCTGGAAGGGGTTGGGCTCGATCATGTCCACGGGGATACGGAGGATGTCCGCCGTGTTCTCCTGGCTTTTGCGGGTGCCGACGATCTCCTTGTTGACGTAGCCGACCGGCTGGCGCAGCTGGTTGGCGTCGGGCACTTCATTGAGCAGGGCGCTCAGGCCCTTGCCGAGACCTCTGGGTTCTTTGCTCATAGATTCTCTCCGTTATGCTCCATGACCTCGCGTGCGAGATTGAGGTAGTTCGTGGAGCCGTTGCACATGATGTCGTACAGGATGATGGGCTTGCCGTGGGACGGGGCTTCGCTGAGGCGGATGTTGCGCTGGATCACGGTCTTGAAGACCAGCTCGCGGAAGTGCTCGCGCAGCTCGTTCAGCACCTGGGCGTGGACGCGCGTGCGGCCGTCGAACATCGTGACCACGAAGCCTTCGATGGTCAGGTCGGGGTTCACGCCGCCCTGGACGAGGCGGATGGTCTGCAGAAGCTTGCCGAGGCCTTCGAGGGCGAAGAACTCAGGCTGCACGGGAATCATCACGGAGTCTGCGGCCGTCAGGGTGTTGACGGTGATGAGGCCCAGCGAGGGCGAGCAGTCGATGATGATGTAGTCGTACTGGTCCCGGATGGGCGCCAGGGCCTTCTTGAGCAGCTTCTCGCGCTCCTCCACCTCCAGCATCTCGATCTCCGCACCCACGAGGTTGATGTGGGACGGGATCATGTGCAGGTTGGCGATTTCCGTCTGGATGAGGGCGTCGGTGATGTCGATCTTGCCGATCATGACCTCGTACAGCGTGCGCTGCTGGTCATTGTCCGGCGCGAAGTTCAGACCGGAGGTCGTGTTGGCCTGCGGATCCGCGTCGATGATCAGTACTTTCTTTTCCAGCACCGAGAGCGAGGCTGCCAGATTGATGGCGGTGGTGGTTTTGCCGACTCCGCCTTTCTGGTTGGCGATGGCGATGACTTTTCCCATAATTCTCTATTATCCTAAGAATGCAAATTTAACAAATTATTCGTATTTTTGTGGTATGTCTGAAACAAAAACCGCGTGGTATTTTATCGTCAATCCCCGGGCCGGTTCCGGAACCTCGATGACCGAATGGCTTCCGGCCGAGCAGCTGCTTGAGCAAGAGCACATTCCCTATGTGACGGCGATGACAGACCATAAGAAGCATGCCGTGACGCTGGCCCGCGAGGCCGCGTCCCAAGGATATAGAAGGATTGCCGCCGTGGGCGGCGACGGCTCCCTGCACGAGGTGCTGGGCGGCATCTGCAGCTGGTGCGCCGAGACCGGGACGCCGACGGAGGAATTCTACCTCGCCGTGGTGCCCATCGGCTCCGGCAATGACTGGATCAAGTCCTGCCGGGTGCCCAACGACGTGCCCACCGTGGTCAAGATGATCATCGATGAGTCTTTCGGCTGGATGGACGTCCTGCGCGCGGAGAGCCGCGACGGGAAGGTCGGCTACGTCGCCAACAGCGCCGGCATCGGCTTCGATTCGCACGTGTGCGAGCGCGTGAACCGGCAGAAGGAGCAGGGCATGCGCGACCGTCTGATCTACCTGAAAGCCCTGCGTTATACCATTTTCCATCTGAAACCCGTCAAGGTCGTGGTCCGGGAGGACGAGACGGCGGTCTTCGCCGGCGAGGCCTATTCCATCGCCATCGGCAACGGCCCGTGGTCCGGGGGCGGGATGCGGCAGGTGCCGCTGGCCGCCAACGACGACGGCCTGATCGACTACATGATCGTGCCGAAGACCCGGCTCTACAAGCTCGTCAAGGAGATCCCGCGCCTGTTCGCGGGCACGGTGAACGAGTCCCCGCTCATCGTCAGCGGCCGCTGCCCGAAGCTGCGGATCACGCCGCTGGACCCTGCCTCCGCGGACATCATCGAGTACGACGGTGAGATCGAGGGACAGCTCCCGCTGGACCTGGCGTTCACCGGTTCGCGGATCCATGTCTTGAAAGGGATGAAAATCTAGGCCTGGAGGGCTTTCCAGAGCATATCCTTAAGTTCCTGCAGCCCCTGTCCGGTGCTGGAGGAGATGAACACGCACGGGACCTTGCGCGGCAGGTGCGGGCGGATCATCTTCTCGAGTTCCTCGTCGATGAGGTCGCACTTGGTGATGGCCAGCACGCGCTGCTTGGTCAGCAGTTCGGGATTGTAGAGCTTGAGCTCCGAGAGGAGCGTCTTGTAGGCGCCGGCGATGTCTTCTTCCTCGACGCTCACCATGAACAGCAGCACGGAGTTGCGCTCGATGTGGCGCAGGAAGCGGATGCCGATGCCCTTGCCCTCGTGGGCGCCCTCGATGATGCCGGGGATGTCCGCCATCACGAAGGATTTGTCGTCGTAGTAGCGCACGATGCCGAGGTTCGGCTCCAGCGTGGTGAAGGCGTAGGACGCGATCTTCGGCTTGGCGGCCGTGATGGTGGCCAGGAGCGTGGACTTGCCCGCGTTCGGGAATCCCACCAGACCGACGTCAGCCAAGAGCTTGAGTTCCAGGATATAGACGCCCTCCTCCCCTTCTTCGCCCGGCTGGGCGAAACGCGGGGTCTGGAGCGTGGGGGTCTTGAAGTTGTTGTTGCCCAGGCCGCCCTTGCCGCCGCGGCAGAGGATGCGCTCCTCGCCCGCCTCCATCATCTCGAAGAGGACTTCGTCGGTCTCGGCGTTCTTGGCCACGGTGCCGATGGGCACGTCGAGGTAGATATCCTCGCCGTTCTTGCCCGTACGCAGGTCGGAGCCGCCCTTCTCGCCGTCGTCGGCGTGGATGTGTTTGCGGTATTTGAGGTGGATCAGCGTCCAGAACTGCGGGTTGGCCCGCAGGATGATGTGTCCGCCCCGGCCGCCGTCGCCGCCGTCCGGACCGCCTTTGGGAATATATTTGGCGCGATGCAGGTGCGCAGATCCCGCGCCGCCGTGGCCGGAGGCGCAGTAGATCTTGACGTAGTCGATGAAGTTACTTTCTGCCATATCGGCCGCAAAGTTACTGAATTTTTTTGTTCATCTCGCGGCCGGTCTTGGCCTCGACGACGTTCACGATGTAGTCGCCGCACTGCTCGCATTCCTCGACGAGGTCCATGTAGATGGTGCTGCAGGCGTAGCTGTAGTCGCGCTCGTCCACGGCGTTCTCGTTCTCCTGGCGCAGGCGGTCGCGGCAGGCGTTGAGGGCGATCTCCAGGCGCGTGGACTCGCTTTCGTCGGCTTCGCCCTCGAGGACGAGGACCATCTGGTCCATGCACTGGCCCATGAGGCTGTACATCTCGAGCAGGCCGGCTTCCTGCGACTGCGTGAAGGTAACGTTCTGCTTCTTCTTGCGCATCAGGGCGCGGGCGAGGTTGTAGAAGCTGTCGCCGATGCTCTCCAGCTCGCCGATCTCGCGCAGCATGGCGCGGATGGTCTGCTTGGTGTCGTCGGACAGGTGCGCGTTGGCCACCTGGCCCAGGTACTTGCCGATCTCGTTCTCCATGTTGTCGGAGATCTGCTCGTACTTGGCGATGCGGTCGTAGAGGGCCTGGAAGGCCTCGTCGTCGGTGACGTGGGTCAGCTCCTTCACCATGCTGACCACGCGGCACATACGCACGGCGAAGTGCTCGGTCTCCTTCTGGGCCTGGAAGACGGAGATTTCCGGCGTCTTCATGATACCGCTGGAGATAAATTTGAGGCGGAAGTCGTCCTCGGAGACCTTGTGCGGGATGAGCTTGCTGACCAGCTGCTCNNACGCCCACGAGGCTGCAGGCGATGCGCACGAACGGATAGAAGAGGACCAGCACCCACAGCACGCCGAAGACGTTGAATACCAGGTGCGCCAGGGCGGCCCGGCGGGCCTGCGTGTTGGCGGACAGGGCGGCGAGGTTGGCCGTGAGGGTGGTGCCGATGTTCTCGCCCATCACGAGCGCGATGCCCTGGTAGATGGTCAGCACGCCCGTGGTGCAGAGCACCATGGTGATGGCCATCAGGGCGGCGGACGACTGCGCGATGCAGGTCAGGACAGCGCCGATGAGCAGGAAGAGGACGATGGTCAGGTAGCTCCCCGAGTCGAAGGAGCTGAAGAAGTTGACTACCTGTGCGTTGCTGGCGAGGTCCATCTCGCGGCCGGTGGCGTTGAGCGTGCCGAGCGCGAAGAACATGAAGGACAGACCGAAGAGGAAGTCTCCCAGGTAGCGATGTTTCTTGAACTGGATGAGGATCACGGCCACGAGGAAGACCGGCCACACCAGGTTGGCGATGTTAAAGGAGAAGCCGGCCGACATGATCCAGGCGCTGAGCGTGGTGCCGATGTTGGCGCCCATGATCACGGAAATGGCCTGCGAGAGGGTCAGGAGGGCGGCGTTGACGAACGACACGGTCATCACCGTGGTGGCGGCGGACGACTGGACGGCCACGCAGACCGCCATACCGGTCATCACGCCGGTGATGCGGTTGGTGGTCATCTTGCCGAGCACGTGACGGAGCTGCGGGCCTGCCATCTTCTGGAGCGCCTCGCTCATCACCTTCATGCCGTACATCAGCAGGGCGATCGAGCCCAGGAGTTTGAATACGATTAGCATGCGTTACTTGATGGTGAGATCTTCAGCAGTCAGCTTCGGGACGTAATGGATGCCGTCCCGGCGGTAGTAGGTCAGAGTGTCCCCCTCGTGGACGGGGACGAGTTCGATCTGCTCGGCGGGCTTGCCGACGGCGACCACGCAGATGGGTTCATACGGCAGGGCCAGCGCCTCGCGGATGGGTTCACGGTCGAAATTGCGGATAATGAGGCCTCCCAGGCCCATCTCCACGGCTTTGAGCAGCATGCTCTGCACGGAGATGCCCAGGTCGATGTCGATGCCGGGGTTCTCCGCGGCGGTCGAGCAGACGATGATGAACGCCTCCGGCTCCCGGCCCGGGAAGGGCAGCTGCAGGTGGGGCAGTCCCCTGCCCATGCGGATGTACTTGTTGACAGCGTCCGCTTCCGGCCCCTGTACGACGGGCCGGAAACGAAGCCGCTGCATATTGACGCTGGAGGCGACCTTGGTGTTGACGGCGATCATCGCGTCCAGCTGGCGCGGATGCACGACGTAATCGCAGTCGAAGCCGCGGTAGCTGCGGTTGTGCAGCAGGAGGGTGTCCAGCGAGGGGCGCTGCGGGGCACGTTTGTGCCCGGCGTCCTTGCCGAACACCTCCTCATAACGTTTCTCCAGGTAGTTGTCGGCCATACTTAGGCGATGGTGTCCATCATGGCCAGGACGCGGGCGCGGTTCTCCGCGATCTCGCCGCCGTTCACGACCACCTCGTGGTACTTGCCCGCCTTCTTGTAGTAGTCGATGAGGGGCTCGGTCTGGCTGTGGTAGGTCTTGATGCGGTTGGAGATGATCTCGTCGGAGGCGTCGTCGGCACGGCCCTCGATGACGGCGCGGCCGCGGATGCGCTCGAAGATCATGGCGTCGTCGATCATCAGGCCCACGACGGCGGTGACGCCCTCGCCGCGCTTCTCCAGGATCTTGTCCAGGTCGGCGGCCTGCGCGAGGTTGCGCGGGAAGCCGTCCAGCAGGAAGCCGTCCACACCCTTGATGGTGTCGAAGGCGTTCTCGATCATGCCTTCGACCACGGAGTCGGGCACGAGCGCGCCGGCGTCGATGAGGGTCTTGGCCTGCTTGCCGAGCTCGGTGCCGGCGGCAATCTCGGCGCGCAGCAACTCGCCGGTGGAGATGTGCTTGAGGTTATACTTCTGGGCGATGGCACCGGCGTGGGTGCCTTTTCCGGCGCCCGGAGGGCCGAAGAGGATGTAATACTTCATGATGGATTATTCTTCTATAACGTAAATGTCTTTGATGTTGCGGCCCTGCTCGTTGTAGTCGAGTCCGAAGCCGACGATGAAGGCGTTGGGGATCTCCATGCCGACGTAGTCCAGCTTGACGGGCTTGTCGTACACTTCCGGCTTGAGGAGCATCGTGCAGATGCGCACCTCGGTGGCGCCTTCCTTGTCCAGGAGCATTTCCTGGAGGGCGACGATGGTGTTGCCGGTGTCCACGATGTCCTCGCAGATGATGACGCGGCGGCCGCGCACGCTGGAGGTCAGGCCCATCACGTTCAGGACGGTGCCCGTGGACTTGGTGCCCTGGTAGGAGGACAGCTTGATGGAAATGAGCTGGCAGGGGAAGTCGATCCGCTGCAGGAGCTCGCCCGTGAAGGGAATGGAGCCGTTCAGCACGCAGAGGATCACGGGCACGTCGGTGCAGCCGCGGAAGTCGGCGTTGATCTTCGCAGCCACCTCGTCGATGGCCTCCATGATGCGCTCGTGGCGGATGTAAGGCTTGAAAGTCTTGTCGAGAATCTGGATTTTTTCGTCCTTCATGGGAGGGTTTTTCTTTGATTGCCCGAATTTACGAAAATATTTTATATTTTTGGGAAGAAACTTGGATGAACTATGAAAACTCTGCTTCTCTTGCTGGCCCTGGCGGGGCCGGTGGGCTTCCAGGAAGCCCTTTTGACCCTCTCCGGCGCGTCCTGCGTCGAAGAACTCTCCGAAGATGAAATGCAGCGCTACCAGTCCCTGGCGGCGCATCCCGTGGACCTGAACCACGCGGGCCGCGGGCGCCTGCTCGCGACGGGCCTGCTGACCCCCTACCAGGTCGCTTCCCTGCTGGATTACCGGACGCGGACGGGCGATATCCTGTCCTGGTCCGAGCTGGCGCTGGTGGACGGCTTCTCTGCGCCCTTCGTGGAGGCGCTGCAGCTCTTCGCCGTGCTGGACGTGCAGCGGGCCGTGCCCGGGAAGCGGGAGGACCGGCGCCTGGGCCTGGAACTGACGCTCCGCGGGTCGGCACGACCGGACGGAAGCATCGCGGGCGGCGGCAAGCTCGAGGCGAATTACGGGGAGCGGGCGCAGGTGTTTGCGTCTTTGCGTAATACGTTATCGGAACCGAAGTTAGGTACTCCTACCTTGAGCGCTGCTTATTATGGCCGGCAGGCGCTCGGGATGGTGATCGTGGGGCATTT
>LXOW01224181.1_pt1 | contig 12840 bp, 10 predicted proteins | sample 1368591 | NCBI WGS metagenome assembly LXOW01 (sample SAMN04884650, study PRJNA319009) | bovine gut metagenome | isolation source: Cow rumen | host: Bos taurus | place: Italy: Legnaro (PD) | collected 2014-07-09
TGATTGCTCTCGGTTTGTCGTCGGTTTGTCATCTTTTTGTTTTCTTTCGGTGCATACTGTCACTTCTCTCAGTCGCATAGCCCGCTATGCTCCATCAAGGAACTGCCACTCTGCCCTCGAAACAAAATCAAAAATCTGTCAAAGCCAATTAATAGAACCCACCTAAAGTTCTGCGTCGGACAGTGAGAAGGTGTTGCCCTTGGAAGAACAGCGGGACTGGTATCTGTTTCATGAGGGGAACTTCACCCGTTATCCACACCGAGGCCGAAAAGGGCGAAGTCGCCCTTTAGCGGGTCGTCAGGGAATATTTCGCGCAGCCTGTCGGTAAGTCGTATGGCTGTGCTCATGGAGGTAGTCTTTGAGGTCAGAAGTCCTAACCGCTGTGCTTCCTGCAGGACGTGGGTGTCCATAGGTATGATGAGTGTGCGGCGGTCTATGATGTCGTTCCACAGTCCGAGATCAACGGGTGAGCCATCCCTTACCATCCATCTGAGAAACATGCAGATACGCTTGCAGCAGGAGGTGGCGTCCTTTGGTATGACGCCCGTGGAGCCGTGCTGCGCAAACCATCGGGTTATCTTTTCTATTGCCTCAAGACAGGTGGAGGACCCTACGTAGCGTTTCATCCTTCCGTGCTCCATGACCATCAGGGTTAATGCCCTGAGGAAGGAGCGCATGGCATGGTTGGAGTATAGACGATAGTAACAATGGCTATCGTCAGGGATGTCGTTCATGTATCTCTCGTTCAGCATCCATTTCTCTACCTCTCCCCCACTCCAGTCGAGGATGTTTTGTATCTTGGGAAGGAACTGCTTCCTGCTGCCATAGCTTAGCGAGGAGGCAATGAAAGCAAGGAGTTCCTTGTTGGCATCTCCTTCCACCTGGTGCATAAACCAGGAGGGGTCGCCAACGAGGAACTCCTTTGTCTCGTATTTCTCAGCAAGAGCTGAGAGATGTAAGTTGACAGAACTTTCGTCCATTTACAGAATAGACTTCACGGTCTCCAGCATGCCCTTAGCCTGGATGTCGTTGAGGAATCCTACAACCATATCGGTCAGGCCAGGAATCTTGTTGAGGTCGCCGTGCTCGCCCCAGATCCAGTCGGCAGCGAGTACGCCCTCTGCCACCTTCTTGGTGTCGCCAGTAGCCCAGAGCTGCGTGAGCAGATCCATGATCTTCTGGTCGTCGTTAGGCTGGATAGGAGCACCGTCAGCGCGTGTGCCGCCCTTGTAGTATGTGATGATGGCAGCCAGTCCGAGAACAAGACCCTTTGGCAGCTCGCCCTTGCGCTCCAGATATACCTTTACTCCTGGGAGGTCGCGTGCCTGGAACTTGGGGAAGGAGTTGAGCATGATTGACGTTACCTGATGGTCAACGTATGGGTTGTCGAAGCGCTCCAGCACGTCGGCAGCAAACTGCTGCAGCTCGTCCATAGGCAGGTTCAGGGTCTGCATGAGCTCGTCATACTGTACCTTCTTGATGTACTTGCCCACTACCTCATCGTGGAGTGCATCGCGAACGATGTTGATGCCTGAGAGGTAAGCAACAGGTGAGAGCACGGTGTGAGGGCCGTTGAGCAGCGTTACCTTTCTCTCATGATATGGAGCCTCAGACTCAGCGATGAGGACATGCAGACCAGCCTGGTCGGCTGGGAACTCTGCGCGCAGCTCCTCGCATGTCATGTTCTCGGCCTTCTCAATAACCCAGAGGTGGAATATCTCTGCCTGAACAACGAGGTTGTCCTTGTAGCCTATCTTGTTCTGAATCTCTACGATGTCCTTGCGTGGGAAGCCGGGAACGATGCGGTCAACGAGTGTTGCGCAAACGTAGTTGTACTTCTCAAACCACTCCTTGAAGCCTTCGTAGTCGGCACCGAGGTCTTCCTTCCAGAGCTCGATGTACTTGCGGATGCAGTCCTTGAGGTGGTGTCCGTTGAGGAAGATGAGCTCGCAAGGCATGATGATAAGGCCCTTTGAAGGATCGCCGTTGAAGGTCTGGTAACGACGATAGAGCAGCTGAACGAGCTTGCCTGGGTAGCTTGATGCAGGAGCATCAGAGAGCTTACAAGCTGGGTCGAAAGCGATACCTGCCTCTGTGGTGTTAGAGATGACGAAGCGAATCTCCGGCTGCTCAGCGAGTGCCATATAAGCCCAGTTCTGAGCGTATGGGTCGAGGGCGCGAGAGATTACATCGATACGGTCAAGCTGGTTTACAGCCTCGCCGTTGAGACGTCCCTGCAGGTTTACGTGATACAGACAGTCCTGTCCGTTGAGCCAAGGCACCATACCCTTCTCAATGGGCTGCACTACAACGACAGAGCCGTTGAAGTTGGTCTTAGCGTTCATGTTCCAAATAATCCAGTCAACGAATGCACGCAGGAAGTTACCTTCACCAAACTGGATGATTTTCTCGGGTGCTGTGCTCTTTGGAGCAGTCAGCTTGCTTAATGATTTTAACTGTGCCATATTTATTTGATTAGTATTGGATGTTAGCTTTGGTCTTTCATTTTAAGGAAAACCACTCCGACTTACCTATATATGTCGGCAAAGGTAGTAAAAAAAAAGCGAAACAGAAAAGTTTCAATTCCGTTTCGCTTGATAATTATCATTTTTTAACTTACAATGCGCCTTTGGTGGATGGTAACTGGTAATGATAGATGTCTCGCTTGACGGCCATTCGCACAGAGCGTGCAAAGGCTTTGAAGATGCCTTCTATCTTGTGATGCTCGTTGGTGCCCTCGGCCTTGATGTTGAGATTCATCTTGGCGGCATCGCTGACGCTCTTGAAGAAATGGTGGAACATCTCCGTTGGCATCTCACCCACTTTCTCCCTGTGGAACTCTGCATCCCACACGAGCCATGGGCGGCCACCGAAGTCGAGTGCAACCTGGCACAGACAGTCGTCCATAGGCAACGAATAGCCGTAGCGCTCTATGCCGCGTTTGTCGCCAAGGGCACGCAGCAGGCATTCGCCCAGCACGAGGCCCGTGTCCTCTATGGTGTGGTGCTCGTCAACGTCGAGGTCGCCATTGCAGCGAACGTACAGGTCCATCATGCCGTGACGCCCTATCTGCTCCAGCATGTGATTGAAAAAACCCAGTCCGGTCTCGATGTCGCACTGGCCTGTGCCGTCGAGGTTCAGCCTAACCGTGATATCGGTCTCCTTAGTGGTGCGCGTGATTTCTATCCTGCGTTCTCCTGCAAAGAGGCGCTCAGCAATGGCATCCCACGAAGAGGCATCCTCCACCTTGAGGAAGCCGCAGCCCAGGTTCTGTGCCAGCTGCTCGTCACTCTCACGGTCGCCGATGACGAAGGAGCCCTTGAGGTCATACTTAGGCTCTCCTGAAAGCTGTGGGTTGAGGTTCGACTGCTCGATATAGTCCTTCAGCATCCCCGTGCCGGGTTTGCGGCAGGGATGGTTGTCCTCGGGGAAATGGCGGTCTATCAGGATGTTATCGAACTCTATCCCCTCGCCCTTGAGGGTCTTGAGGATGAAGTTATGCACGGGCCAGAAGGTGTCCTCCGGGAACGATGCCGTGCCCAGGCCGTCCTGGTTGCTTACCATTACGAACTCGAAGTCGAGGTTCTTGCGAATGAACGACAGGTTGCGGAACATGCCCTCGACGAACTCCAGCTTCTCAAAGCTGTCTATCTGCTCGTCGGCAGGTTCCTTGATTAACGTGCCGTCACGATCTATGAAAAGGAGCTTTTTCAAATTAACAAATTAATTTTCAATTTTCAATTTCCTTGCAATGTCGCCGTAGAGCAGGAGCAGCGATGTCTGGTAGAACACTCCGAAGAGGAATATCAGGGAGTATGCCAGTACGCACAGCAACATCATGCCTACGTATCCCGAGGTGGGTATCAGCGCTGTGTCGTTGAAGTTCACCTTTCCCTCTATGCTTGCGAAGTATGTGCTTATGGCAGCCATATACGGCAGTACGAGCACACATGCTGCGAGCAGGAAGATGAACCCTGCGAAGAGCACCACTCCGAGTATCTTCGCCCAATGCTTGCATCCGCGGCTCAGCTCGTCCTTAAAAGAGAATGGCGCGGCACCTTCTTCCAAAGGCTGCATCATCCAGGCGTAATACACATATACGAGAGGTGTGAAGAAGAGCGGCACGAGGATTATCCCCACCAGGCTCTTCAAGGCTAAGCACCAGAAGGGAGGGTTGACGGTGAGGCCTGACAGACGCCTGTACATCAGGAACAGCCTGCCCTGCGTCAGCATCACCGCCACCAAGAGGATGGGGATGATGATGAGCCCAAGGAACAGGGCCGAGTTCTCCACCTCGATGTTGGCTATGGAACACACGTTAACATAGAGGAAGTCGGCATTCATCACCGTGAGCAGCAAGGCCACCACGATGAAGTACGGCATCATTATCTTCGTTACAAGCCACAGGTTCTTGGTAAGGAAGTCAAAGCCGTCCTTGATGCAACGCGCATAGGAGCGTTCTCTGTATAGTTCTATCGTCATATTCTATTTTCTCAGCTCAGCGATGGTCTGCTCAAGCGTAGCTATCTTCTCTTTGGCGTCAGACTCTTTCTTCCTTTCAAGGGCCACTACAGCCTCCGGAGCATTGGCCACGAAGCGCTCGTTGGACAGTTTCTTCTGCACTCCGATGATGAAGCCCTGCAGACGCTTCAGCTCTGCCTCGGCCTTAGCAATCTCGGCCTCCACATCGATGAGCGCACCCAGTGGCACGGCATATTCGCGAGTGCCGATGAGGAAGGCGGCGGTGCCGTCACCCTTCTGCTGTACGTACTGTATAGCGGACAGGCCTGCCATCTTCTCGATGATAGGACCGATGGCGGGACATTTCGTCACTACCTTGTCTTCTTCGCCTGCTACTACCACCTGCAGCTCCAGGGGCTCGCGAGGACCGATATTCTTTGTCTGACGAACGCCACGAACACCCGAGATAACCTGCTTGGCATCCTCAAACTCTGCCAGGAGAGCACCCTCAGCCTCTGTGGGGGCATCGGTCTTGAAGACGTCAACCATCAGAGACTCGCCAGGCTTTCTTTCTGCGATATGCTGCCACAGCTCCTCCGTGATGAATGGCATGAACGGATGTATGATGTGGAGCAGTTTGTCGAAGATGTCGAGCGTAGCATCGTAGGTGGCCTTGTCGATAGGCTGCTGATATGCAGGCTTTATCATCTCAAGATACCAGCCAGAGAACTCGTCGGTAAAGAGCTTGAACGTTGCCATGAGGGCCTCGTTCAGGCGGTATTTCTTATAGTCGTCGTTAATCTCGGCATATACGGCCTTGATCTTAGCATTCATCCATTCGATAGCCATCTTGTTTGAGGCGCTCTGCTCAAGGGAGCCGTCTGCTGTCCAGCCCTGCACAAGGCGGAAAGCGTTCCACATCTTATTACAGAAAGCCAGACCCTGAGCACACAGGGCGTCATCATACAGGATGTCGTTACCGGCAGGAGCAGCAAGCATCATACCCATACGAACGCCGTCAGCGCCATACTTCTCAATCAGCTCAAGCGGATCGGGTGAGTTACCGAGGGACTTACTCATCTTACGGCCAAGCTTATCACGCACGATACCAGTGAAATATACGTTCCTGAATGGTATCTCATGCTGATACTCACAACCGGCCATAATCATACGTGCCACCCAGAAGAAGATGATATCGGGACCTGTTACGAGGTCGCTCGTGGGATAGTAGTACTTTATCTCCTCGTTGGCCGGATTGTTGATGCCGTCGAAGAGCGAGATAGGCCACAGCCAGGAAGAGAACCATGTGTCGAGGGCATCCTCATCGCGAACGAGGTCTGACTCCTGAATGTCATCGCCGTACTTGGCGCGAGCCTTCTGAAGAGCATCCTCCTTCGTAAGGGCCACAACGAACTTCTCGTCTTCTTCGTTTTCGTTATCGTTAACGTTAATAAAGTACGCAGGAATCCTATGTCCCCACCACAGCTGACGCGAGATACACCAATCCTGGATATTCTCCAGCCAGTTCTTGTAAGTGGTGACATATTTCGTTGGATAGAACTTCAGTTCTCCGTTCAGTACTGGTGGCAGGGCGATGTCGGCCATGTGCTTCATCGACAGGAACCACTGCTTGCAGAGACGGGGCTCTACGGCAGTATCCTGGTTGCGCTCAGAATAGCCCACCTTATTTATATAGTCCTCCACATGGTCCATCAGACCCGCTGCCTGGAGGTCTTCAGCAATCTGCTTGCGCACCACCATGCGGTCGAGACCAACATAGATGCCTGCAGCCTCGCTGATGGTGCCGTCAGGATTGAAGATGTCTATCGTCTCAAGGTTATGGGTCTTGCCCAGGGCATAGTCGTTAACGTCGTGGGCTGGCGTAACCTTCAGACAGCCAGTACCGAACTCTATGTCTACGTAGCGGTCTTCGATAACGGGCACAACGCGGTTTACGAGGGGCACGATGACCTTGTGGCCGCTGAGCCAACGGTTCTTCGGGTCTTTGGGGTTGATACACATCGCGGTATCGCCCATGATGGTCTCTGGACGGGTCGTTGCCACAATGGCGTAATAACCTTTCTCGTCCTTATGCCATACCTCATCTTCGCTGCCCGTGAGGACTACGGGGTTCACGTCGGCATCGGCAACATAATACTTCAGATGATAGAGCTTGGAGTTCTCCTCACGGTATATCACCTCCTCGGTAGAGAGCACCGTCTGGGCCTTGGGATCCCAGTTCACCATGCGAAGGCCGCGATAGATGTAGCCCTTCTCATAGAGGTCGACGAACACCTTCATCACCGACTCTGAGCGCAGCTCATCCATCGTGAAGGCCGTACGGTCCCAGTCGCAAGAAGCACCGAGTTTCCTCAGCTGCTTGAGGATGATGCCGCCGTGCTCGCGTGTCCACTCCCAGGCATGCTCAAGGAACTGCTCACGCGTGAGGTCGCTCTTCTTGATGCCCTGCTGAGCCAGCTTGTTCACCACCTTAGCCTCAGTAGCGATGGAGGCATGGTCGGTGCCAGGAACCCAGCACGCATTCTTTCCGTCAAGGCGGGCCTTGCGGATAAGGATGTCCTGAATGGTGTTATTGAGCATGTGGCCCATGTGAAGTACACCCGTGACGTTGGGAGGAGGAATCACTATGGTATATGGTTCACGATTGTCAGGCTTGCTGGCAAAGAGTTTGTGGTCAGTCCAATACTGATACCATCGTGCCTCCACCTCTTGAGGCGCATACTTACTTGCTAATTCCATTATCTATATTATGTTGTTTATTATTCTGAACAGATGCCTTCCCTGATGCTGGCAATGCATTCTTCGCACCACAGGCATAATTGGATGCAAAGTTACACATTTTTTCTGATATGACAAAAAATAATTGTCAATCTTCAATAGACCGTGAGCAAATCACCTTCGCGTATCTCATAATACTTTGTATGGTGATTCTTCTTATACAAGTTCTTCAGACGAATGCCATACTTCTGGGCTATGGTGTACATGCTCTCGCCTGCCCTCACTACGTGTGGGCGGTTCTTGAATTTCTTGTCGGCCCTGGTGCGCTTCTTCTCCATATACACGATGTCGCCATCGTCAAGCACATATCCCTCGTTGAGCTCGTTATACTTGGCCAGCTTCTTGCTGCTCACGCCCACCTCCTCTGACAGGCTGCGGAACGTATCACCCCTACGAGCAATGAGATAGTAGTTCTTGTTGTTGTAGTAGATGCGGTGAGAAGTACTCGGATTCGACACATTGGCGCCAGAATGCTCCGCAATGAACTTGTCGTATTTCTTGGCCTTGTCATACTGCTGAAGGTCGTAGAGCTCAATGATGTTTATCAGACTCTCAGCATACCTGGGGTTTGTGGCATAGCCACACTCCTTCAGCCCGCGAGCCCAGCCGCGATAGTCTGTCAGTCGGAGCGAGAAGAGCGAGCTGTACCTGGGACGAAGCAGGAATTTGCTGTGGTCCTCAAAGCTCTGACGGGCATTATCATAGACCCTGAAACAGTCATTGCGACGGTCATCATCCTTATACATCCTCGGTCCGCTCCACTCATGACACTTGATGCCGAAGTGGTTGTTGCCGTTAATGGCGAGGGTGCTGCGACCGGCACCGCTCTCAAAGAGCCCCTGAGCCAGCGTGATGGAGGCAGGGATATGGTGCTTGTGCATCTGCTCGACAGCAAGGTCCTTATAACGCTCTATGTAGTCCTGATAGGCACTGTTCCATTTCATCTGTGCCGCAGACGCCAAAGGCAGACACAGAAGAATAGAATACACACTTATCTTCAGAAGAAAATTCTTTACCATATCGTATCTGTCAATAAGAAAAAAGAAAAGCGGGGCACCGAAATCACCGTGCACCGCCATCACATCTTCTTCTATTAATCTTTAACTCTTAACTTTATACCCTCATCTCTGAACTGAAATCGTAGTGGGTACGGGAGTCGAACCCGTGTACCCGGCGTGAGAGGCCGGTATCCTAGGCCACTAGATGAACCCACCATTAATTCAATCCCTCTACTCTTATCTCTTAACTGTAAACCCTCAACTGAAACAGTAGTGGGTACGGGAGTCGAACCCGTGTACCCGGCGTGAGAGGCCGGTATCCTAGGCCACTAGATGAACCCACCATGAGAGCTTTACAGCTCTGAGTTAAGAGGATGCATTTAGAGAAAGGTGCGGAAGGTGGGGGATTCGAACCCCCGGTACGGTAACCCGTACGTCAGTTTAGCAAACTGGTGGTTTCAGCCACTCACCCAACCTTCCTTTTCTCATCGGAAAGAGGCTTTACCGACACCTTTTCTAAAAAGCGAGTGCAAAATTAATACATTTTTCCGAATTGACCAAATAAAAGTGCACTTTTTTTAGTCAAGTTTGTGAATTATCAAGCCAGAACGCAGTTTTGGCTCAAACCAAGTAGCCTTTGGAGGCATTATATTTCCCGAATCGGCTATATCCATTATCTGTTTCATCGACACAGGATACAGAGCCAGTGCCATGCGCATCTCGCCGCTGTCCACACGGCGTTTCAGCTCACCGAGACCACGCAGACCACCGACGAAGTCGATGCGCTGGCTGGAACGGAGGTCGCCGATTTCGAGGATGTCCTGAAGGATGAGCCTGGAAGAGATGTCTACGTCGAGCACGCCTATAGGGTCGCTGTCGTCGAAGGTGCCGGGCTTTGCATCAAGGCTGTACCACTCGCCGTCAAGATATAGCGAGAACTGGTGGGCATGCTGAGGACGGTACTCCTCCTTACCCTTCTTCTCAACCACGAAGTTCTTCGACAGCTTCTCCAGGAACTCCTCAGAGGTGTTGCCGTTGAGGTCTTTCACAACGCGGTTGTAGTCGAGGACCGTCAGCTGGCTTGCCTGGAAGCATACTGCCATGAAGTAGTTGTACTCCTCGTCACCCTTGTGGTTAGGGTTCTGCTTCGCCTTCTCCGTACCCACCAGCGCTGCTGCAGCAGAGCGGTGATGGCCGTCAGCGATGTAGAGGGCAGGCATCTTGGCAAACTCCTCAGTGATGGTCTTGATGTCGGCATCGTCGCTGACAACCCACAGCTGATGACGGAAACCGTCGATGGGAGCCACGAAGTCATACTCTGGCTCCGTCTTGGCATACTTCATTATCAGCGCATCGAGCGTTGTATTGTCGGGATAGGCAAAGAACACCGGCTCGATATTGGCATTGTTCACGCGAACGTGCTTCATGCGGTCCTCTTCCTTATCACGACGGGTGAGCTCATGCTTCTTGATGATGCCCTTCTCATAGTCGCCGGAATAGGCACCCACCACGAGGCCATACTGCGTCTTTTCCTTACCGCCGTTGGCAGGCAGCGAAGATGTCTGAGCATAGATATAATACTGTTCCTTATCATCCTGAACCAGCCAGCCCTTGTCCTGGAACATCTGGAACTGGCGTGCTGCCTCGGTATACACCTTAGGGTCATACTCACTCGTACCGGGCTCGAAGTTTATCTCGGGCTTGATGATGTGATAGAGAGACTTCTCATTGTCGCCGGCCTCAGCGCGGGCCTCCTCAGAGTCCAGCACGTCGTATGGGCGAGACTCTACCTGTTCTACATACTCCTTTGGGGGGCGAATACCCTTAAATGGTTTTACTATTGCCATATCTCTTCAAATTAACAAATTAACGAATTTCGGAATAACGGTATAACGATATAACGGTATAACGCCATAACCTTTTCGAGTTTCGCCGACAAAGGTAATGACATTTTCTGACATAGCCAAAGGAAATAAGTTTTTTTAATAATGTTCGCTGCAAGAAATCACCTAAAAAGTAAAAAGGCCGACTTCACAGCCAGCCGTATTTACTATACAAAAACATTATGAACGTTTCGCTTTAGCCAGGTGAGCAAGAACAGGCTTGCTTGATTGTTGCCGTGGCGAAGAAACGTCGGATAAAAATCCAACTTTATCTTATTAACAAAAATACTTTCCTGTTTCTGAGTGCAAAGTTACGATGTTTTTGTGTTATGGGCAATACCTAAAAATGGTTATTTTGCTGCAGACTGGTCCTCAACGGTCACTTTGACGCGTGAAATCCTGTGCTGCTCCTTCTTCATTATCTCGAATGCCAGGCCTTTGTATTTGAAGCATTCATGAATGCTGGGGAAGTCGCCCTTCAGCTCCAGCATCAGTCCGGCAAGGGTGTCGGCATCAAGGCTGTCGTCAAGGAAGTCATCACCGTCAATCCCCAAGGCGCGGCAGAAGTCCACAAGCTTCGTCTTGCCCTCGAAGATGTACGTGTTATACGTCAGCTTGGTGTATTGCAGCTCTTCCTCATCATATTCGTCGCTTATCTCGCCAACGATTTCCTCCAGTATGTCCTCAAGGGTGATGATGCCGCAGGTGCCGCCATATTCATCAACGACGATGGCCATGTGTATCTTGTTCGACTGAAACTCCTGCAGCAGGTCGTCAATCTTCTTCGTCTCAGGAACGAAATAAGGCGGTCTCACCAGGCTCTGCCAGCGGAAATTGGCTGGCTTGCCGATATGCTGCAGCAGGTCTTTGATATAGAGCACACCGCGGATATTGTCGATGTTGTCCTGATAAACCGGGATGCGGCTGTAGCTGTTGTCGATGATGCATTGTATGACGTCCTTGAAGGGAGTGTGAATGTCTATAGCCACGATGTCCTGACGGCTCGTCATGATTTCGCTGGTCATCTCGTCACCAAAACGTATGATGCCCTGAAGGATGTCTTTCTCCTCCTTGATGTCCTCCTTGTCGGTCAGCTCCAACGCCTGCTCCAGCTCATCGACACTCAGGGTGTGGCTGCGCTGCTGCACTATCTTCTCGGCTATGACACCCGAACCGAGCAGCAGCGTCTCTATAGGCCAGAAGATCTGACGGGCGAAGAGCACACCATTGACCACCCTGCGGCAGAACGAAAGGGGACTGACGCGGGAATAGACCTTCGGCACTATCTCTCCGAAGAGAAGAAGGAGGAAGGTGAGGAGTACTGTGGTGATAAGGAACTGGAACCAATACGACCCTCCGAAGTCTATCGTCTTTGCTATCACATAATTCAATAGCATGATGATAGTGACATTGACAAAGTTGTTGGTTATAAGGATTGTGGCCAGGGTGCGCTCCGAGTCCTTGCGGAGCATTATTATCTTACGATCTCTGTCCTTCGCCTCATCTAAACATGCCAGCTCCTTGGGTGAGAGACTGAAGAATGCTATCTCCGAGCCACTGGCAAAGCCTGACAGCACCAATAATATTACTGACAGNNCAGCTCCATGCTGTCTACGATTATCTCAACGGCAGTGCGCTGTATCCCCTTCTTGTCATCATATTTGCGGTATTGCAGGCGACCCTCCACATAGAGTTTGTCACCAGTATGCACATACTGCTCCACCACTCTTGCCAAACGGCGATAGAACACGAGGTTGTGCCAGTCGGTCCTATCAGGCACCTTAGTGCCGTTGGGAAGGGTATAACCCTTCTCCGTCGTAGCAAGTCTTACGGAAGCAGTGGCCTGATCTGCCTCATAATATCTGACGTCAGGCTCTACACCGACATTGCCTATGAGCATTACCTTGTTCATCTGCTACGCCCCCCCCTAATACTACTTTGCCAGTCCAAGGAATTTGTAGTGATAGTTCTTTCCTTTGGCTGAAGGGAACTGTGAGCGTGAATCCACGCGGGTGCGCAGATGCTCCAAGATGCGCTCATAGCAGTCCATGGGCGACTTGGCCTTGCAGCGCACTGAGAAGTCTGTGTCGCGGTATTCGCACTTGCCGTTGTGGTTCATGACTACCCTCTTAAAAGACAGCGTAGCCTCATACCACCCTTCCAACTCCTCATTGAGAATATCGTCGACAGGCTTATGCGCCACAGGACGAAGGGCTTTCTTGTCCTTAAAGTCCTGCATGGTGGCAGCCTCGGTCTTTATAATAATAAAGTACACGCGCGAGCGTACCTTATATCTCTTAGGGAAGAAGACATCGCTGTTAGCATAGTCATTAAGCTCCTGAATCAGATCAGGTGTCATGTCAATGTCGTCAATGTTCGAAAGGAAATCGATAACCTCATCCATGCTGGCTACCAGCGTCTCTTCATCAAAGTATCTAACGTAATAGTTCATTCCTAATGATTGTAATATTTTTCAAAAGCTGTCTGCGCGGAACTTTTTCATCCACTTCAAGCCAATAACAACTTTGGATATGTTTTTTAGGTTTCTAAACTCAAACGAGCCTGATCAGCGTGGGAATGAAAGAGCCCACCTTAAAGATAAATAATCTGGAATAGAATTGGGAATTCTGGAACAATGAAGAGCGGAAAACGGGACTCGGACCCGCGACCCCAACCTTGGCAAGGTTGTGCTCTACCAA
>LXOW01110974.1_pt2 | contig 12837 bp, 5 predicted proteins | sample 1368591 | NCBI WGS metagenome assembly LXOW01 (sample SAMN04884650, study PRJNA319009) | bovine gut metagenome | isolation source: Cow rumen | host: Bos taurus | place: Italy: Legnaro (PD) | collected 2014-07-09
GTGTACTTGGGAAGGAAGGCATCCGGATGCTCCGGCGTCCAGGCGTTGTTCACCGTCCAGGCGAGGGCGTTGCCGTAGGGGCGGTGATACTGGCCCCAGATGATGGATTCGCCGCTGGGGTACCAGCCCTGCTTGCCGATGCCCTGGAACATCGCCGAGGCATAGATCCCATTCCATTCCAGGTTGAGGGTGAAGGAATACATGTAACGGGGGTGCTTGTTCCCCACAATCTTCATGTCGCCGGGATCGTCCACCGTCTGGGAGCCTTTGTCCACCTTGTGGTTTCCGTTATGGTCCAGCAGGATCACGTCGCCGGGCTTGGTCAGGTAGCCTTCGTGCAGCTGGATGAGGTCGTTGACATAGGGAACGCCTTCCCCATAGAAGTTGTCAATCTGCTCCTGGTTTTCGAAGAAGCCGCCGAACTCAAAGCCCCAGATTTCGCCGATTTCCTGCCCTTCGTAATAGTCGCTGAGGACCTTGGTGGGGTTGTTGTAGCGGGTGACGAAGGTCCGGTTGTCGGCCAGGGTGGCCTTGAGGCCGGCGTGCAGGTCATGGCCGCCCAGCTTGAAACTGTCGTTGTAGCTGCCCGAAAGCTCAAATCCGCGCGTGACCAGGTCGGCATAATTGCCTTTCGGAGAACTGGCGCCGTAGGTGTCCGGCAGGCTGGGGCCCACCGTGTACATGTTCAGCGTATTGCGCACGTAATAATCGGCCGTCAGGTTGATCCTGCCGTTATAGAATCCCAGGTCCACGCCGCCGTCGATGGTCCGGGCGGTTTCCCAGGTGAGTCCGTCCGGAACCTGGCTGGGGATGGAAGTCGTGCGGTGTTTGCTCTTGCCGTCGATGATATAGGAAAGGTTGCCGAAGCCGAAGCGTTCCATATAGGAGTAGGCATCCATATTACCGTTGCCGAGTTCGCCCCAGGAGAAGCGGAACTTGGCGTTGGAGAGGATGGCGGGATTGATCTTGAACCAGGGTTCCTGCGAGATTCTCCAGGCGGCCGATACGGAAGGGAAGAAACCCCACTGCTGGGCCGGGGGGAACTTGGAGGAGCCGTCGTAGCGGCCGTTCAACTCCAGGAGGTATCGCTCGTCGTAGGCGTAATTGACCCGGCCGAAGAAGCCGGCCGTGCGCCAGCGCGTCTCATAGGAATAGGTGGTAATGTTGTCGCCCATGGCGAGCTGGATATTCTCCGCATCCTCCGAGATGAGCCCGTAGCGGAGCATCTGGCCAATCTTACTCCGGGAGCGTTCCCAGTTGAAACCGGCGAGGACCTTGACATCGTGTTTCCCGCCCCAGACTTTGGCAAACTCGGCATACTCGTTGGTGGCGAGATAGGTCTGGCGGTTCCAGGTATCCTGGATAAAGTCGTTCACACCCGGCGTGCCGATCCAGGCGATATGCCCGGGCGCCTCGCTGTAGGAAACCATGGTGTTTTTCTTGGTGTAGTTGTACCAGGGCGCCTTGTAGGTAAAGTCGGCGTTCAGGCGCAGGCTATGGTCGAAGAACTCTGCCCGGAGACCGGTCGTGCTGCTGAAGTCGTTCCGGAACTGGTCCGTGTAGTTCTTTCCGGTCACCAGGCCGCCGATGGCCATGGCGGCACTTTTGGTGAGCGTGCCGTCCGGATTCCAGACGGGGACGCTCACATGGCCCTCATCCTGTATGGAGCGGAGGAAGAGTCCGCTGTTGTTCTGGTTATGGGAGGCGGGGATATGGTTCTTGTCGTAATTGACGGAGATATTCTCCCGGATGGTGAGCCAGTCCGTGGGACGGGCGGTGATTTTGGCACGCAGCGACGTGGTGTAATAGGTGTCCGGATTGAAATTCAGGATACCGTCGTATTTGTAGATACGGCCCGAAAGGTAGTAGTCGATCTTGCCCGACGAGCCGCTGGCGGAAAGGTTGTGGGTCTGGGCAAAGGTGAAGGGCTTGTAGATGATGTCGTAGTAGTTGGTGTTGCCGTAGTACACATAGCGTCCGCTCTCGTCCAGTACGGTTTCCTCCCGGATGCCCTTCTGCTTGCGGCGCAGGAACTCGTTCATCCAGGCCTGGGAATACTCCTGGCTGGTATTGATCCCGGACGGCTCGGTACCCATATAATTGTAATAGGCCTCGTGGAACAGGGAGGCATAGACATAACCGTCATCCACGATGTCCGGCAGGTTGGTGGGCTGCAGGAAGGAGAAATTGCCGTTGTAGTTGAAACTGAATTTCCCGCCTTCGGTCTCCGCGTCCTTGGTGGTGATGAGCACGACGCCGAAGGTGGCCCGGGAACCATAGATGGAGGCCGATGCGGCATCCTTCAGCACGGAAACACGCTCGATATCATCGGGGTTCAGCAGGGCCGGATCCCCCTCCACGCCATCGATCAGGACAAGGGCGCTGCCGCCGCCGCCGATGGACGTCGTTCCGCGGATGTTGTATTCCGCGCTTCGGCTGGGTTTACCGTCCGACAGGGAGATGTTGAGGTTCGGGATGGCGCCCACCAGCATCTGCGTAGTATTGGAAGACGGGCGTCCCGCGAAGACCTCCGAAGAAACCTGGTCCACCGCGCCGGTGAGGTTGGCCCGCTTCACGCTGCCGTAACCCACCACCACCACGTCGTCGAGGAATTCGGACGAAGGATGCAGGAGCACGGTGACGGGGCCCGTGCCTTTTACCGTAAAAGTATAATCCTCATACCCCAGGGAGGAGACCACGATCTCCTGGCCGCCGGAGGCCCGGATGGAGAAGGCGCCGTCCAGGGAAGTGACCGTTCCGCTGGACGTTCCCTTGACAAGGATTCCGGCGCCAATCACAGGCTCTCCGGTCTCGGCGTCTTTGACGACCCCGGAAACCGTGAGCGTCTGGGCAAAACCGGTCGCCGCCAGGAAAACAAACAGCAGGCATGTAAAAAAGCGTTGCATAGGTGGGTTGTTTTTTGCAAAACTAATCAAGGTCGCAGCGAAATGTTGCAACGAATAATTATATAATTACAAGTATTTGTTATTTCGGAAAGATCTCTGTTTTGCCGCGGCGCACGGCATAGGGGATGCCGTTGATGTACAAGGTGTAGGGCCTGTCGGAAGTCACCGTCACCTTTCCGTTGTCATAGAGGATGTCGGTGGTAATCTTACCGAAAGAGAGCTTCTGGATTCCGTGCCGGCAGCCCTGGTGCAGATTCCAGCGGACGGTGGCCGCCGCGGCGTCCACGTCGTAGAAGCCCAGCACGTTTTCTATGAACAGCGAAATGGGCCCCAGGGCCGACCATCCGCAGAAATCCGCCTTGACGGTTTTCACCCGGGTGGATGCGTTGCTGACCTTGCTTGCCGGTTCGGGCTTTGTGGGGTTGTAGCACTCCCAGATGGTGTGCGGCTCATACTGCACATAGGTCTGCCACTGGTGCTCCAGGATGGCTTGGGCGGTGGAGTCGGCCTCCTCGAAGAAGCCGTATTTCTCCAGCGCTTTGATGGCCATATAGGCCGTAGGGAGCCACATGCCGCCCCTCCAGTAGTTTCCGTCGGGGTCGAAGTCTACATCGTCCCTTGCCACGGAGGGCCAGGGAACCGCGCCGCCCAGTTTATTCTCCTGCAGGGCGAAGCGGACCATTCTTTCGGCCTGCTCCTGTGAGGGAATCTCCGCCAGCATGGGCCAGAAAGAAGCGGGCGAAAGGATGTGCGTCCTGGAGAGGTCCTCTTCCCGGATGTCATAGTAGCAGCCGTCCTCCGCGTCCCAGTAGTACCGGTTCACCTTCTCTTTCAGATCCTCGTATTTCTCCTGATACTCCTGCTGCGTGGCGCTGTCTCCGACGATGCCGGCCAGACGGGAGATGTAGAGGGCCGAAAGCGCCTGCTGGGAGATGGCGTCCACCCAGAAAAGGGGCATTTCCCGCTTCCGGGGCGTATTGTCCATGCCGCTCTGCCAGCTCTGCCAGTTGTAGCCGATGCCCTTGTAATTGACGGCAATCCCTAAATTGCAGATAGGGAAGGGAAACTCCGTTCCCGGCTTCATGGTATTGAAGAGTTCGAAATGCTTCTGGAGGAAGCGCTTTTCCTCAATCAGTTCCTTGATGTGGGCTTTGTCGGCGGTGAACTTGTAATAGTCGCTCTCCACCCAGGCGAAGAAGGGCGGGTTGTCCGGATGCCACACGCTGAGCGGCGAGCCCGCGTTTTCGTGGAGGGTATAGTAGAAATTGTCCAGCGTCTCGATGCCCGGGAATTCCTTCGGGGCGTATTTGCAGAACATCACCATGAATTCCGAATCCCAGATCCAGATGGCGTCGTCCCGGAATCCCTCGTCCATATAACGGGGCTGCACCAGGCCGGGCTGGTACTTGATGTGCGCACGGGCCTGCCCCCAGGCTGTCCAGTAGAGGTCTACGTATTCCGGCCGGGCGTCAAACACGGGGACGGGAATCTCCGCCTCTTTCCGGGTGCAGTTTTCCGAAAGGAAGCACAGCAGGGCGGCGCCCATCAAAAGGATTCTCTTCATATTGATGCTATTTTTGACCTTTGGCAACGCTTCGGAGCCGCCATTGGCGGGGCGTCATCCCGAATTCGCGCTTGAAGCATTCGGAGAAGAAGGAGTGGGTGTTGAAGCCCACCGCTTCGGAAACTTCCTGCACGGACAGGGAGTCGTCTTTGAGCAGTTCCACCGCCTTGTGCAGGCGCATCTTCATCACGTATTCCATGGGAGAGATATCGGCATACTCCTTCATTTTCTTGTACAGGGTGGACGGCGAGAGGCACACCACCTCGGCCATGTCGTCCAGCGTAATGTTCCTGTGGAGGTTGGCCGATACGTACTCGTGGATGCTCCGCAGGAACTTCTGCTCCTGCGCGGAGACCCGGCCGGTGGGCAGTTCGCCGTCGGAAGGAAGCGACGAGATATAGAATTCGTAGACACGGCGGCGGTTCTCGATGAGGTTGTTCACCGTACTCAGCAGTTTCTTCGGGGAGAACGGTTTCTCCAGGTAGGCATCGGCCCCGCCTTCCAGGCTTTGCTGCATGAAGACGTCCGGGACTTCGGCCGACAGCAGGATGACCGGAATGTGGCTGGTGGCCAGATTGCCCTTGAGGGCCCGGGTGAGTGCGATGCCGTCCATCTCCGGCATGATGACGTCGGAAACGACCAGGGTGGGCGTGGCGCCCGCATCAATCATATCCATGGCCTGGCGGCCGTTGGAGGCAGAAAGGATGTTGTAGGACTCGCTCAGGATATCGCCGATGATGCCGGCCATGTCCTTGTCGTCTTCCACCACCATGACGGATTTTTCCTTCTTCTGCACTTTGGGCAGCGATCCGGCGGCGGGCAGTTGCTCCGCCGTGACGGGAATGGTGAACAGGAAACGGTTGGTCGTGAGGTCGTCGTCCATCGTGAGCGAACCGCCCAAGAGCGCCGCGAACTTGCGGCTGGTCGAAAGGCCCAGCCCCGTTCCTTCGGCCTGCGGAGTGCTGTTGTCTTCGTAGCGGTAGAAGGGCTGGAAGATCTTTTCGCGCTCCTCCTCCGGCAGCACCGCGCCGTCGTTTTCGATTTGCACGACGGCATCCTGCCCGCGTACTGACAGGGAGAAGGACGTGCGGCTCTGGGAATACTTGAGCGCGTTGGAAAGCAGATTGTCAAAGATACGGCCCAGCGAACGGACGTCCGTTTCGCAGTAGACGGGAACGTCGGGAACCTGGATTTCCAGGCTCTTTCCCTCCTGCAGGAACATGGGATGGAAACGCCGGTGGGCGTCCTTGACGATGCTGCGGATATCCAGGAATTCGGGGTGCATCTGGAAGGTGGAGTCCGTAAGTTTCCGGAAGTCCAGCAGTTCGTTGATGAGCACGGTGAGTTTGAGGGAATTCCGCCGCATGACGTCCAGATTCTCCTGCACGGAGGCGTCACGCGAAGCGGAGAATTTCTGGATGAGGGCCTCCAGCGGAATCTGCACCAGGGAAAGGGGCGTACGGATTTCGTGGGCGATGGAAGCCAGAAAGTCCATCTTGGATTCCAGCAGTTGGCGCTCGTGCTCCCGGGCGGCCTTTTCCTTGGCGCGCCGGTCCGACCAGATGGCAATGCCGGTGACCAGCAGCACCAGGCCGATAAAATAGAGCAGGATGGCCAGCGGGCTCAGAAGCAGCGGGGGCGGGACAGCCAGCGGAACGGTGGTCTCAGGGCTCTCCACCCCGGAAAGGGCCAGGGCCTTCAGCTTCAGTTCCCTTTTGCCGGTGGGGATATCGTACACCGTGAAGGTGCCACCTTCCACCGGGGTCCAGTCGTTCACCCCGTCCACCTTCCAAAGCAGTTCCCGGCTGGGGAAGATGCCGTAGTCCAGGGAAGAGGCATTCACCCGGAAAGAGCGGCTCTCCCGGCCGATATTCAGGGACGCAGGCCGGAAAAAGCGGATGTCTTCCGTATATCCCGAGGAGGAAAGGACCTGGACCGAAGAAATGAGCGGGGCCTGTACCGTGCGGGAGGCTTCCACCATCCGTTTCACGGAGAAGGAGATGAAGCCGTCGGAGGTGCCGGCATAGAGCGTGCCGTCCGACGAGATGAAGTTGGACGAGTAGTTGAAACTGTCAATCCCCAGGGCGTCCAGCGAGATGGCGGGCATTTTCCTTCCGGCGCCGGGCTCAAGGATCTGCATACCGTGCGCGCCCGTAATCCAAAGCAGGTTTCCACCCCCTTCCCGGGCAATTTTCAGCAGACGGGTTTCTTCCAGATCCACGGCCCGGAAACTGTCCACGGAGGGATCGTATTTCCACAAGCCGCCGCCTTCTGAAGCGGCGAAAACATGGCCGTCTTCATCTTCGGCAATATCGGTGAGGATATTGGAAATAGGAATGGAGTAGGTGGAGAAGGTGAGTTCCTGGTTCCGGAAAATCTGGCCGCCGATGCTGGCCACCCAGACATCTCCGTCGGCCGTGCAGAGGATGCGGCACACCTGCTCGCAGGGCATGAAGATTTCCCGCTCGAAGCTGCCGTCGGGCTTGTCCCGGCCCGCGATGAAACAGTCCTTGGCCCCGATCCAGAGCCGGCCGGAAGCGTCCCGGCAGAAGGCGTAGGCCGATTTCCCGGCACCCGGGACGGGCTTCACCTGTCCCGTCTGCGTATCCAGCAGGACCACCGGAAGGTCGCTGTCAATGGTCCCCACCCAGAGTTTGTGGCCTTCCACCATGAGGCCGGTCACATTCCTCCGGGGGAACAGCTGTTCCCCGGCACGCAACCCGTCCTGCTGCGGGTCCAGGCACAGAAGGCCCTGGGTATCCGTCCCGATCCAGATGCGGCCGTCTGGGGTCTCGGCAAAGTCGCGCGCCTTGAAGCGGCCGCCGGCGAAGGCATGGCCGTAATGGCGGTATTGCAGGAGGTTCGGGGCCACGTGCGCCAGGCCTTCAAAGAGCGTCCCGGCCCAGATTCCGCCCGCATTGTCCAGGGCGAGGCACCGGAAGGAGTTGTCGTGGAAGGGGCGGAGGATACCGGTCTGGGTGAGCGCACTGTCCAGCACATGGATGCCGTCACGCGCGGCGATCCAGGCTTCCCCGGAGGGGTGGGTGACGGCGTCCCGCATCCGTTCGATGAAGGGAATCGGCCGTAATTCCAGGCTCTCCAGGTCCAGGGCGTAGACACTGTCTTTGTCCGATGCCAGGAAGAGAATATCCCCGACGCAGGCGATGCGGGAGTAGCCGGAAACGCTGGAGACATCGGCCGCCAGACGCACGGGGTCCGAAGCGCCATCGGCCGATACATACAGGCTTCCGTCCCGGGAGGCGATATACACGGCGCCGGTAGGGCCCGTACAGATGGCGCTGCCCTCCATGGGCAGGACCTCCTTGACACCGCCGGCGGTGCTGATTCTCACAAGATCCTTTCCTTTGGGGGCTATCCAGAGGTAGCCCGCGGGACTGCAGCACATCTGGCGGATGGCGTATCCGTCCAGCTCCGGGACTTCGAAGCGGCGCATCACCAGGAAGGTCCGGTCCAGGCTGTACAGCCCTCCGGAAGTGCCGGCCCAGAGCAGGCCGGAAGGGTCTTCGGCCAGCGAAAACACCACGGGCTGCACCCGGCTCTTCGCGTCCGGGAAGGAAACGCTCACGAGGTTGCTTCCGTCATAGAAGTCCAGCCCGGCATTGGTCCCGATCCAGAGGCAGCCCCGCGCATCGAGCAGAACATCGTTCACGCAGTTGTCCGACAGGCCCGCGTGGATATCCATCTGCGTGGTCTGCCACGGCGCGGGTTGCGCGCGCAGAGCCGGCGCCATGGCCAGCAGCCAGACACCCAGGAGAAGAAGACGAGAAGACGTTCTTTTCATAGGCTTCCCCGAAGCGAAAATTTCACCAACACAACGCCGTGCGACGGAATGCACACCTGCCTGGGGCAGTCTTGCTGCCTCCAGAGGTCACGGCAGGTGCCCACATGCGGGTATCCAGCCTTGGCCAGCATGTCCGGCACATCGACTTCCATGGCGCGTTCCCCCAGGTTGAACAGGCCGGCGGCAAAGCTCCCGTCCCACAAAGGCCGGGCCCACACCTGCAGCGTCTCATTTTCCCACAGGCAGGAGGCCTGCTTTCCCAGGGGATCCTGGTCCACGGCAATTACCTCGTTGTTACAGAGCAGGTTGAGCGTGAACGCATCCACGCAGGACAGGTCTCCGCCAATCATCAGCGGGGCGGCGAGGAGCGCCCACAGCGAGATGTGCGCATACTGCTCATCGGCACTGAGCCGGCTGTCCCGGAGCCCTTCGCCCCAACCTACCTTGCCCACCACCAGCATATCGGGGTCGTTCCAATGGCCCGGCCCGGAATAGGAGACCGCGGGACGCTGCTTCACAAATCCGATCCTCACCACGCGGTCCCATCTGTCCCAGAGGTCCCCGGTTGTGCGCCAGAGGTTTCCGCCGGCCTCCTCTCCCCAGGTCCAGACATCTTCCAGGCCATACTGGCAGATGGAGTAGCAGATATCCCGGGGCTGGCGTTCCAGCGCCTCTTTCATCACCAGATAGGGCTTCATGTGCTGCTCGCGCCCCACGGTGGGCATTTCCTTCAGGAGCGTCCGGTAGCCGCAAAGGTCGTACTTGAGATAGTCCACGCCCCAGGTGTTCCAGGTGTCGGCATCCTGCTGCTCATACCCCAAGGCACCGGGGTATCCTCCGCAGGTGAGGTTCCCGGGCGAGGAATAGATGCCCAGTTTCAGGCCTCTCGAGTGCAGCCAGTCCCCCAGCGCGGCAATGTCCGGAAAACGGTCGTTGGGGGAAAGCGTGCCGTCGGCACTGCGCTCGGCGGCCTGCCAGGCGTCNNTTTTCCTGCGAGACTTCCAGGCCCCAGCAATTCCAGCTGTTCCATCCCATCGGGGGCGTGAGGGCGATGGTGTCGCCAATCTTGAGGACCAGCCTTCCCTTTCCGCATCCCGCCCGGTTACGGGCCTTCCAGACGATGGTGTATTCGCCCGCCTTGTCCACGCTTCCGGTGACGACCCCGTTGTTACGGTCCAGTTTGAGGCCTTTGGGAAGATGGGAGGCCTGGAACTTCATGGGCCGGATCCCGGAGAAGGGAAGGCGGAAATAGATGGGATGGCCGGGGCGGGCGCCCAGCACGGCGGGACCGTTGTAGCGCGGGAAAGCCGGGGCGGCCGGGGTGAGGCAATACTTGTCCGATGCGCGGGAGAGCCGGAAAAGAAGGGGGTAATGGTCGGAGACGAACTGGACCTCCGGCGCATACCCGGCGTTGTCCACCACATACGCCAGGGGCTTCCCGGTCCCGTAGAAGACATAGTCTATGATACCCGATCCCTTCTCCTTACCCCAGTTGTGGAAGGTGTTTCTATCGCTTGATGCCGTTTCCGGGGAGCTGGTGCGGGCGTCCCGGAACCATTTTTTCAGCGTCTGGATGGCCGTTTCTTCCGGTGCGTTGTTCAGATCTCCCACAAGGATGATGGGGGCGGTCTTGAAATCGGCCCTTTTCATCCCGGTCAGGCTTTCCATCTGGCTCAGCAGCGTCTCCACTTCCTGGTCGGGAAGTTCCGGATTCTCCGCGACGGACCAGCTGATGTGGGCCGAGAAAAACCATAGCTCCTGGCCGGCTTTGTCTTCCAGATGGAGCCAGGAGGTGATGATGGGGCTCTGCTGCCCCTTGCGCAGGGAGGCGGTGTCGGCAGGGCTTTCGCTCAGCCAGAAGCAGCCGTGTCCCAGCAGACGGAAGCGGGACTTCCGGTACATCACGCCCGTCGATTCGTCGGAGGTACGTACCATCTTTCCGCCGCTCAGGCGTCCGGGGCAATAGACAAACCACTCGTCCCCCAGGTCTTCCACCAAATCGGCCGCCTGGGTCCGGCGCACTTCCTGAAGTCCGGCCACATCGATGTCGTTCTGCCGGAAAAAGGCCTTCACAGCGGGCCTCCGGACGCCCCAGGGCTGCCCCCCGAATTTGTAATCGTAGTCCGGCCGGTTGTCATCCAGAAAGCGGATGTTGAAGGACGCGACCGTGAGCGTGTTTTCTTCGGTCTGCGCAAAACCCGAGATGGACCCCAGCAGGAGCAGAAGCAGGAGTAAATATTTATTTAAGCGCACCACCATACAAAAATAGACAATAATGTTTAATACACAAATACGGCCACGGCACTGAGCCATGGCCGTATCGGGATTCGCTTCGGGTCCACAAGACTACTTCTGATAGCAGCCGGGCCAGGAGGTGGCGCCACGGCTGTTGCCGGCGATGTCCTTTCCGAGGGCGCCGATGGTGTTCAGCCAAGCGTAAAAGTCGGCGTCGGCATTTTGAATCTCTGCATTGACATCGGCCGTAGCGGCCAGCATGTTGCTGTTGGTGCCGGTGAGCGTGCCGTTCCAGGTGTAGGGCATCGTCCAGCCGCCGAAGCTCGCGGAAGTGGCATAATAATTATGGCCGGAACCGGTGTCGGCGCCCCAATCTGTCCATCCGTCACCTTCCTTGGAGGTCTTGCAGTAATAGCTGTAAACAGGAAGCTTCGGACCGCCATCTTTTATCTTCTTATTCCCGTCAAGCATCAAGTCACCATTGACCCAGAAGCAGTTACCCTCTGTGTCAAGCGAGCAAATAATGCTGTTGAGCAGATAGAAATGACCCGTATTCTGGAACTTGATGACGCCCCAGTTGTTCTTTCTCGCACCACCTGTTTTTGGAGCACGGTAGTTGTCCCCGGCAATGGTCGTGTTTGCGAGAATGAGGGTGCTGTTCGTGTTATCCATACCGATCCAACTGATATCGTCGGAATTACGTCCCCCGTAGTTGTCGTGGAAAGAACAGTTATTGAACGCGAAGGTGCTGCCGGCCAAGGTGGCAAATACCGTTCCCCGCAGACCGCCGTAAATACCGTCAGTATTACCTTGCCCGGATGTATTCTCCTTGAATTCGCAGGCGTTGAAGTAGTAGTTGACACCACCTATGCGGCAGTTAACGATGGCCGCGCAGGGACTGTTATTGGAAAGCTCGCGGTTCGTGTAGTTGCCGTCGAAAACGCAGCCGTTGAAACGTCCCGTTGCCCCCTCCTCCTNNGCCCTGGAACTTACCGCCGGTAAAGGTCGTATTGACATTTCCGCTTTCAATCATGACCGCACCGCCTTTTTTGTCACACCAGTTATCGACAAAATCGCAATTCGTAAATGTGGTGGTGACATCTGTTCCGTTGATGCAGACGGCTCCTCCCTGAACAATGGAGTGATTCCGGATAAAGTCACAATCATCGAAAGACATTGTACCGGCTCCGGAAATATAGGCTGCAGCTCCGTATTCTCCGTTGTCGTCATTATCCCGGAATGTTACTCTTTCCACAGTAAACGTATCGAAGCTCTGCGCATAGATGGCATTCTTAATGATTCCCTTTGCTTCTGAATCTTGAATGACCACCTTGGCAGAAGCATGGTTGACGTGTACAATTCCGCCGGCTCCGGTGTTGTTGGAGAACGAGCAGTTCTTAATGGTCAATGTCGCGGAATTGAACAGGGAAATCGCGCCGCCATTGCCGGAAGTCCGGTTGTTTCTGAAATAGCAGTGGTCCAGCGTCAGTTCCTTTGCGCTGTTGTTGAGTCGGATAACTGAGGCGTTGGATGCGCCGTTGGTGCCCGTGAACTTGACGTTCTTGATAGTAATATATGAACTGTTCTGGGGCCAGAGCACGCCGGCCGTAGTGCCTGAGAGTGCCGTCCTTCCCAGGAAGGTAGTTGTATCGGTAGCAGTTACCGTACCCTCTATGGTGAAATTGACATTGCTGTGATCAGGATAGCTGGGTTTCACGTAGTCGTCACCAAAAGAGAATTCTTCCGCGGAGAAGTGGAAGGTGGCACCCCTGAGGAGGAAGAAGTTATCCTGATTCTCCACAAATGATTTGAACTGGGCGGCTGACATGGCATTGTTCCAGCTCTGTCCGGCCTTGGACCCGGCGCCGGCAGGGGTTACGTAATAATGGCCGGCCCTGCCTTCGATATCGGCCATCTTGATAATCTGGCCCCGGGAGGTGGTAAAGCTGCCGTTGTAGAAGAAGGGGGTCTTCTGCACAATATTTGCCGGATCCGTCTCATCGGTAATCAGGTTCAGGCGGAATCCCTCGCTGAAAGTCACGTCGGGCAAAATGGGAATGTAGTAGTTGCCCGGACCGGAAACGGTCATGTTCATGGAGGTGCCTGCACTTGCGACCGCTCCGTAAGAAACGGTGCCACCGTCGATGTTTACGGGAAGCACGCCGGAAACCACCTCGTCGTGGACACCCTTCACCTGGAGTTTTACGATCTCGTTGGAGGTTACACCGACCTTCAGCAGACAGGCCACATTCTTGAATGCGAGCGAAGTGCTCCAGGTGTCCCCGCTTTTGGTAGCCTTCGCAACGCAGATGTCGTTGGCGGCGAAGGAA